>Ga0209653_1001367_pt1 | contig 19736 bp, 36 predicted proteins | sample SaaInl6LU_22_DNA_FD_184644 | JGI IMG/M metagenome (GOLD analysis project Ga0209653, IMG submission 184644) | Marine microbial communities from expanding oxygen minimum zones in the Saanich Inlet - ESP_116LU_22_DNA (SPAdes) (version 2) | ecosystem: Environmental > Aquatic > Marine > Intertidal...
TAACTAACTATTTGCCAAATGCATTTGTAAACGGATCATTTGCAACTGCAAAAGCAGCTTTAGAAACTGCATAGTAAGTAAATTTTTATATTTAGAAGGGCCTGGATTAATTTCTAGGCCTTTTTTTTGTTGCTGATTTTCAAGTAGTTAAAAATAAAATGAAAAAAAACTTTAAAAAAAACTGAAAATATTTTTTTAATTTTAAAAAAGGTTTTATCTTTGGAGTGTCAAACAATAACAAATATTAAAATTATGAAAACTTTATCTCAATTAGTAAACGCAGCACAAAACAAAGGAATTGAATTTGAAACATTTACAAACAGATTTAAAAACATAAGAGGTTTTTTAATGGACGGAACAAACAAAACATCTTTTGGTTTTAAATATAAAAACAATTATTTTTGGTTTGAAGGTTATACAGATGAATCAGATAATTTTTTATTTTTTTCTGAAAAATATTTTCCAAATAGTGGTTCATCATATAGAACTTATAAAACAGAAAAAGAAGCATTAGCAATATTAGGATTATAATAATTATAAAAACGGCGGTGTAAAAACCGCCATTAATTTAAGCAATATGAAAACAATAAAAAGAGTAATTAGGGAATTTAAAGAAAAAAGGAATTTAGTGCCTTTTAAGACAGTTATTTTAAATACTGGTGTTATATGCCAACATTATAGAAATGGTAAAATACAAGTTATTTAATATGGAACGACTAAACAGATTAATAGATTTATTTAGCACAACGGAAAATTCTTATGTAGTGAATGAGTTGTTGCTTTTAAAAAAGGATATTGAAATCAAAATCCTAAATGCAGAAATAAAACAAATCGAAAAAATTAGAAAAAAATGGTTGAAGCAATAAAATACTTAAACAAAGAATGTTTTAAATATGAATTTTCTATTGTTTTAAAAAGAACTGGAATAATTGAATTGGACAACAAAACTTTTTATAAAAATTTTAGAGTTCCAAAAGAACAAATAAATAAAGTTTTTAAAGATCAGTATATTTTTGGCACAAGTAAAAAAGTAAATCTTTTACATTTGGATTATTTAGAGCAAGTTTTTAAACATCAAATCATTGATAAAATCGAAAACGAATATGTTTTAAAAGACTTTGCGCCAAGTGTATTTATAGATAAACAAATAGTTTTTGAAGATTGGTTAAAAGGCGCTAAAATAACAATCAAAGAAATTTAAAATGTCTTTTAATTCTAAAAAATTATATATAATTAAGAATAAAAAAAAGATATTTGTAAAAAGTATTGAACACTTAAAAGAAATACAACAACAAACAATTCTTAAAAGGTTTAAAAGAGCCATTTTAAGACTACTAAATTTAATTTATGAAAAGTATACCTAAACACTATGAAAATGGCAAAGATTATGATTTAATCGATGTTATAAAGGATTATGATTTATCTTTTAACCTTGGCAATGTTATTAAATACGTTTGTCGTGCTGGTAAAAAAGAAAACGAATTGAAGGATTTGGAAAAGGCGGTCGATTATATAGAGCGTGAAATTTACTATATGGAAGAGGATTTACAAATTAAAATTTAATATTATGGACTATTATTATCCTGAAGATGAAAAGGAGTTTGTTTGCAATGTATGCGAAACGCCAATTGATGAACCTGGAGTTTGCTCTTATAAATGTTTTCAAGTTGAAATTGATTTTTAAAATATAATTATGGAGAAAAAAATAAAGTACAGTTTAATTTTATTATTTGGATTTGCAGCAGTTAGACAAATAATATTATTTAACGATTATATAGGCGCTTCTTTTTTAGCAGTTGTATTTATATCATTAGTATTAAATAAAGAATAAAAAACAAGCCGTTACTTTTTTAGTAGCGGTTTTTTTCCTTATATTTGTACTGTAATTTAGTATCAACATACTAATACGTTTAAGAAAAAACAAGGGTAAGCTGTTCGACAATCGCTTACCTTTTTTTTTGTGTATATTTGGGATATGGATCTAAATACAATAGGTTGCATCGCTGAATATCAATTTGCAGTTGAGGCAATGAAAAGAGGCTTCTTTGTTTCGTTTCCTTTGTTAGATGCTTCGCCTTATGATTGCATACTCGATAATGGTAAAGATTTAAAAAAAATACAAATTAAATCAGTAACAAAAGACGAAAAAAATATTCGTTCTTTTTTAAAGAAAACTAACGGAAATGCATATAATACTAAAGAAGTTGATTATTTTGCCGTATATGTTCAACATCACAACGGATTTTATATTTTTAAAAATAATGGTAACATAAAAAGTATAACATTAGGAAAAAATATAGTTACTAAAAATTATTTTAATAACTTTGTATTTATATAGTGTTTTCATATTTGTTTTTGTTAAAACCGTTGCTATTTAATAGTGGCGGTTTTTTTGTATTTTTACAAAAATTTAGATTATGAAGCTAAAAATAAAACAACCTATTTTAAGAAACGGCGAACGATTGAATGAAGGCGATACTATAAATTTGCCTGACAACATTGCTAAAGTTTGGATAAAAAAAGGATTTGCTACAAAAAAGAATAAAGCTAAATTTGAAACAAAAGAATTAAAAGTTGAATATATAGAAATCAAAGACGATGCGACAAATTAAGACCAATTCACAACTAGGCAATGAAATTTTAACGGCGCAAGAGGTTAAAGACTATGTTCGTATTGATACGGCGTCAGATGACAATTTAATTTCACAAATGATTATCCAAGCTAGAATTTGGTGCGAAAACTATATTTCAAGGGATATTGTTTCAAAAAATAGAACATACTATTTAGATTCAACAAACGGTTTATTTGATTTGCCGTTTGGCCCAGTTTCAAGTATTGAAGAGGTTACAATCAGCGGAACGGTTACAAATGATTACGAAGTTTTAGGATTGGATAATGAAACGATTGAATTAGACCAAGGGCCAGGCGATCGTGTTAAAGTTACTTATATAACAAATGGAATAAATGACGCCTTGGTTAAACAAGCGATGCTGCAACTTATTTCAACGTATTATGATAATAGAGCGGACTTTGATTCAGGCGATTTAAAAGGTGTTCAAAGCATTCCAACATCGTCAAAAAATATTCTTAATTCATATAAAGCAATGTTTTTATAATGCAAAGCGGAAAACTAAATAAAAAAATAACAATAAAAAGGCTGGTTAAAACTGAAGATGAATTTGGAGGGTTTAATTCTACTTTGTCAGATGTTGCAACGGTTTGGTGCGATTTAAAAGAAGTTAGCGGCGATATAGACGACTCTTTTGGTAAAAGATTACATTCAGTACAGATTGAGTTATTAATGCGTAAAAGAACGGCAGATTTAATTCAAATCGGCGATATTTTTACTATTGAAAATAAAAGCCAGGAATTTAGAATAAACGAAAAATTCGATTACAGTTTAGACTATGGCACAAAGTTAATTGCAACGAAATCTGAATAATGCAAACCAATTATATAAAAATAAACCAATCCGATTTAAAATCTTTAAAAAAGAAGATGGATAATTTACGGGCGTTTGACAAACAAGTTTTGTCAAATGAGATTGGACGATCTGCATTAGAAATTGCACGTATTGCAAAACAAAATGTTGTTGTTGATAGCGGAAATTTAAAGCAGTCTATAAAAGCCGAACGAAAAGGCAAAACTGCTGAAGTAGTTGCTGGTGCAAAATATGCGCCTTATGTAGAATTTGGAACTGGTGGTTTAATTGATTTAACTGATATGTTGGAACTTGGTATTCCAGCAAGTTATGCAGCACAATTTAAAGGTAAAGGAATTAAAAACGTTAATTTACCAGCAAGACCATTCTTTTTTAATGCAGCACGAATAGGTTTAAAAAATTTATTAGTTCGTTTAAATGGCGAAATAAAAAAAGCGATTAAATAATATATGAAAGGAGCAATACATTTATTAAGAAGAGGGATAATAAATAAATTAAAAAACAATATTTTTTTAAATAATGTTGTTGTTCCTGTTTACAATAGAATACCAACAGACGCAACTTATCCAATCATTAGAGTTTACGGCGTATCTACTGACGAAACAGATAACAATCAAACATCTTTTATAACAGAAACAATTACACGAATTGAATGTATAACAAGGTTTTATTCAGACGATGGCGGAGAATTGGACGTTGATTTATTAGTTTCTCAAGTGCTGGAGTTGATTCGTACAAGATCAAGTGATTATATAGATTTAACGGCTAGCGGTTTTAAAGTTTACACAACAGTAAACCAAGGCGTTACTTATTTAGAAGATGACTTAAAAGATTATACATATTTTAGAGCCATTATTGAAATATCAAATAAAATAGAGCAAGTAAATCCACAAACGCCAGTATTTAATGATGGTTTACAAAGTGATTTACAACTCGAATATAGAAATACATATTTTAACAGATTAGAAGCAGACAACGCAACAATTGAGGCTTTAGAATGTATTGATTCTGATTTTTTATATAATTTAAATAACTAAAAAAAAATGGCTAAAATAACATTTGAAACAAAAATTGACAACGAAATTTCAGAACTGCCAGCTATAAATAAAATAGCAGCAGCAGATGCAAACGAAATAAAAACTTCAGTAAATCAATTATATGATGACAAAGGCGGTTTTGCTTTTTATGAAGATGAAGGCACAACAACAACGCCTATCGTAATTTCTGCGGATACCTGGACAGATTTAACAAACGACAAAGCTGGAGTTGGTACATTAACAACTTACAAACCTAGTTATGTAAGCGGCGACTTATGGAATAGTGCCAACAATACAATTTCAATTGACGAAATACCAAACGGAAAAGTTGTTTTATTAAGAACTGACTTTACTTACAATGCTGGATCGTCAAACCAACATTTAGACGCTAGAGTTTACTTTCCTGATATTGATAAAGAATTGCATTTTTTGCACGTTAATTTAGAAAGCCAACATTCGGAAGATCATTTTGTAAATACAATGCAATTTTATACGGATTCAAATATTCAAACTAGCGATGTAAAAATACAAGTGCAATCGTCAGGAAATGGAACTGTTATAGTAAACAATTTTTTAATAACAGTTTTAACTTTTTAAACTATGAAGGGGTGGGAAAAGGTTAAAGATTTATTTTGGTATTCAGATAGTGAGCCAAACGAGGTTTTAATTGCTTTTTGTCACGTTGTTGCCTTACCTTCGTCAATGATTATGGAATTTCACAATCCAAATCCTTTATTTATAATTGGCGGAGTTGGCGCTGGTTTATTTCAATTATGGGCGGTTTTATTTAAGGGGTGTTTAAAGTATCGTTTAATTGCCGTACAATTAGCATCAGTTGTTGCAATAATGACTGTTATAAATCTTTTTTTAGAGGGTTTAATGGAAGGATCTAGAGTTGGCTGGATTATTATACTGATGTTTGCTTTTTGGAATACCGTAAGAGTATTTAAAGAAAAAATACAAAAAGATGTTTAAAAGAATATTAAAAATATGGGGTTATAGTGATAGCCAGCCGACTGAAATAACTTTGGCTTTGGCTAATGTTTTTTTAACGCATCTAGCAATAGGTTTTGAACTAGGCGGATTTTATATTTTTAGAATGATTATATTTTTAAGCGGATTATATAATTTATATTGTGTTTCAAAAGAAGATATAAATTGCAGAGTAAAAGCTTCAGTAATTACTTTTGCTATTTATTTAACTTGTACAATAGCCTATTTATATACAATAGGATTTCCAACAGTTACGCATTTTGGTTGGTTAATACTTTGTTTCGCTTCTTTTGGAAGTATGCGAAGGCTAATAATTGAAAAAATACATAAACAAAAAAATGTCGTAAATAATGGATAATATAACGCAAATTATTATAACTATTGTAACAGTTGCTGGTTCTGCTGGAATTTGGAAATTTTTAGAAGCTAGATTGAAATCTCGTAATGAAAATAAAAAAATAGAGTTGCAAAATAATGATGGTATTCAATATCGAGATGACTTAAAAAATAGAGTAAGAAATTTGGAATCAATGCTGGCCAATTCAAGTGATGAAAAAGACAAATTAAGAGATCAAGTTTTGCAATTAGTTGCGGAAGTAAACTCACTTAGAGTTGAGGTTGATTATTTAAAAAAAGAAAACGAACGATTAAAAAATAAATAATGCAACTAACAAGTAACTTTAGTAAATCTGAATTTGAGTGTAAATGCGGTTGTGAAATGCCTGACAATATTTTAGAAAATGTAAAACTATTGGCGGAAAATTTACAGATGTTAAGAATGTTTATAAAACAACCAATCAAAGTAAATAGCGCTTATAGATGTTTATATCACAATCAAAATATTGGTTCAAAAAATACTTCACAACATACTTTAGGAAAAGCTGCTGATATTGTAGTTAAAGAATTAAAGCCGAACGAGGTTGCAGATATTGCCGAGCAATTAATGGATAAAGGACTTTTTAAAATGGGCGGAGTTGGTAGATATAAAACATTTACGCACGTTGATATTAGAGGCAAAAAAGCACGATGGTAAACGTTACAGTTATAATTTAAACGAGGGTAAAAAATGGCAAAACAATCATATAAAGATAAAAACGGAACTACAAGGGTTGGCGATGCTTTGCGCTGGTTAGTGAAACAAGGAAAAAACGTTGCGCCTGAAATTATAGAGTTAGCTGGGAATGTTACAGGAATAGAAAGCTTAAAAATACTATCTAAAAAAATAAAAGACGAGCCAACTATTGATCCAAAAGACAAGGAACTTTTACTGAAAGAGTTGGAATATGATATGCTGGAAATGTCTGAAATAACAAAAAGGTGGGAATCGGATAATAAAACAGATAGTTTTTTAACGCAAAATATAAGGCCTTTAATACTTGCTTTTTTAACATTAACACTATTTATTTATATTATATTAGATAGTTCATTAGAAAGCTTTAAAATAGCTTCTAAATGGATTGATTTATTAAGTTCTTTGTTGCTTTTGGTTTATGGAGGTTACTTTGGCGCAAGGTCAGCGGAAAAGATTGTAAAGCATTGGAAAAAATAAACAATAGCTAAAATTTTGTATTTTTGTTAAAATTATTTTTATATGGCATTGACAGAAAATCCAAAATTAGCAATGATACCTTCAGGGTATGGCGATTATAAAGTTTATTCAGTTTTACCTTCAGATGGTACAGGGGATTTTGACTTTGTACGTTCTTCAGGTGCTACAAGAGTAAATAAATCTGGACTAATAGAAACAGTAGGTTTTGATGTACCGAGACTAAACTATCCTATGATTGATGGAGTTGTTAGTGGTTGTCCAAGTTTGTTGTTAGAGCCTGAAAGGACTAATTTAATACAGTATTCAGAAGATTTTATTCAGGGTGTTTGGATTAAAACAAGGTCGTTTATTAGTAGTAATTCATCTATTTCTCCTGATGGCACTTTAAATGCTGATAAATTAATAGAAGATACAAGTACAAATACACATTCAACACAAAATAACGTTACTATTGGAAATGTAGGTATGACAATTTCTGTTTTTGTAAAAGCAGATACAAGAAGTAGAGTTAGATTTCAAGTATCAGATTTAACAACAGGAGATTATAGGGTAGATTTAAACTTAAATAACTTATCTATTATAGAGAATAATGGAGGTAGTAGAGGTTCTTGGACAAATACATCTTATAAAATAGAAAGTTTTACAAATAATTGGCACAAGGTTAGTTTAACTGCAACTAAAGGAGGTGGTTCTGAAGCATCTTTAAGTATTAGTTTATTAGATAATAGTGGTAATAGCACTTATACAGGAGACGGAACAAGCGGCATCTACATTTGGGGCGCACAAGTAGAAGCAGGCTCTTACCCTACATCTTACATACCAACTAACGGAACTTCAGTTACTCGTTCAGAAGAAACTTGTAACGGAGCAGGAGATGCTAATACTTTTAACGATAGTGAGGGTGTTTTATTTTGGGATGGTTATATTCCTAATGATGGAAATGAAAAAATAATATTTTTATCAACAGGTACAAATAATCAAAATAATATAAGGTTTTTTGCAAGAGCAGATGGTTTGTCTATAAGATTTCAAATTATTGCTTCAAATCAAACAGAAGTAATTGAAGAGCTACCTTTATCTTCTGATAATTACTACAAATTAGCATTTAAATATAAAACAAACAATTCATCAGGTTGGGCTAATGGTTTTAAGTTATTTACAGATTTACAATGTGAAATGCCAATAGGTTTAAGTGAAATATTATTTGATAACGATTTAGGTGGTACTCCTTTCTACGGAAACACAAAACAAATACAATACTTTGATACTGCATTAACAGACGAAGATTTAGAAGAATTAACATCTTGGACATCATTTAACGAAATGGCAACAAGTCAATTATATACAATACAATAAGATATGGCAAATACTTTAAAATTTGGAGCAGGAGAGTGGGCAACAAAAGAAGGCTCAACTTTAGCATATAATGATGAGAATGGCAACTTTAAACCTTTACCATTTAACTTTGAAAGAGCAGGTAGTGCTACAAGAGTTAATAAAGATGGTTTAATCGAGGTTGTAAGTAATAATGAGCCAAGAATAGACTATAAAGATAATAGTGAAGGTGCTTTGTTGTTAGAGCCTACGAGGACTAATAGGATTACTTATTCAGAAGATTTTAGTCAATCTGTTTGGACTGATTTTAATGTTACTTTAAATTCAAGTCAATCTTCTCCTAACGGAAATAGTAATGCTTACCTCATAGAGCCAACAAATTCGAGTTTTCTTTTATACACACAATCATCTGTAATCGCATCTACTGAATATACCTTTTCGTATTTTTTTAAATCTGGAACAAAAGATGCCGTTAAAATAGCATTTTATGATGATACTGCAAATTCTTTTATAGAAACAAATGCAACACAATCATTTGTAGATTATGGTAATGGTTGGAAAAGAATAATAACATCTGTAACAACTCCTTTAGGGTGTACATCTTTATATTCTTATATAGATAGGTCAAGTGAGGTTGGAACATTTTACGTTTGGGGTGCACAATTAGAACAAGGCAGTTACGCAACTTCGTACATACCAACACAAGGGGGTATTGGAACGAGAGTGGCTGAAAGTTGTCAAAAACAAAACATTTTCAATAATATTGTTAGTTCTCAATTTCCATTTTCATTTTTTGTTGAAGCTGATTATAAAAATCAAGATGATTATTTTTTTAGTTTTATTAACCCTAATAGAAACGATAGTTGGTTTACAATTAGATTTATATCAGGACAAGTGGTTGTTATTTCAAGTTCAGTAGCAGTTCAAGAAACTTTTAACACAGGTTTTTTTGCATCTAATTCTGAAAGAGTTAAAATAGCTATAACCTACGATAGTGTTTCTAAAATAAGAATTTCTATAAATGGTAATGATGTTCTTGTAAAATCTAATTTCAATAGTCAAGCAGTAAATACACTTATAAATACTATATTATTAGGTCAATTGAGAATTGTATCAGATAATGGTTTGAGAAATGGAATATTAGATTTTAAAGCATACAACGAAGCATTAACAGACCAAGAATTAATTAATCTTACAAGAATTTAAGAGTAACAATTACACCTATGATAAAAACAAGAGTAAATCTTTACATAAGAAATACAATAAGATAAGAAAATTAAAAAAAGTTAACATAGTAACCAATAGTTATAACCAAAAGTGATTAAAATATAAAATTATGATAAAAATAGCCAAATATGCTTTCGATAGCAAAGAACAAGTAGAAACAAAGATTGCATCATTAGGAACTGCAACAGATGAAGATGGTAACGAATATCCAACACATAAACATACTATTGTACATTTAGGTAACATTGTGTTACAACAAGGAGAATACGATGAAGAGGGTAACGAAACAGTTGCTCCTGTATTATCTGATAAATGGCACGTTGATGTTTTATGGAAAGATTTAGAAGCTGATGAAGATGGTACTATTGACCACCCTTATGGTTGGAAATCTTACTATGTTGATATTGATGGCGATGGTGTTCATTCATTTTTAGGATTAAGTTATAACGCACACAAGTTTGCAGAATAAATTAAATAAATAAATATTTGTATATTTACAAAAAATTAAATAACATTAAAAAATTTATATAAATGGCTACAACAGGAGTATTTAACGGTACAGACTTAATTTTACAAGTTGAAGGCGCAACAGTAGGACACACAACAAGTTGTTCTTTATCATTATCTATGGATACGCCTGAAGCTACAACAAAAGATTCAAACGGATTTTCTGAATATATCGGAGGTGTTAAAGGAGGCGAAATTTCATTCGAGGGTTTAATTGCTTATGACGATTCATCAAACGCAATTGAAATGGCTGACTTTCTTTTAGCTAGAACACAATTAACTTGTATTTTCGGAACTTCAGAATCAGGCGATGCAATTTATACGGCTGAAGGGTTTTTATCTAGTGTTGAAATGTCTGCGGAAATGGAATCTGCGGTTTCTTATTCAGGATCAATTACAATTACTGGAGCAATCACAAAATCAACTAACTAATTAATTTAGTTATTATCATATAAGAGTCGCTGTCTATTTAAGGCGGTGGCTTTTTTTTTTACTAATAATAAAATCTTTTAAAAATGACAAACAAAAAAAGAGGTTATATTGATATAACCGTAAACGGCAAAAAGAAAACATTACATTTTTCAATGAACTTTTGGGCGGAATTTACCGAACAAATGGGCATTTCACTTCAAGAAATCGGATCTGTTTTTGAATCAGGAGTTTCATTAAATGTATTGCGTGCATTAATTTATTCTGCGGTATTGGCTAACGACTTAGAAAACAACAACGAAGTAGATTATAATTTATATTCAGTTGGTACTTGGTTGGACGATATAGATGCAGAAACAATTAATCAAATTGTTGAAACAATGCTACAATCTAAAATTTTAGGGAACTCTTTAAATGGTGGCGAACCAAAAAACGCAAAGGCCCAGCCGTCAAAGAGGAAGTAAACTTTGATAAATTAACCGATTATTATTTGGGAATGATAGGAATATCGCCTGATAATTTTTGGCGGCAAACCTGGAGAGAAAACGGTTTAATAGCTGAAGCATATCACAACAACGTTAATTTAAACTGGGAACAAACAAGATACATTGCAACGATGTTACACAATGTAAATTGTCAAAAGAAATCGCAAATGTTGAAACCTGAGCAATTGTTTTCTTTGCCAGTTGATAATGCGAGAAAAAAGAAGCGTTCAGAGCCAAAATCTAGTCCAAAAGAAATGAAAGCATTTTTGGATAAATATAACGCAATGATGCATAAAAAGACGTTTAAATAAAAGCGTCTTTTTTTTTGTATTTTTGTCTAACTACATTTGATTAATTATGGCGCAACAGGAATTAAAAGTAAATTTAACAGGGGATAGTTCAAAGCTGAATAATGCTTTGACTTCTGCGAGTTCAAAACTTGCATCGTTTGGCTCAAAAATGAAAGGAGTTGGTAAATCTTTATCAACAAAATTAACGTTGCCATTAACAGTTGCTGGGGGTGCTGCAATTAAATTTGCAAGTGATTTTGAGGAATCAATGAATAAAGTTGATGTTGCATTTGGAAACTCAAAAAAAGAGGTTAAAGATTTTGCAAAAACTACTTTAAAAGAATTTGGTATTGCTGAAGGGAGTGCTTTAGATATGGCGGCTTTATTTGGGGATATGGCAACTTCAATGGGTTTAACTCAAGGATCTGCTGCGAATATGAGTACGTCTTTAGTTGGTTTGGCTGGTGATTTAGCATCTTTTAAAAATATTGGAATAGAGCAAGCGACTACTGCATTAGCTGGAGTTTTTACTGGCGAAACTGAATCTTTAAAAAGATTAGGTATCGTAATGACTGAAGCAAACCTTAAAAGTTTTGCAATGGAAAAAGGGATGCAAGCCAATATTAAGACAATGACTCAAGCCGAAAAGGTTGCTTTACGTTATAGGTTTATAATGGAATCAACTACAAACGCTCAAGGCGATTTTAGCCGTACAAGTGGAGGCGCTGCAAACCAAATGCGAATTTTTCAGGAATCTATGAAACAATTAGCAGCAAAATTTGGACAACTTATTTTGCCAACATTTACTAAATTAGTTTCTTTTGCAAATAATTTAATTCAAAAATTTTCAGAATTAAGTCCAACTACAAAAAAAGTAATATTAATTTTTGCTGGAGTTGCTGCGGCTATAGGGCCAATTTTATTAGGTTTAGGAACGTTATTAACTATGGCGCCAGCTATCGGAGCAGCATTTACAATAATGACTGGGCCAATTGGAATTGCAGTTGCTGCTATTGCTGCGATTGGAATTGCTATTGCTACATATTGGACGCCAATAAAAAAAATATTAGTAGATGTTGCAAACTATTTTATAGAGTTATACAATAAATCTACATTTATACAGGTTTCTGTTGATTTGATAATGAAAACTTTTAAATCATTCTTAAATGTTGGAAAATTTGTTTTTAAAACATTAGGCACAATTATAAAATTATTTGCTAAAAACTTTAAAACAATATTTGGAGCAATTGGCGATTTAATAATGGGTATTTTTACTTTTGATAAAGAAAAAATAAAAAGCGGATTTACAAATTTAACTACTGGTTTAAAAAACAACTTTGCGCAAGCATTTGACAAAATAAAAACAGACGCTTCTAATTTAGGAACTAGCGTTGTAGATAATTTTAACGAATCTATTAAAAATAAACAAATTGCGCCTATAAAAATACCCGTTTCAGTTCAAAGTACAAGCGGAACGACTTCAACAAGTGGCGGAACTGGATCTGGTGGCGGAGGTCAGCGACCAATGGCCGAAACAGTTGGTTCAGGTTTATCAATTACGCCTGTTTCAGATATGATTCAAGCGGATACAGAATTGATTCCGCAAAGAATGACAGAACAGGAACAAGTTCTTTTAGAGCAAAGAGCAATCGCAATGCAAAATGCTATGGACTTTAACGCTGGTTTAAATCAAATTGTTACAGGCGGATTGAATGACTTGGCAGTTGGAATTGGACAAGCTTTAGGAAAAGCACTTTCTGAAGGCGGAAATTTAACGCAAAAATTATCAAAGATAGTTTTAACAACTGTTGGAAATATGGCGGTTCAATTAGGTAAATTGTCAATTTCAATTGGAATTGGTGTTGAAGCAATTAAAAAAGCATTACAATCTTTAAATCCAGCCGTTGCAATTGCTGCTGGTATTGCATTAGTAGCATTAGGTTCTTTTGCAAAATCACAAGCTGGAAAAATAGGTTCAGGCGGAGGTGGTGCAACTGCCTTTGCAAATGGAGGTATTGTTTCAGGGCCAACAATGGGACTTGTAGGGGAATATCCAGGCGCAAGATCAAATCCTGAAGTTATAGCGCCGTTAAATAAATTACAAAATATTATAGGCAATACTGGAGGTTCGCAAAACATAACAGTTGGCGGACAAATTAGATTAGACGGTCAAGATTTACTTATTGCAATAGAAAGAGCAAACGAAACGGCTGAAAGAATATTTTAAAAATAAAAAATGGCATACGGCGTTAAATATAGATTAGAATTTTCCGATGTTTTAGGGTATGGAAAAAAAGTTGAAATATTAAAAAAAGATTATACTGGGGACGTTTTGCCAATGGTAGGAACTGAAGAGCCAGTTGTTATAAAATGGAACTCTAAAAATGATTTTTACAGTCCGATTATAGGCTCAAGATGCCAGCTTAATTTAATGGTAACGGATACCGTACAATATGACGACTTTTATAAATTTGACGAACGAGAATATAAAGTAAAAGTTTCATTTTCAAAAAGCATTTCGCAAGCCTATGCCGACAGAATTACAGAGGATAGCGGTTTTTATGAATCTTTAGAATGTATTGATGAATTTTTAGGCCAATTTTATGATGACGCTACTTTTTACGAAAATAGAGTTTTATCTGACGATGAATATTCTCCAAAAGTTGAGTCTTTAAATTGCATTTACAAAAATATAAATGTTAATCGTGTAAATGTTTGGGAAACTTACTGGGTGGGTTGGTTAGTAGTTGATCGTTTTAAAGAGCAAATGGTTTCAACGCCTTATAAGGTTAGTTTTAACGCTTTTGATGGTTTAGGTTCTTTATCTGATTATGATGCGCCTTTATCAGCAAATGACGATGTAGATGAAGCTGCTGCCATATATGATTACGAACGTATAAAATTAATTTTAGACAACTTAGATTTAGATTTAGACGTTTATTATATAAATGATTTAACACAAAGAACGAGTACTTTAAGTATTCCGCCTGTAAATGTTTATACTAAATTTCCAGGTCAAAAAACAATACCAAACTATAAATTTGAACTAACTGACAATTTAGATTTATTTACGGCAAAAGAGCAACTAGAGTTTTTATTGAAAACGTACAATATGAGAATTTACCAATCATTAGGTAAGTGGTTTATTGTAGAAAATTCAAATATTTTTGATGTAAGAGTAAAAGACGAAATTAGAGCGTTAAACATTGCTGGAACGCCGCCTGATAATATAAGAGAATTAATAAATTTAAAGTTAAAAGGAGGCGATACTGAATTTTTAGAAGCTGAAAAATATAATTATTTAGGAGTTTCGCAAGGTAACGAAAACGTTTCAACTTTAAGAGTTGCACCTAAAGTTTTAGTTCCAATCAGCAATAATTTATCACGTGAATATTTACAACCTTTAGAAAGTGTTACTAGGGAGTTTACAACAACGCAATTAGATCGAACTTACTTTAATTCAAACGCTGGTTTTGAATATGGTTTAAACGGCTGGAATGTTACTTTAAGCAGAGCAATTTTAAGTACAGACGTAAATACTAAACAAGGCGCAAAATCTATTTATTTAGATGCTGCAACTAGTGGCGATTTAATTTGTATAGAAACAACTCGAACTGATGGTGTTCAAAATTTAGTTTTAGAAGATGGAAAATTTGGATTTTCATATTTTGTTGATGCTGATGACAAAGCGGATTATCGAGTAAGATTTCAAATAATTTCATCACGAATAGGATCAGGGCCTGGGCCAATTAGTTTGTACTGGAATAGTGACAATAAAGAATGGCAAACCGCACAACAAATAAATTCAATAAGTTCAAATGAGGTTAATTCCTGGGTTGATTTTAATCAAAATTTAAAATCGCCTTCAGAAAATGGTTTTGGTTCTGATACTGAATTTAGAGAAATAAGATTTTACATTTATAACACAACAACAACTGATTCAGATTACAATACAACGTATTTTGACAATGTTGGGATTTACCAAGAACGTTCTGTATTTTATACAACAAATCCTGAAAGTTTAGAATTGTCAAAAGATTTAAAAATTAGAACACAAAGAGCAAGCGGATCAAATGGTTATTCAACAGTTAAAAAGTTTGAATCAATTTATTATCCATTTAAAAAACCAGCAAATGACAGTCGTTGGCTACGAACTAGGGACAGAAATTATATAAGTGGCACAACAGACACTTTAGGGTTTTTAAGCAACTTAATTAGTCAAAATATTATGAATGACTATCGAAGTTATGTAACAAGATATACAGGTTCTTTTAGGTCGTTAAATCCTACGCCTTTGTCAATGCATAACCGAATTTGGTTTGACTGGAAGGACGTTTTACAAGACGAACAAAGTACTATAATTGATGAAATGAGTTTTGGCGTTAAATCAAATAAATACAATGTAACAACTCACTTGCCAAATGACGATACAGATTTGGACGTAAACTTTAGAATAATAGGATAACAGAATACTTTTTTTCTTTTTTGTTTGTCAGCCGCTGATTTGTATTTATTACACTTTGGCGGTTTTTTATTGAAAAAAATTTTTTTATTTGAAAATTTATTTTTAATTTTGCTATAAATAAAAACGGAAAATATATGTTTGAACAACTATTTAAGGCGGAAATGAAACGCCTAAATTTAAGACGCTATGACGTTTGTAAAATTTTAGATTGCACAATGCCAACTCTAAAAGCAAGGTTACAAAATCCTAAAAACTTTACACTAGGCGAGATTATGATCCTTCAGGAAAATCATTTTGAATTGCCAAAAATTTCAGAAAATTTAAGTATTTAAAAACAAACAAAAATGAAAACAATAAACATTAAAGGAAAAGAATACATTACAGTAAACGAACGTTTAATATACTTTAGAAAAGAAGAAGTATTTACAAACTGGGGAATAGTTGAATCAATTGTTTCTTTAGACGACAAAGAAGGTATTTTTAAAGTTGAAATATTAGATGCTGATGGCGATATTGTAGTTTCAGCACACGCTCAAGAATATAGAGATTCTAGCTATATAAATAAAACATCTTTTTTAGAGAATGGGTTTACTTCGGCTTTAGGTAGGGCGTTGGGTTATTTAGGAATTGGAATTGACACTTCAATAGCTTCAGCTGAAGAGGTGCAAAATGCAGTAAAAAATCAAACAACGCAAGATGATCAACGTAAATGGCTAACAGAGGCGCAACTAAATGCAACGTTAAAAGCTACAAAAGAACAAGCGGAAAAGGTTATAAAAAACTTTAGAATGAAAAAAGAATATAGACAAAAAATAAATAGTAAGTTTAATTTAAATTAAGTAAAAATGAGTACAGAGAAAAAAGAAACAATTTATTGCGGTAGCGGAAAAAAAGTAAGCACGCAATACGGAGATTTTAGAGCAATCACTTTAAATTTAAGTGATTTACCAGCGGAACATATTTTTGAATACAATGGTAAAAAATACATTAAACTAAATGTAAACGACAAAAAGCAAGCTGACAATTACGGAAAAGACGTTTCAGTATCGGTTAATACTTGGAAGCCTGACGCTGAAAAAAAACAAGTTGAAGAGGCTACGCCTTCAGATTTGCCATTTTAAGTAAAATATAATTATGTTTTAAGTGCGGTTTCAATATAGAAATCGCATTTTTTTTTAAATTGTTTTTGTAAATTGAAAATATTTTTTTACTTTTGGAAAAACATATAAATTAAAACATTATGCAAGAACAAATTAAATTTTTAGAGTATCGTATTCAAGCCTTGGAAAAGGAGTTGGAAAAATTAAACGAAACAGTAAGGCAACAGAATAATTATTTGCTTGGCGAAACAGAAAAAACAAACTAAAAGAAACAAAAATGAAGATATTAGTAGCTTGTGAAGAAAGTCAAGCGATAACAAAAGAATTAAGAAAATTAGGACACGAAGCATTTAGTTGTGATTTATTGCCTTGTAGTGGTGGTTATCCTGATTGGCATTATCAACAAGATGTTTTTAAAGTTATAGATAAGGGTTGGGATATGATGATAGCGCACCCACCTTGTACATTTTTAGCAGTAAGTGGTGCAAGATGGATGTATAATAAAGATGGTAGCGTAAACCAAGAAAGGCTTAAAAACCAAAACGAAGCTTTGAATTTTGTTCAGAAATTAATGGATGCGCCAATCGAAAAAATTGCTATTGAAAATCCTATTAGCGTAATAAGTAGCCAAATTAGAAAACCAGACCAAATAGTACAACCTTGGATGTTTGGAGATAAAGCACAAAAAAGTACTTGCTTATGGCTAAAGAATTTACCATTATTAGAACCAACAGATATAGTTGAAAAAGGGGAATTTGTTGAGTTTATATCTAAAAAAGGAGTGAAGAAAAAGCAAGCTAAATGGTATTTTGATGCTTTAAAAAACGCTAAAACAACAGAAGAAAGAAGGACTTTAAGAAGTAAAACATTTAAAGGAATGGCAGAAGCAATAGCTAAACAATGGACTAACTAAAACAAACAAAAATGAAAACAAAATTTGACACTAACGAAGTTTATCATTCATCGCCTGGAATAAGTGCATCAGGCTTAAAAACGATTTACAAAAAATCAGTTTACCATTTTTTAAATCAAAAACCTTTTGAATCTTCTGCAATGGCTTTAGGTTCTGCGGTTCATTGCGCTATGCTAGAGCCTGAATTGTACTATAAAGATTATCACGTTATGCCTAAAATAGATAGGCGTACAAAGGCTGGAAAAGAGGCGTTTGCAATAGAGCAAAAAAAGGCTGAAGGAAAATTGCTTTTAGCTTTTGACGATCACAATAAAATCACTAAAATATTAGAGAATTTTAGAAATCACGATTTGGCTCAAAAATATTGTAAAGGCGAAATTGAATTGTCGCATTATAAGAAACACGAAAATATTGAAGTTAGAATAAGGCCTGACGTTTTAAATAAGATTGAAAACTTTATTTCAGACGTTAAAACTTGTCAAGATAATTCGCCAGCTGCATTTAAAAGAGATGTTTATAAATATGGCTATCATTTACAAGCTGCATTCTATTCAGATATGATTGGATTGCCAGTAGAAAATTTTAGGTTTATAGCAGTAGAAACAAATCATCCGTTTTCTGTTGAGGTTTACGGTTTAAGTAGTGAAATGATTGAACAAGGGCGTAAAGGTTGGAAAAGGGCCTTTAATGATTGGAAAATATATGTTGAAACTGGTATTGTTTCAGGTTATATTTGGAATGAGTTTAACGAAGATGGTTCTTTAATTTTATAAAAAATATGGATTTAAAATATATAATACAAGTAGTAAACAATCATTTTGAAATTGATATTACAGAAAATAGAAGGGATAGATATATGGTTATGTGCCGAGGGGTTTATTTTCATTTTGCAAAAACAACAACAAATTTTTCATTAGCTAGAATTGGCGAAAAGGTTAATCGAGATCATAGCAGCGTTTTATATTCTTTAAAGAATTTTGAAAATTGGATTTCTTACGATAAAGAGTTCGAGAATGAGTTCAAGAAGGTAGAAAAAATTTTAACAAATAAAAAAACAGTAAAAGAATTTAGAGATGAAAGGCTAAATTATAAGTACAAAATGCTACAAATAGCAAAGGAATTATTAATAAATGAAATAAATAAAATTAAAAAGAATGGACAAAATAGAATTAGTAAAAACGAAAAAAGATCATTATATTTTACAGATTAATGGTAAAGATATTACTAGCGAACAAGAACGAAGTTATTTCAGAAATTTAATTGAAAAAATAGATAATAAAATATAAATGGCAAAACGAAATCCATTTGAAAAATATTTAAAGGGCGAAGATTTATTGCAAAGGGCGGTTATTAATTACATTACAATGGCTTATCCTGATGCAATATTTACGCACCCTATGAATGAAGGAAAGCGAACGCCATTTGAACAATACAAAATGAAATATTTGGGGGCGAAGCCAGGAATACCTGATTTATTAATTTTTACGCCAAACGCAAATAGAAGCGGTTTAGCAATAGAATTAAAGTACAAGTATAACAAACCTACGGACAACCAAAAAAAATGGCTTAAATGGCTAGAAAAATGCAACTGGGCCACTTTTGTACACAATGATTTTGACGAATGTATTAATACTATAAATAAGTACTTTAAAAATGAACTATAAAATAATAATTTAAACAACCAAAAAACCAATGCAATGAAATATAGATATATTTATTTTGACAATGACAATCAAAAAATAAGATGGACGCAATCAGCACCTGAAAATTTAGCGCCAACCTATAATTATATAGGGGAATCGTCAAGAGTTGAATTTGATTTATTAATCGAATTACTTTGGTATAAATACGAAGATGCAAACATTGATATAAATGAATTAAAAAAGATTTATATTGAATTAAGAACTTTTTGCGATAGTATTAAAGAAAGTTTTAATTTGTAAATAAATATATTTATATTTGT
>Ga0209653_1001374_pt1 | contig 19687 bp, 18 predicted proteins | sample SaaInl6LU_22_DNA_FD_184644 | JGI IMG/M metagenome (GOLD analysis project Ga0209653, IMG submission 184644) | Marine microbial communities from expanding oxygen minimum zones in the Saanich Inlet - ESP_116LU_22_DNA (SPAdes) (version 2) | ecosystem: Environmental > Aquatic > Marine > Intertidal...
GCACAAGTAAACATGAGAAAAGTAGAATTTCAAGATATTGGAACCGTGCGTTACGGTCCGGCGTGGGACTTTCAAACGACGTTGTTTGAGCGAACGGTCGATCAAAAATTGGTCAATCGCAAAACGCCGGAAAAGGCTAAAGAAACCACCGACCACCTCATTTTTGTCGAACATCCACCCGTTTTTACGCTGGGGAAAAGCGGCAAGGAAGCGCACCTTCTCGTGGATCAAGTGCGCTTGAAAGCGGAAGGAATAGATTACCACCCCGTAAATCGTGGCGGTGACATTACCTACCACGGTCCTGGCCAGATTGTCGGGTACCCCATCCTAGATCTCGACCATTACTTTACCGACATTCACAAATACCTGCGTTACCTCGAGGAGGTGGTCATTAAAACGCTCGCTGAATACGGATTGACCGCAGGAAGATCCGACGGAGAGACGGGTGTTTGGTTAGATGCTGGAACGCCACTTGCACGAAAAATTTGTGCCATGGGCGTCAAGGCGTCAAGGTGGACCACAATGCACGGCTTTGCATTGAACATCAACACATCCTTAAAGCATTTTGGCTTGATCGTGCCCTGTGGCATCAGCGACAAGCCGGTGACGTCGCTACATCTAGAATTGGGCCACGAGGTCAATCTGGAAGAGGTTAAGGACTATCTGAAGAAGCATTTTGTAGACCAATTCGGTTGCGCCCTGGTGCCAACCTCAACTCCCTTTACACATGAAAACAGCTAAGCGCGTACTTTCCGTACTCATTGTTCTTTTTCTAGCGCTAAAATTCTCGCCTTATGGGTACTTAATCAAAGGAGTGAAGGGTGCTTATTTCGACGGACATACCTCTGCACACATTTACGACCGAAAGCATTTTGACCAGCGTGAAATACCGGTGTTTAACGCAACTCCATTGCCTGTTTCTAAAACAGCGAAGCGTGTTTTAGATGCAGAAACGCGTGAAAAAATTGAGACCTATAAAACGGCTGGACTGTTGGTTGTAGAGCAAGATGAGATCGTCCTAGAAGAGTACTGGAACGCGCACGAACCCTCAACGATGAGTAATAGTTTTTCCATGGCGAAAAGCATTATCACGATGCTGGTTCAGATTGCGGTACAAGACGGCTACATCGATTCCTGGGATGACCCCATCACAAAATACATCCCTGAATATGAGATTCCAGAAGGGGTTACAGAGCCCACGCTGCGTCATTTCAGTACCATGACTGCGGGCATGCAAATCAAAGAAAATTACAAAGCGCCATTTTCGAAGACGGCAAAACTGTATTACGGGGACAATGTGATTGAGACGGCATTGTCTATACCTGTGGGCAAACACCCCGCCGGAGAAGTGTTCGAATACCAAAGCGCGCAAACGCAGATTTTAACCATCGCATTGAGCCGCGCTGTGGGGGAAAGTATTTCGAGCTACGCGAACCGCGAACTCTTTGCAAAGGCTGGTTTTGAGTCGGCGGCTACGTGGCATTTGGACCAGAAAGAAGGATTGGAATTGGGTTTTTGTTGTGTGAATGCGAGCGTTCGTGACTATGCAAAATTGGGCCAATTGGTCCTGCACCACGGATACATCGGCGGCCAGTCCGTAGTAGACTCTTCGTTTTTAGCCATGGCCAGCACAGGCTACCGCAGTCCTGAATACGGACACGGTTTCTGGATCTATCCTGAGCCGCATCAAAACATCTTTGCATTTAGAGGAATGCTGGGGCAAGACATCATTGTTGACCGACAACACAACCGTGTGGTGGTTCGTGTAGGACAGCAAAGCGGGGGCAAATTTACCCGCGATTTTAACCGAGTAGAATTGGCTTTACTGGAGCAAATGGACCGTTGGGACAACAACTAATGCCTACACCGGTCGTACATATTGACCAGTTGTCCATCGCCTTCGGCGGCCGCCAGGTATTGCGTGACTTTACCTTTACCTTAAATCCTGGCCAGACCATCGCGGTGGTCGGCGAAAGTGGATCGGGTAAATCCGTCGCGGCACTTATGGCCATGGGATTGCTCGATAAGCGTGCTGAGATCAAAGCCGGCGCAGCCCAACTTTTTAGTGAAGATCTTCTTTCTTTTTCGAGCGAAAAGTGGTCTGACCTTCGCGGCAACGAGGTGGCCATGGTTTTTCAAGACCCTATGACTGCACTGCACCCTTCCATTCGCATTGGCCGACAGTTGGAGGAGGTGCTCGAACGGCATACCGAGCTCAATCGTGCGGATCGCCAGCAGACGGTGCTCGCGGCGTTACACGAAGTAGAAATTCCCGATCCAGAATCCAGTTCAAAAAAGTACCCGCACGAAATGAGTGGTGGACAGCGCCAACGCGTGGTTATTGCCATGGCGATGTTGATGAAGCCTAAATTGATCATTGCAGATGAGCCGACTACGGCCTTAGACAAAGCGGTAGAAGGAAAAATTTTAGCACTACTAAAAAAGCTTGTTCGAGAAAGTGGTGCTGCACTTTGGCTTATTTCCCACGATCTAGAAGTGGTGGCTGAGGTGGCGGATGAAGTGGTCGTGTTGTTCCGTGGTGAAACGGTGGAAACGGGCCCAGCAAAGCAGGTTTTTACAGCGCCAAAACATCCTTATACGAAGGGGCTTTTGGGATGTCGCCCACCGAAGGAAGGACGTCCATTTCCATTGCCGGTGTTGGAGGATTTTCTGAACGATACCGTTCCTTCAAAACAGGCCGACTTAGCGGCCCCCACCGCTGCTGAAGAAGTGATGACCATTACGGGTTTACGCATTGGATTTGACCGAAGGACGGGGTTTCGAAAGACAAAACAATGGATCATAAACGGCATCGATTTGCACCTAAAAAAGGGGGAAACGCTAGGACTCATAGGGCCTTCCGGGAGTGGAAAGAGCTCAATAGGCCGTGCCATAGTGGGATTAAACAGCTTTGAATCAACCGCTTTTTCCTACACAGGCGATGCGAGTAAAATCCAATTCATTTTTCAGGATCCCTTCAGTGCGTTAAACGGCAGTAAACGTATCGGATGGATATTAGATAGTGTACTGAAGCGCCACCGTCCTGATTTATCAACAGTGGAGCGCCTGAAAGAAGCACAATTCTTACTGGAAGAGGTGGGGTTATCGGCTGCGGATTTAAGAAAGCGTCCGAAGGCGTTTTCCGGCGGTCAGCGCCAGCGTATTGGAATTGCTCGGGCATTAGCTGCAGCGCCAGAGGTGCTCATTTGTGATGAAAGTGTTAGCGCGCTTGATGTAAGTGTACAATCCCAGGTGTTAAACGTATTGAATAGCATCAAAAAAAATCGGGGCCTGAGTATGATTTTCATCTCTCACGACCCCGATGTGATTCGGTATATGTGCGACCGGATAGTGGAACTTACCCCTGTGGGCTAGTTGCTACGGTCTTCAAAATCTTCTGTTTTTCTTCTTTGATAGGCGCGTATGGCGAAATAGACTACGCCTAAAAGCATTATGGCCCAAAAGCCGAAGTATATAATTCCGAAGAGCATTATTTCAGTTTTACAGCTGTGCCGTAGGCGAGCATTTCAGCCGCGCCTTGCATTACCATTGAGGTAGTAAAACGAACGTTGATGACTGCATCAGCGCCCATGGACTCCGCGTCTTTGACCATGCGTTGAAAAGCTTGTTCACGACTTTGTGCTTGCAAACGGGTGTATTCGCTGATCTCTCCACCGACAATATTTTTTAGACCGGCGAAAATGTCTCGGCCGATATTGCGTGCGCGGACGGTGCTTCCACGGGAGATGCCGAGGATTTCTAAAACTTCTTTTCCTGGAATGTTGGCAGTAGTAGTGGTAATCATAGTGGTTTATTTATACGGTCTAAGTTAATTAATTGAACCTAAAACGCGTTTCATAAAACCGTTGAGTGCATCTTTCTTGGGAGTGCCATTCGTAATTTCTTTGCTCACCTCAAGTGAACCGTAGAGGTTTGAGATAAGTTCTCCGATCACTTCAAGTTCTTCGTCTTTAAGCGTCGGTACGTCGGCTAAAGATTCGAGCACCTCAATGGTTTCGTGAATGTAATCTTCGTCGTTTGCTTCGACAAAATTGACCAAATGTTTGATGATAGGGATTTTCATAGGGTTGTTCTTTTACAGGAACAAAGTTAAGAGACGCACTCTATCAAAAGGCAGAAGGTGTATAGATTCGTATTATCAGCTTATTGGTTATCCCGTAAGGTTCCGTTGAATGCGGTGAAGAATTGGACATAAATTGGTCAAAAACCAATTTTTCTGTGGCGTAACTTAGAGGGCACATCCCCAACGACTCAAAACAGACCCTATGAAACGAGGAATATTGACGCTAATTCTAGCTGCCGCACTGCTGCCGCGGACGGCTATGGCCCAGATTTTATCTGTTACTCCTGCTTTCCCTTCGCAAAATGATACGGTAACGATCATTTACGACGCAACGGAAGGAAATGGCGCTTTGACGGGTGTGGTTCCCGTGTATGCGCACGCGGGTTTGATCACCAACCAAAGTACTTCGCCTACGGATTGGAAGCACGTGCAGGGAAACTGGGGTACGGCCGACGCTTCAGTGTTGATGACGAATTTGGGTAATAATCTGCACAAGATCGAATACCATATGCCGTCGTTTTACGGTTTTGGCAGCAGCGTTGTTGTCCAGCAAATGGCTTTTGTTTTCCGCAATGCGAGTGGGAGTATCGTAGGTCGCGACCCCAACGGGAGCGACATTTATTATGATGTTTATCCAGCGAATGCAGGGTTAATCGCCCAATTTTTAGCGCCTGAGACTACCCAGCTAATCAATAGTGGTGATTCTTTAGAGTTCGTGGTGGCGGCCAGTCAAAAATCGGACATCAAGGTGTACGACAATGGGACGCTGGTATATCAAGATTCAACCAAACAAGATAATTTCTACCTCGGCAGTACGCTCGGCGGTATCCACACGGTAGTGCTTCAAGCAGATCACGATACATCGACCGTTTATGATACCGCTTATTATGCGGTGCAAGGTCCGCTGAATGTTGGCGTTATGCCTGGGGGAATGGAGCAGGGCATTAATGAGCTTAACGATACGACGGTATTTTTTAAACTCTATGCGCCGTTTAAGAATCGGGTCTATTGTTTGACCTCGTTGAACGACTTTTTACCGGATACCCTTAACGCGATGACTCGCACGCCGGGCGGTTCTTGGTGGTTCTTGGAGATGACAGTCCCGGCAGGACAGCCCTTTACTTACCAGTACATGATTGATGGCGACCTGCGGGTTGCGGATCCGTACTCCGAACAGGTTTTAGACCCTTGGAACGATGGATACATATCCAGTGCAACCTACCCTAACCTGCCCGACTATCCGACCGGAAAAACCACAGGTATCGTTTCCTTGTACGAAACGGCAAAGCCTGTATATCAGTGGGAAAACAGCACATTCAATGCGCCTGATAAAGAGGAACTATTGATTTATGAATTGCTCATTCGCGACTTCGTTTCCACGCGCAATTACCAGTCTTTGATCGATACGCTGGATTATATTGAGCGTTTGGGTGTGAATGCCATAGAATTGATGCCTAATTCTGAATTTGAGGGCAATTCCAGCTGGGGTTATAACCCGTCCTTTCACATGGCACTGGACAAATACTACGGCACGCCGGATAAATTCCGAGAGTTTGTAGACAGTTGCCACAGCCGCGGCATTGCGGTGATCATGGACCAGGTGTTTAACCACGCCTTTGGTCAAAACCCTATTGCGCAAATGTGGTGGGACAGCGGGAATAATCGTCCAGCGGCGAATAACCCGTACATGAATCAAAATTGTCCCCACCCGCCAAACTGTTGGGGAAACGACTTTGATCATTTCGTCCAGCCGACGCGCGACTATATAGACCGTATCAATACCTACTGGATTGAAAACTTCAATATTGATGGAATCCGATTTGACTTTACAAAAGGCTTTACCAACAGCTCAAATGCAGACAGCTACCAAGCCGCGCGTATTGCTGCCATTAAACGCATGGCGGATGAATGTTGGAATGTAGATCCTGACTTTTATGTTATTCTGGAGCATTGGGGACCTAATCAAGAGGAAAAGGAATTGAGCGATTACGGCATGTTGCTTTGGGGAAATGCGACCCACCAGTATTATGAGGCGGCCATGGGCTTTACGCCCGATAGTGATTTCAAATGGGGCATTTACAAAGAGCGTGGATGGAACGACAAGCACCTCATTTCTTATATGGAAAGCCACGATGAAGAACGCGCTTCGTACAAGATTAAAACCTACGGTAATGCGAGCGGGGGATACGATACGAAAACTTTAGCGACCCGTGCGGATCGCATCATACAAGCCAGCGCCTTCTTCTATACTATTCCTGGGCCGAAGATGATTTATATGTTTGAAGAATTGGGCTATGACATTTCCATTGATAATCCTTGTCGCGTTTGTGAAAAACCCATTCTTTGGAACTATTACAACGACCAACACCGCCAGAAAATTTATTTCTACATGGCTTCCATGATGGATATGCGCAAGAAGTATGAGGTGTTCAACACCTCGAATTTCACCTATGCCCTTAACGGTTCGTCAAAGCGCATCAACCTCAATGGCGCCAACATGAATGCCACTGTTGTAGGGAATTTTGCGGTAACGCAGAACGACGTGTACCCTAATTTCCAACATACAGGTACCTGGTACGACTACTTTACAGGAGATACCCTTGCCGTTTCAAACGCTACGGCGCCCATGTCTTTCGCCCCGGGCGAGTGGCACATTTACACCGATGTAAAATTAACGGATGCAGCCTTTATGGATGTTGCTGAGGTGGAGCTGCTCGAAACAAAACCATTCATGGTGTTCCCTAATCCGAGCACAGGATGGGTCGATGTATTATTCGACTTTCCACAAGGCACTTCTGTTGAATGGTCGCTAGGCGATGTGCGCGGGAAAATGGCGGCACAAGGCAGCCTTGTAACCGACGGTCCACAGATCACAGACTTCGATTTCACTGCATTGCCTAAAGGCGCTTATATCTTACAACTGCAAACGCCGACCAAAGCATATACGGAGCGGTTGCTCTTGAATTAAATGCAAAAAAAGCCCGGCATCGCTGGGCTTTTTTGATTAATATAGGAGGTGTACACCGTCCTTGTCTTGGGTTATGACGCCTTCGTGTTCAAGCGACTTAAGCAGCCTGCTCACCACTTCTCTTGAGGTGCCCAGTTCAGAAGCCATTTTCACCTTCGAGAGCGCCACTCCTTTGCGTCCGCTGACGCGACAGCGCATTTCTATGTAGGCACGTAAACGCGCGCCCAATTGCTTAAAAATGGCATTATCAACTAGGCTCAGGAGCTCTTCAAAGCGCTTGCGGAAATTGGCCAATTCATACATGCGCCATTCCGGATAATTTGTAGCCATCGTATTCAATTCGCCGATAGGGACGTTCAATATCACGGCAGGCGTTTCTGCTTCTACTGTGATGGGCATTTCTCCATTGGGCAGGGTCGAAAAAGCTGCGCACGGACAAATTTCACCCGGCGTTAGAAAGTACAACAGCAATTCTTTCGAAGGATCCTCTTCATCGCCGCGCATGACGCGTGCATTTCCGTCTAAAATAATGGGTAAGTAGCCGGCTTGAATTCCGTAATCTAATATAAGACCGCCCTTCTCATAGTGCTCTATTTCACCTACTTCAATCAGGTGTTGACGCAACGCTGGCGAGAGTTCAGGCGCAATGTTCTTTAAGGTAGCATCAATATCCATAATGGTGTCGTGTTAGCGGTATGAATGTAGCAAAATCTATTCGATTCATGCGGGGCTCGCCGGCACAACTTCCCGGTAAATTTCCAATGCGCGCGCGGCGAGCCCGGCATCGTGCTCCGGCACATCGATAGGCGCTTTTGGGAAAAGCGCAACGCCTTCGGTCTTCAATGCGATGCCCGTTGCAGTGCTGATGCCCTCAAGCACTTCCTTCGGCCGGGCAACGAAGTCTTCGTAGGCGATGAACTGAATGTTGCTGAGGGTTTTCGCGTAATTGTAATAGTCGATCCAACGTTCGAGCCAGTAGTTAAGCTGCCCGCGATCGGTTTGTTGTGGGGACGCTCCGGATAGATTAAAAGGCAATTGACCCAGTCCAAACTCGTGGTGTCCCAACCAATTCATGTACTCTAATATGAAGGGATCTTCCGTCTGTTCTTTTTCAAATTTCTGGTGCTGCTTCATCAAACTAAAGGCGTGTTGAAGTGGATCACGGACCAAAACAAAAACCTTCATATCTGGATTTTGTGGTAGAATCGACTTCAGACGCAAAATAGCGTTGTTGTTTTTTGCGAGATAGATTTCACCGTCGCCACAAAGACTTTTCGTGTAGCTGCGGTACAGGTTGTTTTCTTCCGCGCTGATCTCGTGCAAATGAAGCTGGGTATCGGAGATGAATCGGTCGTTAGTGGCCACCTTAAAGAAGTATTCTTCGAGTGCTTCGACACTGGCGAGTCCGACTTTTATCCCATCACCGTGCGCACGCTCTTTGTCCTCTTTTTTCTTCGGCTTGTAGAATCTACCCCAAAGTCGAGGCGCGAGCAGGACGGGCATGTTACTGTAGTCGAGAGAGGCGAACGGGCCACGATCCGTAAGTGCGCGTGTGAGCGCGGTGGTTCCTGCGCGCGCCAACCCCGTAATCAAAACGGCAGAAGTTTGGTCGGCTTGAACGGGATGTTCGATACCCTTGATTTGTCTTTTCAGCAGTGCCTTTCCCAGATGGTAGTGGTTGAGAATGAGGCGGTGGAATAGCTGTGCCATAGGGCTGTAGGCGCTCCGTTTCTTTTTGGGGTATAAAAAGGGGAGCAGTGTGCCTACACCGAAGGCGAAAAGCTTTTGCTGGTCGGGCAATACGTCGGCCCAAAAGTGACCGGGGAGGTAGTAATAGGTGTAAAAAGTCAGCGCGATGAGCGCAGAGAGCAGCGCAAGGTTCAGCAGGAGGGATTTGACGGTCTTCGCGGTTTGGGCATTAACAGCCTCAAACTTTTCATCGTCGTCCTGCTCAGAGATGAGTACATCAAGGAGCGCTACACTGTGGAGTGCGAGCGTGAAAAAAGGCCTTTTCATGCGCAAGACCCCAATGCTCAACAGGATGCCTGAGAAGATGGGGAAGGCTATGAAGAGGACCGTCCACATCTACTTCTTGCGCGCTTTTTTGATGGTATACCAAATGCGGTAGCCAAAAGCGGCTACAATCAATACTAGTACCAGGACAATAAGGATGCCTGCGCCAACGCCTAAACCAGGGCCAATATAGAGAAAAGGTGTGCTCATAGTGGATGCAAATTTACCGGTGCAAATTACAGCTAAATTGAGGATTTGCGGGTCTTACCAACTGCCAATTTCCCCATCCATCCAGCTGAGGCGCTGGTTGAGGTAATTTCGTAAGAATTCGACTTCATTGGCGTGGTCTACGGTATTGCCGTTGGAGGTGCGCCATTTGTTGTAGTTACGCGCCACGGCTCCGTGGGATACGAGGTACGATTCGGTTTCGTTTACAAGGCCCAGAACAGCATCATCGGACAGTGTCGTGGCGCGCAGCTCAGTCCATCTAGACTTCACTGCTTGTTGAAAAACAGGATCTTGCAGAAAGCTTTGCCACCAAAAGGGGACCATCCAAGCGTCTGAGGTAACGTGGTCGTTGTAATTCGCGATCCAATCTTCCCACGGGACACGACCTTGCCTGCCGTATCCGATATTGAAATCCCATACGGGCCCGAAGCGAAGTTTACCATTTTTCGGTTTGTGAAGGAAGGTTGAAATTCTATACGCATCGATATTTCCGGCCAATTCATTAATGATAAAACCGTCCACGAAACTCTCCAAATCTATGTAGTCCAAATACCTGCGCTCATTGCCGGTGAAGGTTTCTTCGGCAAGCGCTTTTTCAAAGTCGTGGAGGTAGTTTTGTATGTACGTGCGTTGCTCATAGTTCATTTCTCCAGGCCCGGGGTGCTCGTACAGGAAATAAGTCTCGCGCCATTGCTGATCGTGGTAAGGAGGACGGAACGGTTCTATTCCCAGGGTATCGCCGTAGATGTCGTAGTGGGATCGGAAGCTGTTGCTGCTTTTGTACACTGCATCGTCGCCCCAATTCGTATTGTAATACTCCATCGGTTGACCGGTGGGCCCGTCTCCAGAGGTTTTGTCTATTTTTAAGATGTAACCGCCAGTAATTCCTGGAAGTGTGGTTCCGCTAGGGTCTCCTACATCGATGCGCTGTGCATCGGCTTTTAATTTTTCCATGAGGACGTAAACCCCCAAATACTCCCCATTTACAGTAACCTCTACCCAGCGGCAGCGACTGGCGTATTGGCCCATGTTTCGAGCCCATTCATAGGAAATGTAATGGTGCATTAAGGTGGGGTCAAAGGCATAAAAGTCGTCGGCATTGTTTGCTCTAAAGACATGACCCATCAAAACCCAGTCCGATTCTGCGGGTAAACCTAAAAGACTCTGGTTCCTTGCCTCACCCCCTATTCGGGTTTCAATACTCATGGATTTTTTATCGCTCATACGGTAGGACGTACTGCCTCTGTATTCCACACCAATACTGCTTTCTAGTATTTTTTCGCCCTCGAGAAAAAGGGTCATTTCCCCGTTTATTTTTACATCCGGGCGAATGTCGCTGTTCGTGTAAATTTCGATCATGGGCAAGCTGTGCACGGCATAATCCCGGTCACAAGAAGCCAGTACAAGCAGAATAAAGAGTAAGCGAATGCAGGTTTTCATGCCCTTAAAATACGATGGATTTTCTCAGTATTGATGGCGCGAAATTTGGTACGTTTCCAATCTGCTGTAGCCGCTGTTCATACAGGATCAATTTCGGTATATTTACCACTTAACATTTTAGTTACATGACCGCATTTTCAGATAACGCACTTCTAGAATTATTGACGCGCTTCGCGCTCACCCTGATCTTTAATCTTGTTCAGATGCGTATTGTGAGCAAGCATGCGCCTGAATCGCGCAAGAATGTCTACAGCTTCTTTATTATTTCTGTGGTGGTTTTCTTCTTAGCACACGCGCTTCGGACGTTCGATATGCAGATTGGAATGGCCATAGGAATGTTTGCGGTTTTTGGTATCGTTCGTTACCGTACGGAGGCGCTTCGTCCGCAGGAGATGACGTATTTATTCGCATCTATTGGAATTGCGGTTATTAACGCATTGTCGTCCGGAGCAGAAGGCTGGTTGGAATTGGTTGTGGTGAATGCGCTTGTCTTGGGCTTTATCTATTTACTTGAGCGTTTTTTACTCATTGAGGAGCAGCAAGAACCGACTTTTCAGAAGATTAATGTGACGCTTCCCGTGGCAGAATTGGACCAAGCGGTGCTTGATGCCAAAATTTCTAAACTGGCGGAGCAAATGCAAGTAACGGTTGTGCGCGTGCACATTTCAAAGGTAGATTATGCGTTGGGAACGGCTCAAATCCAGGTATACTATGAAAAATAGTTTTCTTTTCTGTGCCCTTTTAGTGGCGCAAATCGCGATCGCTCAGAGCGCTACAGAGGCAATGGCCTGGATGAAAATAGGCCACCGAACGGACCTCTCCGAAGCGTGGAGTTTAACCTCTAGTGGGCAATACCGAACCGGAACGTCGAACGACTTGTGGTTGACAGAATTAGAATTCACAAAATCGGTCAATAAAAAATGGGATATCGGCACGGAACTTCGCCACTACTTGATCTTCGATGTGGATGGCGCTACCAAAGGGACTTTTCAGCGTGCCCGGGTCCAATTCCGAGCTGAACGACACCTCGATCTTCCACGCGGTAAAGCCCATATTCGCTATGCCTTGCAACAACGCGCGGTGCTTACCGGAGGCGGAAACCATAAAATGACGGGGCGGATTCGAGGGGAATACGATTTGCCCATCAAGAATTTTGCTTGGGACCCGACCTTCGGTGTGGAATACTTTGCTTCTAGCGCGCCAGATTTTGACCGGTCCATTCGTTTCGCTATCGGCACAGGGGATAAGATTGCAGGTCGAAAACTGTCCTTTGGCTATTTCTACCAGCGGGATTTAACGAATACTGGAATGCACAGCCATGTCGTGCAAACGGCGGTTCGCTTTTAAACTTTCAGGTACACCTTTTTCTTGTCCATGATATAGCCGACGCTCCAGCAAAGCAGCGCAAAGACAACCGCCATTAGGAAAGATCCTAAATTGGCTCCCATCCAAGCAAAGCCTTTTGAATAAACACTACCCCAGAGGTTCGTTTCGCCAACAGGTAAGAGACTGAGGGTGATTAAAACCAGCTCGCTGAGCAGGTACAACGACAGGGGATTTTTTCCGGCAGTTTCAAAGAATCGGCCCCAGCGTGGCAGCATTTTATCTTTCGGTAGTAGCGCGAGCAAAAATCCTAGAATAAGTAGGTCCAATCCTATGGTCAGCAGGGCAAAGGAGGAGGTCCACAGCTTTTTATTAATAGGAAATGCAAGGTGCCATACGTAGGCCACGAAAAATAGCGTAGCCCCCAGAAGCATCAGGTCAATCCGTTTGTTTTTTTCATTCTTATCGCGTTGCACATGGACGCCAGCGGCGTGCCCGGCGGCAACATTTGCAATGCACGTTAAGGTGCTCAGGAGGCCTTCAGGATCAAAAGGAATGCCGTCTCCAGCGTACAGGTGCGAAGGACCGAAGAGGTAAAGATCTAATGCGCGAATGGCATTGCCTTCTAAAGACATGGGATCCAGCCCTTGAGCCCCAAAAACCATGAGTACGATCCAGTACAGCGGCAGCAGAAGTATGGCGATGAGGTAGGTGCTCTTCGTGCCCAGAAAATGAAGCAGGGCAGCGGTGATCCCATAGGCGAGCGCAATGCGCTGGAGTACCCCGAAAATGCGGGTTTCGCCTATAGGGAAGGAGGATACCGTCCAATCCTGTCCCAGCTTGAAAAAGGGAAACCAATACATGAGGTATCCAAACAAAAACAAGAGTGCAGTGCGCTTGAAAATTTTAGCCCATACGACTGAAGGGGACCAATTCTTCCATTGCTTCATCGTGAAACTTAGCGCGGCCCCCACTGCGAAGAGAAACGATGGGAAAACAAGGTCTGTCGGTGTAAAGCCGTGCCACGCGGCATGTTGAAGGGGGCCGTAGACGTGCGACCAGCTTCCTGGGGAATTGACAATGATCATAAAAATGATGGTCATCCCCCGAAATACATCCAGGGCTCCGTACCGATTGCGTTTTGTTTCCATTGCGAGTGTGTTGAGTCCTAGAAAGTTAGTATTTTCAAAGAGAACTTAAACACGAACCATGTCGGATCAGTATTCACGTCGTGAAGCGCTCAAAACATTGGGGCTGGCTCTAGGAGCTGCGCTGCCACTTCACGCATTGGCCGTTGGTGAAAATGGTGAACGCCTTCATTTACCTTCGGAAATCAGAACCAAGCCCTCGCGTACCATAACGGCCATCACTTTAGGAGCCGGCAATAGAGGCAATGTCTATGGGAATTATGCATTGGCCTATACGTCGGAATTGAACATTGTGGGCGTTGCGGAACCCATTGCTCTTCGAAAGGAGCGGTACGCAGTTGCGCACGGGATTAAAAAGAAAAACCAATTCAATACTTGGGAGGACGTTTTTGAACGGCCAAAGTTTGCCGACGCCATCATCATCACCACACCGGATGATTTGCACTATGGTCCTTGCATGAAAGCGCTAGAATTGGGATACGATGTGTTGTTAGAAAAACCGATCGCACCAACGGAAGCAGAATGTGCAGATATCTTAGAATCCGCAAAAAAGACCGGACGCATTGTGGCCGTTTGTCACGTGTTGCGGTACGCACCGTATTTTGAAAAACTGCGGGAATTGATGCACGACGGTTCCATTGGAAAATTGGTTTCTATCCAGCATTTTGAACCGATCAATCATGTCCACATGAGCCACAGTTTTGTCCGAGGGAATTGGGGAAACAGCACGAAAACAACACCTATTATTCTTGCGAAAAGTTGCCATGACCTGGATCTTTTACGCTGGTTGGTAGATAGTCCGTGTAAAACATTAAATGCCTTTGGCGATCTGAGCTGGTTTAAAGAAGCGAATGCACCAGAGGGCAGCACCGAGCGTTGCGTTGGCGGTTGTGCTGTGGAGGCGACTTGTCCGTATTCCGCAAAGCGCATTTATTACGAAAAACGCACTTGGCTGCATCACTTTGATTTGCCGGATGATCCAGCCGCGCACGGCCCCGCGATACTGAAGTATTTAGAAGAATCGGATTACGGCCGTTGTGTGTATCGAATGGACAATGACCAGTGCGATCACTATACCATGAATTTACTTTTTGAGAGTGGGGTGACGGCAACCTTCAACATGGAAGCCTTTACTTCGTATGAGGGGCGCAGAACGCGTGTTATGGGTTCCATGGGTGATATCGTGGGCGATATGACGAGCTTCACATACACGGATTTCAGAACAGGTGAATCGCAGGTATGGGAGCACGGTTCGGATACCCATGGTGGGGGCGATTGGCGTTTAGTTTCTGATTTTTTAGCCGCAGTAAGCACACAAAATCCAGCAGTATTAACCAGTACTATTGATGCCTCTGTAGAGAGCCATTTCATGGGCTTTGCTGCAGAGCGCAGTCGATTAAAACAAAAGAATGTATGAAAAATGTATTGACCTTGGCCGTAGGCTTGTTCGTAGCGGCATGTGCGGCTCCTGAAACACCAGTGACGGCAGAAAAATCGAGCTATTTAGACTATTCACAGCGCGACGATAAATGGGCTGGGGGAGTAAAGGTGATTCCTGTTGAGACGGCATTGGGCACTTTTAATGTGTGGACGAAACGGGTCGGTAATAATCCTGATTTGAAGGTGTTACTGCTGCACGGTGGCCCCGGTGCTACACATGAATATTTTGAGTCCGCAGATAGCTATTTTCCCAATGCTGAGGTGGAATATTATTACTATGACCAGTTGGGGTCCGGAAACAGTGATAATCCAGAGGACGAGCGCCTATGGGACCTTGACCGGTTCGTTGATGAAGTAGAGCAGGTTCGGCTTGCGTTAGGTCTAGATTCATCAAATTTTATTTTGTTGGGGCACTCGTGGGGTGGGATTTTAGGGATGGAATATGCTTTGAAGTACCAGCAGAACCTTAAAGGGTTGATCATCTCGAACATGGTGGCATCGGCACCCGAATACATGAAATATGCACAGGAGGTTTTAGGCCCCCAGTTGCCGGCTGAGGTATTGGAAGAGCTTCAGGCTTTTGAGGCGGCGGGGGATTATACGAATCCACGTTATTTGGGACTGATTGAAGAGCACTACTATCCCGAGCATGTGCTGCGTCGTCCGTTAGCGGAATGGCCAGAGCCAGTAAACAGAAGCTTTTCAAAGTTGAACTATCCGCTATATCTAAAGCTTCAAGGACCTAGTGAGTTTGGGATGGTCGGGGATGCGACGTTAAAAAATTGGGACAGGACAGCAGATTTGCACCGCATTAATGTGCCTACGTTGAGCATTGGAGCGCAATACGATACCATGGATCCGGAAGCCATGCGCGCTATTGCGGATTCCGTTCAAAATGGAACCTATTTGTATTGCTCAGAGGGAGGACACATGACCATGTACGATGATGCGGATACGTACTTCAACGGGATTATTGACTTTCTTAAAACGCTGTAGCGTCCAGCTGTTGGGCCAATTCTTTTCCTAACCCCGTTCCTAAGGCAACACCCATACCGCCTAATCGAACGGCGGCGTGAACACGCGCAGAAGGGTGTAAAAGCAGCGGTGCTTTTCCTTCACCAAAGGCCATGATGCCGGACCAGGCATAGTCGATCTCTAGCGGACGCTCAGGTGCGATGAAGCTTTTGAGGTCTTCAATGAGTTGTTCCTTTAACAGGATATTGATGCCTTCTTTGGTGGTAGTTTCGCCTTTGAGGTCGAGGTGGCGGGCGCCGCCGAGGAGGATGCGGTTGCCTGCGTTTCTGAAATAATTGTACCCGCTGTGGTAGTGAAACGTTCCTTGCGGCGGCGCCCACGTCAGCGGTTTTGTGACGAGAACCATGCCTCTACCGGGTTCAAGGTCGGCTTCTGGCAGGAGTGCTTTTGTGAATGCATTCGTACACAACGCCAATTGGTCGGTGAAAAGTTGGAGCGGACCGTCGGTAGTGGAGACCGTAACTTCAACGCCATTCTGTTGTTCCTCGTAACGCAGCACTTCCGTTTGGGTATAGAATTGTACGCCCGTTTCGCGCGCTTTTCGCGCAAAGGCATCCATCATTTTTCCGGTGTCGATACTCCCTTCAAATGTGTTTTTAACCAGTCCTTTTACTTTCATTTGGTCGAAGCCAAAGGAGGGGATTTTGTCGCGTGCATCAGAGAATACGGGGCGTTTGAACAGGGGTTTGAGCCAGTCGTTGAAGGTGGCGATACGCTCGTGAAGGTCGCCGTGAAAATCCAGTTCGTAGCCGCCTACGGGTCGGTAGTCGATGTTAGGGTCGCCTAGTAATTGGCGCAATTCAAGGCCGCCTTTGTACCGTTTTTCAACTAGGGAAAGCAGTTCATCTTGGGAATCGGTTCGTGCATTTTCGGCCAATTCGGAGATGGAACCAAAGCAAACGAACCCAGCGTTTTTTGTACTGGCGCCGCTCGGGAATAGCCCGCGTTCGATGACGGCAACCTTCTTTTTTGGATGGGCCAATTGGTAGTGCAAAGCAGCACTTAAACCCACAATACCGCTACCGACGACAATCAGATCGTGGTGTACTAACGTGGATTTTTCCCAAAAACTCAACATCCGCTTTTTATTCCGTTTGATAGCATCATGGGTTTAAAATTAGGGCTAATTGGTAAGTAACGCGCGTTTGCGGAAAGTTTCTATCTTACACGCACACTCGTTAGCTCTGAAACGCACATGAAGAAGATTAAACTCTCTTTTTCTCAGATACTCAACATGAACGTTGGGTTTTTTGGGATCCAATACAGCTTTGGTTTGCAACAAAGCGCAGTTAACCCAATCTATGATTTTTTAGGCGCCGCGCCGGATGAAATTCCGTTGTTAAATTTGGCCGGACCCATGACAGGATTGATCGTTCAGCCAATTATTGGCGCCATGAGTGATAAAACGTGGCACCCGCGTTGGGGGCGTCGCAAGCCTTATTTTTTAATTGGTGCCCTGTTGTGTAGCCTTGCCCTTTTCATTTACCCCTTTAGTAGTTCATTGTGGATGGCAGCGGGTCTCTTGTGGATTCTTGACGCCGGAAACAATACAGCAATGGAGCCTTACCGTGCGTTTATTGCGGATACTTTGGACGAAGAGCAACAGCCCTTGGGTTTTCAAATGCAGAGTTTCTTCACGGGCTTTGGGCAGACCCTGGCGAATCTAAGCCTCTTCATATTTCCCATGATTTTTATCGGAACCACGGGCAAATTACCGACGTGGGTGTTTGCATCGTTCTTTTTGGGAGCGGTGTGTTCGATAGGCAGTATTTGGTGGAGCATGCGTACCACGGACGAAATACCGCCAACAGACGAAGAGCTCGCGGCAATGCGTTCACAGAAGGGTGGGGTATTCGCACCGTTTAAGGAGATCTTTGGCGCCATCGGAGCTATGCCACGGGTGATGTGGCAATTGGCTCTGGTTTATCTGTTTCAATGGTATGCGTTGTTCTGTTATTGGCAGAATTCGTCAAAATCCATTGCACTTTCAGTCTGGAACGCCACACCATCGAGCGATCCTGCCGGTTACGAAAAGGCAGTCAGCTGGACCGGATTAGTGAACGGCTGGTACAACATTGTTACGTTTTTAACGGCGTTTTTACTGGTGGGATTTGCGAAACGTTATGGAGCTAAAGCCGTTCATGCGAGCGCGTTGCTTTTGGCTGCGGTAGGTTTCCTCGCTTTTCCACACATTGAGAATCAAAATGTATTGTTTGTTGCAATTACGGGTTTCGGAATTGGTTGGGCATCGATGATGGGCATACCCTATTTATTGGTGGTGAGCCAAATCCCAAAGGAACGTTATGGCGTCTACATGGGGGTGATCAACATGATGATCGTGATTCCGATGATCTTTCAAAACCTCAGCTTTGGTTGGGTTTTACGCACATTTTTAGACAATGATCCGCGCCAAGCCATTTCGTTTGCCGGAGTGCTTTTGCTGATTTCGGCGTTCTGCACACTATTGATTCGCACGAAAAAAGAGAACGTTTAAAGTTCGAATTCTTGTCCAAACGTGGCGAAGTGCATTCCTTCTGCTTCTAGCGCCTTGCGCCCTTCAAAATCGGGGTTGCGCGCGGGATTGGAGTGATTCAGGTGAATGAAGTAAATCTTCTCACGTTCCTCCCTCGGCAGAAAAGAGAACAAATGGGCCGATTCGGAAACGAACGGATGCGGCACTTCCGCCATGGGACGAGGCACTTCTCCATCGGCGAAAAAAGTACCGTCGATGAAAGCGTAGTCTACGCGCGGGATAACGGCGATGATGTTTTCTTCCCACTCTTCCCATTTGTCAATGTCAGGAATGTAAAGGGCAACCTTGCCTCCTGTCTTTTTTATGAAATACCCAACGGTTTCGGAAAATTCATCGCGGTGCGGCACTAAAAAGGGTTCGACGATGAGGCCGTTTTTTAGTGTGCGCGGTACACGATTTTCTAGTCCATTGAGCGTGATGTTTTGAAGCTTTAAAAGCTGGTTCCAGGGGCCGTTTTTTGCGAGGAAATCAATCATTTTTGGCATCGCATAGACCGGGACTTTGCTCGTGTTTGCTGCTTCGCGACCGAAGTGGGCGAGCCCCGTGTAGTGTCCCATGTGGGCATGGGTTAAAAAGACGGCGTACTTTTTTGATCCGGACCTTTCTAGGAGTTCTCCAAGCTGTGGAACAATATCGGGTGTAGCGTCAAAGAGTACAGCGAGTGTTGAATCATAAACGCCCAGGCATGCGACGTAGTCGTTTGGTTTGGGCGAGGCACAGCAGGATTTTTCACAATTCATGTGCGGGGAACCACCGTCTTGAAGCGTTCCTAGCACAACGAGTGATTGGCTGTAAAGGGGTGCGATAGCAAGGCTTAGTGCGAGAGAGATCCAGTGTTTCATGGTGAAAATGTACGGATAATCTTAACGATGGCTATTCTGTCAATGTAAATGTTGACATTTCTATTAGGAAGAAGATCGCCTACTGGTAACAATAGAGAGGCGTACGGGATGCAAATAATGTAAGACTAGAGTCTTTAGAGGGAAAGTTAGAATAGTCGGAATACGAATAAATCGACTACTTCGAGGAGGATGAGCGCGATGATGATCCATTCGAGCTTGCTGCTTTCGCGGTGGTCCATGATGTCTTTGAAGAGCTCGAGGTCTTCTTTGATGATGGCGGTGCGCTCGTAAATGTAGCGGTAGCGGTCTTTGAGGTCAAAAGTTTGCTTTAGGGCTACATTGAGTTTGTTCAATTGTTCGTTTTCCCAAGTGACCTCTGGTGAGTCAAAAATGTAGAGGTTTTCGGAGATTTGGTTTTTGATGTTGAGTACGCGTCCGATGAATTTTTTGAGGTTTTTGCCGGAGATGTTTAATCGGCCCGTAGTTTCTAGGGACTGGGTGTAGATGTTGGTTTCCTCCAACAGGCCATCCGTAATCTCCAGGTAGCGATCTAGGGCGACGGATTGTGAGGTGTTGAGCAATACAAGGCGGAGGGCTTCTTCGTCGAAATCTGGCAAGATGACGCGATCGAAG
>Ga0209653_1001376_pt1 | contig 19661 bp, 32 predicted proteins | sample SaaInl6LU_22_DNA_FD_184644 | JGI IMG/M metagenome (GOLD analysis project Ga0209653, IMG submission 184644) | Marine microbial communities from expanding oxygen minimum zones in the Saanich Inlet - ESP_116LU_22_DNA (SPAdes) (version 2) | ecosystem: Environmental > Aquatic > Marine > Intertidal...
CATCAGAGATGGCAATTGCATTGGGTAGAACAACAACAAAAGGATTAAGATGATGATGAAAGCATATATGAAAGTATATAAGAGTATTAAATCAGCAGATTATATTCATTTAAAGAATGGTTCAGTGATGAATCTAATAAATAATTTTAATAATATATATAATAGTGAGGCAAGATACAAAGAGTTAATCTTTGATTTTAACCAAAAATTAAAAATGTTCGAAGAGAACGAAAACAATAAGTAAAATGGAAATTGTAAAAAGTAGATACGGTTTAGATAGAACTGTTGAGAAAATCGGTTCAGACCGATTACGAGTTATGGGAGAAACACAATTCTCAAGACAAGCTCAGAATGATGAAGGACAAATTACTATGTTTGATTTCGAAGGAGGTCCTTGTTTATCAGTTGGTGGTAGTATTACTTACCAAAAGATGAAATGGAAAATCGAATCAATCCAACCAGAACAATCACCACATGAAGGTTTAGGTAGTTGTGTTCTTTCAGTAGTACCAAATTATTAAATGAATATTTACGATTATATTACCGATGATGATTTAATAAAAGACCCACTAATAACTAAAAAGATATTAGATGGGTTAACTCCTCGCCAAAACAAAATGTTGGATGAGGGTAGATTACTAATTAATCCAGTCAATGGTGATATGGTTGTACCAGTTATGAGACAAGGCGGAATTGCAAAGATAATAGTTAACATATATTAATTAATGACAAATAAAGAACAATTCACATATTTCAACGATGAGTGGAATTTTGAAACAAAGGATGGTAAAATGGGTATTAAGAGTTATATGTGCGAGCAAACCACCGATTCCGATGGTGGGGATGAAGATTTTATAGATGGTGTTGATTTTCCATATAAACCCAATAATGATGATGTTGTTTTTGATGGTTACGAGGAATACGGCAGTTAATCCCCATTACATCGTTTAGGTGGTTTGGGCGTCGGAGAAGATTTTTTTTGATAGTTTCTTAATACTTATACTTATAGGTGATAATAAAACATACTTATATGAATAATAAAGTGACTTAGGTCTAGATACAATAATGAAGATATCGTATTTTATTTACAGCATACAGCACAACTTAGGAATCCAACCCAAATGGGAAAGAGACTTAATTAAATCAGACCCACACCTAACTACGTTTAAGTTATGGATGTCTAAAACCTCTAATTGCACGTGCTGCCACGAATTATATCACAATCGTCTAAATTATCTAATGGGGTGGCTAAGATAGGCAAAAAAATCAAAGACTTTATCCTCGAAGTAGGGGAGAATATATGGAAATCCGTTGAATCGGGTTTTTTTCCGTTCGGACATTAAATTAAAAATATGAAAAGAATAATAACAATTTTAACGATGGTCATCCTCTACTCTTGTAGTGTGGATGCTCAAATTCAAGAGCCTGAGTTAAGAGATGAGGTAATCATCGAGAATGGAGTATTCAAGGTTTGGTACTCTGAAGTGAAGGAACAACCCGTAAAGTTGGTGTACACCTCTACAAATCGACCTAAGAACGTAGATAGAGGTTCTATGAACTTTTATACCGAGGGAGATGTGGTAACATCCAACAATGCAGATTACTACAATAACGTATGGGATAAGGGCCATCTTGCACCGGCTGCAACTTATAGTGACTCAATGGAAAATCTTAAACAAACATTTTCTTTTTTAAATTGTGCTCTTCAAGACCAATATCTTAATAGAGGAGAATGGAGATTGTTAGAAGAACAAGAAAGGGTATGGGATGATACTGAGGATTTAACCATTACGGTTACTTTAGAATGGAACGAAGGATTCCAAATTCTTCCTACCAATGGTCATGTGCCAACTCATATGATAAAAGAAATTTACTTTGAAGGAACCCAAAGTTGTAAGAGATATAGGTTTCCAAATGAAAAACCAACCAAGGGCTGGGAAGAATACGAAGTACCTTGTGACTAAGTAAGAACAAAAAAATAAGTTATAATGATTACACCATTTTCGGTTTTAGATACAAGAACTAAAGAGTGGAAACAAAGAAAAGACCATTGGATTACCACTTATGGAATTCAATCGGAGTTGGGTAGGGAAGATACCCAATCTAAATCTCAATTTTGGGAATCAACATCTAATGTTTCTATTTTTGACCCTGTTCTTTGTGAACTGATGTACGATTGGTTTGTACCCAAGGGTGGAAAAATCCTTGACCCATTCGCTGGAGGTTCCGTAAGAGGGATTGTAGCTGAAGAGATGGGATACAAATATATAGGTATCGACCTTTCTAGAAAACAAATCTTAGCCAATCAAAAACAATCAAACAAACCATTTTGGATTCACGGAGATGCCGACAAAGAGTTGTTTCATTTAAATAACGACTATGACTTTGTCTTTACATGCCCTCCTTATTATGATTTAGAAGTTTATTCTGATGATATGAACGACCTTTCTAATATGAGTGAAAGAAACTTCGATATCAAGTTCGATAAAATTATTTATAAATCAACCCTTCAATTAAAACAAAATCGTTTCTTTGGTATTGTGGTTAGTGAGGTTAGAAATCCTTCAACGACTGGAAATTACTCAATTGGTAATTATAGAAAGTTAGTAAGTAAAACAATAGAGATGTGTGAGTCACATGGTTTAAAGTTTTATAACGACATGGTTCTGTTTAATTCACAACACCAAGCTTCGAGAGTTGGTAAAACTTACTTCGATAGAAACCGAAAGATACCATCGGTACATCAAAACATTTTAATATTTGTAAAAGGAAATCCTGATATTGCTACTGAGGAAATCAAAGGTGGTGAGTTTAAATGTCAAGTAAACGATACAAAATACTTGACTTTTCGACATGCGGCAATAGATATAGACCCAAATAAATTAGTAGCATCTGAGGTAAAGAGAAGATGTATCAGTAGAAAATCAAAATATAAGGACTGGCAGATAATAGGAGAAGAAACCAGACCTGAGATAAAATATGTGGTTTGTGATATTCCATTTGAATCACCTCAACAAGTAAGTGAGTTGGTAGAGGATGTGAGTGAACAACAATGTAGAAATATGTTTGAATCAAACAATCCAAAATTCAGACATTGGAAAAGAGTAGAACCAACGGATTGGAACTTATCATATAGGGAGATGGAAGAGTTATGGGATTTATCAGATAAAGCAGGTGGATTACATATTTTTTCAGAAACCATACAATGTGGAGATAAAAAATACATCTCAATACATGAAGCCAGTAAGGATTTAAACCTTAGTGGTGAGAGGGTAAGACAAAAAATTAAATCCGAAAAATATAAAGATTGGATTTATTTGGATAATTAAAATATTATTCGTATATTAGTAAACATAAATAAAATTAAGTCAAAATGAAAAAAATACTATTATTAGTAATGTTGGGGTTGAGTACATCGGTATTCTCGCAACAAACCGAGAAAACAACTGAATTAGAAGAAGTTGTTATCACAGCAACTCGTAGTGAGATATCATTAGAAGATTCACCCATTCCAACTGAAGTAATTGGGAAGAAAGAAATCGAACAATTGAATTTAATTACAATGCAAGACCTTTTACAAGCTAAAGGTATTCAAGTAGCACCAATGAAAAGTGGAGGATTTCAATTAAGAGGTCTTTCATCTGAGTATGTATTGGTAATGATTGATGGAGTTCCAATAGCTGGAAGAGAAAGTGGAGCATTAGATTTATCCAATATCAATTTAGCAAATGTAGAAAGAGTTGAAATCGTAAAAGGTTCAATGTCATCTCTATGGGGTAATCATGCTATTGGTGGTGTAATTAATATCATTACTAAGAAAGGTGGTAAACCATCATTCCAATTGAATACTCAATATGGAACTAACAATACATCTTTAATTGGATTGAGTGGAAACTTTGGTAAAGATAAATTTCAGAACGTATCTAAGGTAACATTAGGAAACTCTGATGGATTCGATTCAGACCCAAATACATATGGTCAGACTGTTCTACCATCTTCTTTATTAAACATTTCAAATAGAAGTACATATAGTGATGGTGTAAATACATTCTCATTATCAGCTAATTACTTTAATAAAGATTCGAAAGGAGAAACCGTAACTGAAACAAATACAGCAGGTCAATTGATTGAAACTACTGAGGAAAATACATCCGATAACTTAATCTTAGATTTAAACTATAAAAGAGTATTTGGTAAGTATGTGAGTGAAATCAAATTATCAAACTCATCTTTTAGTAATTCTAACAAAGCATCATTTGAATTCTTTGGACAAGATGTTGAAAGATTAGATGAGAGTACACAAAACATATTCCAGCCTGAGATGATTAATTCTTATAATTGGAATGAGAAGAATCAAACTACTTTAGGATTTGGTATGAGAGATTACACTTATGATACTGAGAGATATGGTGGTGAAAGAAATTTAGGTTCATCATTTGGATATCTACAACACTATCTTAACTTAGGTAAACTAAATATTATAGCTGGTGGTAGATTCGATAGTTATTCTGAATTCGGTTCTAACTTCTCACCAAAGATATCTGCTAAATACGATGTAGGTAAATTCTCATTCAATACATCAATTGGTAGTGGATTCAGAGTACCTGATTTTAGAACAATGTATCTTACTTTAGGTGGATACTCACAAGGGTTCTATGTATTAGGTTCTGAACTTATAGAAGATGAAATTAACTTTTATCAATCAAACAACCAAATAGCATTTTTAACATATGATATCAATGATATTAATTCATTATCAGCAGAAACTTCTGTATCTTATGATTTCGGAGTATCGTATAAGATAAACCAAAGAAGTAAAATTGGTGTTAATGTATTTCAAACAAACACAACTGATTTAATTGAATCGGTATTTGTTGGACAATTTATCAATCAAACGATATTATTTGGATACACAAATATCAATGATGCAATATTTAAAGGAATTGAATTTGAAGGATTGTATCAAAAAGGTGGATTAAGATTAGATGGTTCTTACCAATACTTAGAAACTGAAGCTATTAAAGGTGATGGAACTGAGTTCTTTTTAGGAGAAAGACCGAAACACTTAACCAACTTATCAGCATCTTATACTACATTTGATAAATATTCATTTGTATTGAACGCTACACACAAATCAGAATACTTCTTTAGAGATACTGATGGTAATGGAGCACAGGATATGAATGAGTTCATACCTCAACACACATTATTAAATGGAATTGTAACAAAGCAATTTGGAAAATACACAATTGGTGTAGGTTCTAATAATATATTAAACTTTACAAATAGTGAGTTCTTGAAATTCCAAAATGGAAGAACTGTATTTGGAAAACTAACTTATAAATTTTAATAACAAAATAATAGGATATATCGAATATTTTTCTTATATTTGTATAAACAAAATAATAATATGAAGATTTTAGTAACAGGCGGGAACGGCTTTATCGGTTCGAATTTGATTAAAAGATTACTATCTGAAGGACACGAAGTAATTTCAATTGATGACCTTTCAACTGGTTTGAAGGAATATGAGGTAGAAGGATGTACTTATGTATATGGAGATATAGAAAACTTGATGTATTGGAAAGGTGAATCTTTTGACTTATGTTATCACCTCGCAGCATTAAGTAGAATACAACCTTCATTTGATGACCCTGCCGAAACATTTAGGGTTAATGCTGCCGGTTGTTCCGTTGTTGCTGAATGGGCTAGGTTAAATAAAGTTAAAGTTGTTTATAGTGGTTCATCATCTAGATGGTGTAATCCACAAACATCACCTTATGCAACTTGTAAACAAATAGGTGAAGATGTATTTAAATCTTATAGAACTGCATATGGATGTGATTTTGAAATATGTAGATTCTATAATGTATATGGACCAAACGAATTAGTGGATGGGACATGGGCTGCTGTAATTGGAATTTGGAGAGACCAAGTCTCAAAGGAACAACCAATTACCATTGTATCTGATGGAGAACAACGTAGAGATTTCACTCACGTTATTGATATTGTAGATGCATTGTATAAAGTTGGTACTAACAATGAAAAGCATGAAGATGCTTGGGAATTGGGAACTGGTATGAACTACTCAATTAATGAGGTATTTTCGTTCTTTAAAGAAAGATTTGGAGAATTAAGTAAGGTACACCTTCCAGACCAACCAGGTAATTATAAATCAACTTGTAGAGAAAATGATGATACTTTGGATAGATTGGATTGGGCACCTAAAGATAGATTAAAAGATTACATTTTATCACTAAAAGATTGAAACAAACACAGAAACTTTACAAATACGGAGTAATTTACTTCGGAACATTATTAATGATGGTATCACCTTTTTTCATAGATTCAATAAGTGGAAAGGTTGGAATGGTGGTGGCACTTTCATTAATAACAATTCAAACACAATTAACAAAACAATATAACCTATCCCTATTAAACGTAGTAGGGATTTGTGGTTATCTTTATTCACTTATAAAAATGTTACAATGAAGAAGCTACTATTAATAATATCTATATTACTCCTAAGTTCTTTTGGAGAAGTTACGGCTTGGGGTAAAATAGGACATAGAACAGTTGGAGAAATTGCACAAAGACAATTATCTCTAACTACACAACAATGGGTTAATGAAATATTAGATGGTCAATCACTTGCAGTTGTAAGTACTTGGGCAGATGAAATGAGAAGTAATCCTGAGTTTGATGAATTTGCTAGTTGGCATTACATTAACTTACCTATCGATAAGGAATATGATGAGATTGATGTTAAGAAAGAAAACGTTATTATGATAATTGATGTTGCTATTTCAATATTAAAATCACCATCAGCAGATAAGGATATGAAATCATTCTATCTTAAATACTTAGTTCATTTGGTTGGTGATATTCATCAACCTCTTCATACTGGTAGAGAAGAAGATTATGGTGGTAGTAAAATCAAAGTAAACTTCAAAGGAAGAAAGGGAGCAGATAATGAAACCAATCTTCATGTACTTTGGGATACTGATATGATTGATGATTATAAAATGAGTTATACTGAATATGCAGATAAACTTATTATTCAATTCAGAGATACTTCAGTAGAACAAGGTAACTCTTTAGAATGGTCTAAAGAATCTCATTCATATGTACCAAAGATTTATGAAACCGAAGCCGGTTCTAATCTATCATATGATTACGTTTATGATAATTTACCAATCGTTGATGAACGATTGTACAAAGCAGGAATAAGATTGGGTAACCTATTAAATGAGATATCCGATGAGCAAGTTAATTAATTTATTCGGAGGACCTGGTATAGGTAAATCTGGTATAGCAGCTGGAATTACTTATAAAATGAAGAAGAAACATATTAAGGTAAATAATCCTTATGAGTTCCCAAAGAGATTAGCTTGGGATAATAATATACCAGCAATATCAGACCAACTTTATGTATTTGCAAACCAACATAGAGGAATAGCTGAATGTTATGGAAAGGTTGATTACATAGTAATTGATTCACCAATTCTATTTTCTACAATATATCATAGATATTATACAAAAGGATACCCTGCTGAGATGTATGGTAAAGTATTTCACGATATGGTTATTGATTTACATAGACGATATGGTAGTATTAATATTTTATTAGAAAGAGGAGTAACTATTCATAATGATGATGAAAGATTTCAAAATTATAAACAATCAGTTGAAATAGATACATTATGTAAAAATGTATTGGATGAAACAAGAACTCCATATCATACAGTAAAGGTTGGAGATAATAGTGTAAAGGATATTATGAAAATAATAAAGAAGCACGATAATGGATTTAGAGGAATACAATAAGGAAATGACACGATATAGAATAATTGAACATACTCTTAGAGATAAATCAGTATTCGTTGTTGAATGGAATGATAGATGGTTCTTTGGAATTTGGGGAAGGTGGCATGAAAGATTTCATTGCCTTACACTAGATAAGGCAATAAGTAAAATCCAAAGATTAATAAAAATAAAAAATAAATAACTTCACTAGTAAATTTCTTACTAAAAAATTTGGTATTGTCAAATAATTTTCTTATATTAGGGTATAATTGAAATAATCCTAAGATGAAGAAAAAATTAATTGGTCAAAAATACGGAGTTCAGATAACGAAACCTTGGAATCAGCAGATGTATGCTTGGAATGACTTGGTTGCCAAAGTTATCAAAATTGATTTGTATAAGAAATTAGAAGAATTCTATAAAAACAATGATATTGATGGAATGAATGAGATTGCACAATCATTCGGAGCTGGTTATGGTGAAGGTTATGATGTTGATTCAATTTATGATGGTATCTTTGAGGACTTAAAAGATATACAAAACTATCAACTCAACGAAGAGTTAGAATGGTTAGTTAGTAAGAATTTAATTAATAAACCTAAATACGAATTTGTAGGATATGATAAGTAAACTAAGAAGTGAGTGGATTAAAGACCCTATACTAAGAAAATGGAGTGGGGTTAATTGTACTGATAAGAGTACTGATTGTAAGTGTGAAGATGGAAACCATCTAATAGAACTATGGGAACAAGATAGCTGTGTACGAGGTAGAATCGATACAGTTGTTTGTACAAGTTGTGATTCAATTAAAACATTTAGTATTATAAGATAATGGCAGTAAAAATTATAGGACTTTATTTTCTAATAAGTGGGTTAATTCTAATCTATTGTATATTAGAAGCGCCAAAATATGGTAAGGATGGTTCTTTAATAGAAGAATCCAAACTATCTAAATTTAAAAAGTTATGGAAAAGGAAAAAAAAGTAAGACAGTATAGAAGTAATCAAGGAAGAAGTCCTAAAAAGACTGAAGCTAATTATAAAGTTATAGGTATGGCATTCATAGGAATGTTAGTAGGATTATTAGGAATGATAATATCTAATTGGTTAAATGGGTAATCTAAATAAAATACTACCCGTAGTTGTGGTTCACAAAGGGCCAAGAAAAAACTCTAAAGTAATTTTAGAAGTTTTTGAGAACACAAGAGTTGATGATATTATCAACCTAAGAAAATTGAAACCTCTGATACCCAAAGAAAATGAAATATTAGATATGGGTGTTGGTCTAAGTTTCGTAGAAAGATATAAAAAGAAACATAAATTAAAGTAAAATGAAAATTGATATTTTTAGTTAACGCAAAAAAGAAAGGCTACCTATAATGAAGAATTTAATAGTAATAGGACATACTAATCAGAAATCGTTTTGTTATAATGGTATTATGAAAACCATTAAAAGAGAACTACAAAAGCATGATGAGGAAATTGAAATTATTGATTTATATAGAGATAATTTTCATTCATCTTATAGAAAAGAATTAATCAAGAAATACAAAAAGTTAGTAACTTGGTCTGAACGAATCTATTTTGTATCACCAGTTCAATGGTTTAGGTTAACTCCAAGAGTGGAAATCTTTTTTGATGAAGTATTCACACCAGGATTTGCTTATAAGTTTGTTCCTTTGTTTGGTAAATACTCTTATCCAAAACCATTTTTGAAAGATAAAAAGGTTAGAACATATATTACACATGGAGCACCTATGTTACCTGTTGTTACATTATATTTAAATTCAGTTAAACTGAGATTGGTAATGGGTGTGTACACATTTGTATTTGGTTGGAACATTAATAGATGGAGAAAAACAAAACAATTCTGGTCAGTTCCATTTGTAGATAAGGAAAAAAGAGCAAAATATTTAGCCGTAGTAAAAAAAGATATTAGAAAAGATTTAAATTTTGAAATATAAATGAAGTTTGTAGATAGAGTATATATAATTTCAATGCATAAGCATGGGATTCGTAGAAAGAATGTTTATGATGATTTATTATCAGCTGGTTATCCTCATAAGAAAATAGAATGGGTTGATGCTATTGATGGTTCTAAATTAGATATTGATAAACTATTAGATGAAAATAAAATAAGTCATAAGTTTATAGACCCAAATGGTGCATTAACTAAATCAATCTATGGATGTGCTTTATCACATCTAAAAGCATATGAACGATTCTTAAAAACTGATGATAGTATAAAAACTGCATTAATATTAGAAGATGATGCTCATATAACCAATGTTGGTTTGAGAACTTTAGTGAAAGGTTCTAGAGGATATGAAATGTTAGCTGATGATGTAGAAAATATTGATTGGGGAATTATAATGGTTGGTCATATTGATAAAGATATAGAAGGTACGCGGTGTGATGAAGCACTTATTATTCAACATATGAATAGATATCCAATTGGATATGCAGCTCATTCCTATATTATAAACAAAGAATCAGCTCAAAAATTAATTGATAATAATTCACCTATTGAATTTGCAGCAGATGTAAATTTACATTGTAGTGATGTTGAAATATATTCAACACCAGTATCTCATTTTGGTCAAAAGACTGGTAGATATTTTAGATGGGAAACTCAAAAAATGTTGTTACAACACGAAGAATATATTCTTTATGAGTTTCAGGATTTTGGTAATGAGTATTTTTCATCTACTACATTTGGTGATGATTTCACCGATGTTGGAATGAGGTATCTCAAAACTGCAACTATTTCATCTAAGATAGATGTTGAAAAAGTAACGTTTGAACCATTCACTAATAGTTATGGAGATACAATAGCAAATTGGGGAACAATATATTTAAGAACTAAAGATTATGAGTAATATAGAAAAGCAATATCAAGGTATCCTACGAAAGTTGGTACTTTATGGAAAAGAAAAAGGAGATAGAACTGGAACTGGTACACTATCTTACTTCGGAGACCAAATCAGACATAATATGGCTGATGGATTTCCTTTACTAACCACAAAGAAGATGGCAGTTAAAACTATGATGACTGAATTGAAGTGGTTTCTAAAAGGAGATGCTAATATCAAATACTTAGTTGATAACAATTGTCATATTTGGGATGGTGATGCTTATAAGAATTATAGAAATAAGTTTGAACCAGCCCCTTATCAATTTACTCCAGATACAATGGAAGAATTCATCAACAAAATAAAAACCGATGATGAGTTTGCAAAACAATGGGGTGAGTTAGGGCCTATCTATGGTAAACAATGGAGAAATTGGGAATCCCAAAAGTTTAATGTTGCCAAAGGTGAAGGTTACTTACTACAAATTGACCAGATTGCAAAACTTATTGTTGATTTGAAAAAGAATCCCAATAGTAGAAGATTGATGGTATCAGCATGGAACGTAGGTGAAATTGAAGAAGTAGTTCTTCCTCCTTGTCATTATGGTTTCCAATGTTATGTATCCGAAGGTAAACTATCCCTAATGTGGAATCAGAGAAGTTGTGATACTTTCTTAGGTATTCCATTTAACATTGCAAGTTATGCAACTTTACTACTTTTACTTTGTAAAGAAACAGGTTTAGAAGCTGGTGAACTAATTGGTAACTTAGGTGATGTACATTTATATAAGAACCACGTTCAACAAGCAAAAGAACAAATAGTAAGAGAACCATTCCCATTACCTACAATTGAATTATCAAATGTTAATATTTTAAATGGAGAATGGGATTACGAAATAAAAGGTTACGAATATCATCCAACAATCAAAGCACCTTTAAGTAATTAAAATGAAGAAAAAAACAATAGAATTAGCTGATAGAATCTCATATAGATTGTTAGCTACAAACAAACATCCAGATTATGAATGGTTATGTAATGAACTTGATAAGAAACCAATAACATTTAAATCAATTATAAAATCATATCTAAGTCTTTTATTAGATGGATATAGACCAAACAATGTTCGTAAAGATGTATAAAACAATAACAACATGACAGAAGGTGATTTAAAAGAAATGGGATTTGAAAAAGTAGAAGTATCTGCAGAAGAAGCAGGTGATGAACTTGGGTTTCATTATTATAATTATGATTTTGAAGGTGAGAGTATATCACTTATTACTAATTGTAGTACTGATATTGTAGATAGGGAAGATTGGGTAGTTGAGATATTCGATTCTCTTAAACTAAGTACAACCGATAGAGAAGATGTAGAATCACTTATTAAAAGTATAAAACAATTTGGAAATGAATAAACTAATAATATGAAACCACTAAAAGAAGCAACACATATAAAACACAAACAAGTTGAACGTATGAAGTTCAATGTTAAAATGTTTAAAGGTGAATTAACTAAAGAACAATATGGTTGGTATCTTCGTTCTCAATTAGGAATATTCAATGTATTAGAAAATAACTTTGAATTTCCACATGAAGGATTAAAAAGAACCGAAGCTGTTATGTTTGATTTGATGTCTTTGGGTATTAATGAATTGGTTTGTGATACTGCTACTAGAGAATATGTAGAATATTTAAAGGGATTATCTCAAGAAGATGCTAATGCTCACATTTATCTAAACTATTTAGCAATAATGTTTGGTGGTCAGATGATGAAAAAGAATACACCAGGGCCTGGTAAAATGTATGACTTTGAAAATATGATGGAGTCTATGCAGTCTGTAAGAAAGATACAAAAAGATGAATGGGCTGATGAGGTTAATAAAGGTTTTGATTTTATGATTAAAATAATGAAAAATTTAGAAGGATGTTTAAATTAAAAGATAGAATATTTCACCATTCGGAAAAGTTCAAAGCATTGATTGAATCTCAAGAAGATGTTGAACTTATGGAAACCGATGATTATGGTTGGGAAAATTATAGATATGAATCATCTTTATTCAGATTAGCACACGTTGAAAGATATTCTCATATGGGATTGGAAGTTGTACACATAACTTGTTTTCCAAGAGAAAACTCTAAATCACCTGTTTTTGGGTTTGATGTAGTTGGCTATCAGAATGATGAAAAACAAATGTCTAAAATTAGTGGAGTATTTATGGACTACTCACCAATTATGTACGAAGAGAAGTGGCATGATACTGAATGGAATAAAGATAGGAAGTTACCGGTATGGGCAACTGTATTCTCAAAAGATTTCATAGCAGTAAGACCTACCGAAGATGAATATGAGAAAATATTTGAAGTTGGATTCGAGGCATTTGAAAATTATATCAAAAAATTGAATAGTTTAGAGGATTTAACTGAAGATATTGATGAAATTGAACAAATTATAGAGAAACAAAACATATATTGTGAACATCAGGCATCAAATAAGAGAACTTTTGGGGCATTGAAGGCAAATATTGGAGAGGAAAAGGCAAAATTCTTTATGGAACAAGTACTTTTCCCTAAATTTAAGACTGACAAGTACTGACACAATGTCAGATTTGGATAATTGGTATAATTTTCGTATATTAGTACAATAATAATAAGATATGTTTGAAGCAGAAGATATTAAAACAGTAGACGGGTTTAGAAAACTCTTCGGAGAACCTAAACAAGGAATGTTGATGGATTTGTCAGCAGAATTTATTGATTCATATCATAGATATGGAACTGACCCATTTGAATTAGTTGATGGATTCGGTTTAGATTGGGTTAAACTAATTATGGATTATAATGAGGATATTGAAGAGTACGAGTTATGTGCTATCTTCAGAGATTTAATAAATGAGTATATAGAAACAAAAACAAAAGTAAATTAAAGTTTATGACAAATATAGGTAAACCCCTTGCAGATAGGGTTCTTCTTAAATTAGAAGAGAAAGCTGAATCAAAATCAAGTGGAGGAATAATTCTTAACACCACCACAGCAACTATTCAAACTGCCGAAGTGGTAGTAACATCTGATGGTTACATCGGACAAACTGGTGAAGCAATTGAATTAAGTGTTAAGGAAGGTGATAAGGTTCTTATCAATAACGGAGCTGGTCAAAAGGTTAAGTTAGTAGATGGAAACACTTATCATTTAGTAAGGGAATCAGAAATTTTAATGATATTATAAGTTATGGAAAATAAACAAATCAAATTTTCATCAGAGGCAAGAGAAGCTCTTAAATCTGGATTAGATACTTTGGCAGATGCAGTTAAAGTAACATTAGGACCTGCAGGTAGAAATGTTCTACTACAAAAGGGTAACGGTGCACATATTACAAAAGATGGTGTGAGTGTAGCAAAAGAAGTACAATTGGAAAATCCATATATGAATATGGGTGTTCAGTTAGTAAAAGAGGTATCTCAGAAAACAGCAGATGAAGCTGGTGATGGTACAACTACTGCAACTGTACTTGCTCAAGCAATCGCTGAGAGTGGATTTAAATTAGTTGAAGATGGTACTAACCCTGTTTACCTTAAAAGAGGTATGGATAAAGCAGTAGAAGTTGTAGTATCTGAATTAGATAAACAATCAGTTAAGGTTGGAGATAAAGTACAACAAATTGCTACTATCTCAGCAAATGGTGATGAGAACATTGGAACACTTATATCAGATGCATTTGATAAAGTAGGTAAAGATGGTGTTATTACTGTTGAAGAAAGTAAAGGTATCGAAACTTCTATGGAAATTGTAGATGGTATGCAATTCGATAAAGGTTTCTTATCAACTCACTTTGCTACCAATCAAGAAAAGATGATAGCAGAATTAGAGAATCCATATGTTCTATTGTATGACGGTAGAATTAATAATATGAATGATATCCTTACATTATTAGAAGGAGTTTCTCAGGCATCTAAACCATTGGTTATTATAGCTGATGATGTTGAAGGTGAAGTATTAGGTACATTAGTTGTAAACCGATTGAGAGGAGCACTAAAAGTATGTGCAGTTAAGGCACCAGCATTTGGTGATAGAAAGAAAGAGATGATGAAAGATATTGCTACTGTAACTGGTGGTACTTTTGTTCAACCAGAAATCGGACAGAAATTAGAAGATGTTACATTGGATATGTTAGGTGTAGCTGAAAAGGTTGTAGTATCTAAAGATAGTACTACTATTGTAAATGGTGCTGGTTCAACTGAAGAGATTTCTGAAAGAGTTCAATCAATCAAAACTCAAATCGATGAATCACAATCAGATTATGAAAAAGAAAAGATGCAAGAGAGATTGGCTAAATTAGCTGGAGGTGTTGCAGTTCTTTATATAGGTGCTGGTTCTGAGGTTGAATTGAAAGAAAAGAAAGATAGAGTAGATGATGCACTTCAAGCTACTAAGGCTGCTATGGAAGAAGGTGTTGTTGAAGGTGGTGGTGTTGCACTACTTAGAACTATTAAAGAAGTTGCTAAATTAAACTTAGATAATGATGCTGAACAAAAAGGTGTTGATGTTATTTTATCAGCATTGGAATCACCATTTAGACAAATTCTTATCAATGGTGGTTGGAATGTAGAAGATGGTTTAGGTCATTTGGATGGTAAAGGATTTAATGCTAAAGATGGAACTTATGTAGATATGTTTGAAGCAGGAATCATTGACCCAAAGAAAGTAACTAGAACTGCAATTCAGAATGCAAGTTCGGTTGTTGGTATGATTTTAACTACTGAATGCATGATAGTTGATAAACCATCTAAGGAAGAAAAAGTGGCACAAAAACAAATGTTAATGGGATAATCCCATATATATTGAGAATTTATTTTACCAAATAGTGATATATCAGATACAAATCAGAGGGTTTGTAAGGTAGTAAAGACCCTACTTCGGTTGGTTTTTATTTTTGGATTTGATATTTATCTTTGGAATTCCGATGTTTTGTAAAGGAGGAAGTTATAACGAATTTAACTAAAACAAAGGAGACAAACTATGGATATGTTAAACAAAATTAGCAATTGGGCTAAACAATTAACAGAAGTAGGTGTGAGTTTAATCGCATTTGGAATTGTTCTTGAGATTTTATTCAAGGGAGCAGTTATTCCATTTTGGCCGGAGATTTCCGTAATAGATAATATTATGGGTTTAATCGGTGGATTAAGCAATGAAGGACTAATCGGATTAGTAGGTGCTTTCATTATTTATCACATACTGAAGAAGAAAGATTACTAAGATTTAGTAACTTTAGGTAAGATAGCTATTAAAACCCTCACATGAATTTGTGGGGGTTTTTTATTATATTTATATTTATATTAAAGAGAAAGTTTTATGAGAAAATTATTTGTACTATTTGTATTAGGGATTTTAACGAGTTGTGGTAGTAGTTATCAACTATCTACACTTAATCACTCACCTGAGTATATTGGTGATGTTAGAGTGGATGTAATTGATAATGAGTTCGAACTCAGTAGGTTACTTAGAACCGATGATAAGTTCAGATGGGACTTTGCTCAATATGCAATGAGACAGGATTTGAGATGGAACTATGATTTCTATTGGAATAATAGAATGTACAGAAGTCCATATGCTTCTCCATTTGATTTCTATTGGGATTCACATAACTATTGGTGGAATTGGGCAAGTAATTCTCCTTTCAATATGGGATTCAATCATTGGGACCCGTTTGGATTTAATAACTATGGTATCGGATGGTCTTATAGTTGGAATAATAGAAGATGGTCATCTAATCAATGGGGTAATCCTTATGGTTGGAACAACCGATATGGTTGGAACAATGGGTTCTACAATAGATATAGAGGTACTAACGTAGCTTATCATAATAGTAGAAGAAGTTCAAACAATGTTGTAGTTGGTAGAAGAAGTTCAAACAATGTTGTAGTTAGTAATAGAACTAACGTAATAAAAGATAGAATTATTGTTAATAGAAACAAACCTAGACTGGTTGTTGATAAGGATGTAGTTATTGATAAAGCACTTATCAAACTAAAGAGAAATAATAATAACATCAGAGTTTACCAAAATCCTAATAACGTTCCTAATAATATTATCATAAGAAATAATAATAACAATAGTAAACCTGTTAGAAATTATAATAGACCAGAAAATAATAGTAGACCAAATAGAACTTACTCACCTCCATCAAGAAGTTCTTCACCGGTAATTAGTAGACCTCCAACAAGAAGTTCTAATCCACCTGTGATTAGTAGAGGTAGTGGTGGTAGTAAACCTGTGATTAAAAGATAATACTCCTAAGATATGATGGCAAATAAAGAAAAAGAAAACTATCTAAATGAAGGATTAAAGGAACTAGGAGTAACTGATTTTAAATCACTCTTCCAGAAAATGCCATCTGAATTACAAAAAAGAGTGTATAACTTAAAGAACTTTGGACAAAGGTTAGATAAACATAGTGAAGGTAATGTACTTAAACATACTATTATGGTTGTTAATCGTTCAATCAAAGATGATGATATAGATGTTGCTATTGCAGCAATGTTCCATGATATAGGAAAAGATGAAACTGCTGGTATTCATCCAAAGAAAGGACACATTACACACTTTGGTCATGAGAAGGTATCTGCAACTTTAGCTAAGAAGTATAGAAAATGGATTGAATCAGTTGGTGGTAATGCAGCAAATGTTTTCTACATTGTTAAAAATCATATGAAGTACAAACAATTAGATAATATGGGAATCAAAAAGGTAGCTAAGTTAAAATCATTCAGAGCATTTGATAAGTTAAGTAAGTTTTCTAAACACGATAGAGGTGGGTTAGATGAAGATTCACCAACAAAAGCACATCCCCAAGGAGGTAGGATACTTACCAACAAAACAACTGTAATGGATATGTTGGATGTAATCTCACATAAAGAATTTGGACCTGATTATCATAAACTTAATAATTCACAAAAAAAGAAAGTTCATAAGATTGCACTAAAACATAAAATCTTAGAATCGTATTTAGAAGAAAGAAGTAAAGGTAGATTAAGACCAGCTGATAAACTTAGAAGAAAAAGAGCTATGGCTGGTAAGAAGGCTGCTATTCAAAGAAAAAAGAAAAGAACACAAAAGAGGAAAAAACCTCTTGATAAACTTAAAAAGATTGCATATAAAATGGCATATCTTCAAGTTTATAAAGAATTTATGGAAGATTTATTTCCTGGTATGAAGAAAAATGAGTTATCTATTGCACAAGCTAAAGTGGTTCATAAGAATGTACTTAGAAAGAAAGGTAGAGTTATGAAGAGAGCTAAGTTCAGATTCCTACCAGCACTAAGAGATAAGGAAGCACAAAAGTTTGGTACAAAAGAAAGTATGGATATGTTAGACCAAGCTTTCTTAAAAGCAAAACCAATTGATAAGGAAATTGATGAATCATTAAAAGATATGGTTGGTGATACTTACACATTTTCAATTGGTAGTGGTGATGAAAAATGGATTAAACCAAATACAAAAGAGTATGTAATAGAAAAGATTGCAGAAACTATAAAACATAATCTATATGATTGGGATTTCTCATTAAATGGTATAGATGGTTCACAAGCAAAAGAATATTCTAAGATATTTGATAATGATGTACTTAAACCTTTATTAAGAAACATCGATAAAACATTAAAAACATATTTCAAGATTGATAGTAAAAATAAAAAGATATCATGGAAATTATCATTCAGAGATAATGATAAAATTATAGATGCTTTTTTCAAAAAGAATAAAAAAATATCATCTGATATTCGTGATTCTTATTTTTCTCAAAATGAAGTAGCTAAAAGAGATTACAAAGATGAGTATAAGAAATTTCAATCATCAACCAAATCAAAGAAATACAGAGCAGAACTAAATAAGTACAATAGAGATAAAGGTACTTATGGTAATGGTGATGGTAAAGATGCCTCTCACAAAGGTGGGAAGATTGTAGGTTTTGAATCTGAAAAGAAAAACAGAGGAAGGGCTGAAAAGAGTAGATTAAAGAAAGGTAAAAAATGAAACAAGAATTAAATTTTAATAAACTATTAGCAGACAATTGGTCAATAGTAGTTGGTTTATTACTTGCTATATTTACTGCAGGTAGTATATTTTCTCAGTTTACGGCTCTTCAATCAGAACTATCTAGTGTACACGAAAGATTAGATAAAAAAATTAAAGTAATCAACGAACTAGAAGATAGGATAGTTGATATAGAAAAAGAACTTGAGTACGAAAAAGGGTACTTGAAAGGAAAAGGAAATGAACTATAAACAAAACAAACCACCAACAGGTTTTCAAAAACTACTTTTATCTATGATGGATAGGAGATGGTTGATGACTATTATTGTATTAATCACATTTATGTTTTTAACATTTGGTATATTATTATCTATTCACTCAAATACCGAAGTATCTGGTGAGTGGAAAGAATTATTATTATTATTGTTAGGAGCATTCATTGGTAGTTATGGAAAAATAATAGATTATTGGTTCTCCGATACTGACAAGGACAAAATGTTAGTTCAAAAAATGGATGAAGAAGATGGTGAATCATTATCAAACACAAATTAAATAAGCTTATATAAGTAAATTAAAAAATAAAGGAAAATTATGTCAGAAGAAGTAAAAAAATCAGTAGGTAACGATAACGTAGGAGCATCTGCAGGAGCAAGTGCTGGAACAGAAGTAACAGATACATCAGTATCGGCTGGAGCACAGGCGGGAGCTGAAGCTCATGCGGGTGTAGAAAACACAGATACAATTGGTGACTTTGAACTTAAACAGGAAGCTCATGCAGATGTAGAGGTTCATGCAGAAGCAGAAGCATCAGCAGGATGGGATGGTAGAAACGCAACAGTAGATGCACACGCAGAAGTAGGAGCATCAGCTGAAGTTGGAGCATCTAATTCAGTAGAGTATGGTGGTGTAACTAATACAACTGAAGTTCATGCAGGAGCAGAAGCAAAAGCTTATGTTGGAGCAAGTGGACAAGTTGGT
>Ga0209653_1001377_pt1 | contig 19648 bp, 18 predicted proteins | sample SaaInl6LU_22_DNA_FD_184644 | JGI IMG/M metagenome (GOLD analysis project Ga0209653, IMG submission 184644) | Marine microbial communities from expanding oxygen minimum zones in the Saanich Inlet - ESP_116LU_22_DNA (SPAdes) (version 2) | ecosystem: Environmental > Aquatic > Marine > Intertidal...
ACACGTCACCTGTGGATTCGTCTACATAGATGTAGCCGGCATTGCCTGTAGTGCCGTTGGTGTTGGGATCGCCCGTACCTGTTGAGATACCCGAAGCCGCTTGTACGCTAGCTTCGTTCATAAAGGCCAAGCCGTCTGTACCCTCAACAATCAAGTTGTCGGTATCGGCACTGACCACATCGCTTTGTGCTACCCAAGTAGTACCGTCATAGGTATAGACGTCTCCTGTGGATTCATCTACATAAATATCTCCAGCCTGTGCATTAGCAGAGTTTGTGGGTGTAGGTGGGCCAGAGCTAGAAGTTAGGCCTTGCATCACAACATTGCTGGGACCGGGCATGTAGTAAAGGTCTATTTCACCATGATTTTCAAAGCTGCCGCCAAGATTTGTAAAATCAATGCTTGTTTTTAACGTTTTTTCAGTTCCGTCCCATGTAATATTTTGAAAATCACCAAGGGTTACGGTACTACCTTCCGTCCCAATACCTACTACCGTAGAGGCCAGGCCGTAGGCATCGGTAGTAACCGGGATGGTTTCGCGATATACTGCAACACCTTGATCGTTAAGTATTTCAAACTTAAGCAAGATTTTAGTATGCGAAAGCGGTATGTTTTTAAGTTGATCGCCTGGAATATAACCCGCGTTGGTATCCTCAAAGTAGGCTTGGTACGGAATACCGGGAGTTTGTGCTGTCAACACCGAAATCCCTAATATGAAGAATAACACTGTCAGCAATCTGGTTATAATAAAATTTTGAAATCTCATGTTGTTGTATGTATTAGTTATTCTAAAATTTTGAAATCTCATGTTGTTGTATGTATTAGTTATTCTAAAATTATAAACTCTGTTCTTCTGTTGCTTGAGTCTTGGGATAGGCTAAAGCGATCGGTTTGGCCTTTTCCAACAGCTATGATTCTGTCAGGGGAAATCTTACTGTTCGTAATCAAATAATCTCGAACGCGTTCGGCGCGTTTTTTAGATATCGACAAGTTGTATTTGTAAGTTCCCGTCATACAAGCATAGCCGTCTATGCGAATCTTAAGTTTTGGATTTTGCTCCATAAAGAGTATCACTTTGGTCAGTAAAGGCGCATAGTGCTTGATGTCAAAGTACGAGCCATTTAGCTCAAATTTAATTTTCTTAAAATCAGGAAAATAGCGCATGCTCATGTCGTTAACCGTGGTTTCCAAACTTGACTCGTTTATAGGGGATGAGACTTGCTTTTGCTTAAGTTGTTGTTCAATCGAATCAATACGTGCACGAATTACTGAATCATCGTATGGCGCAAGGGGTGTCTTTACATTTTTAGAAAAAGCATCCACTTTGGCTTCAAGTGCCGCAAGCTTGGATTTCTGTTGTTTTTTTAGTCGGTTACTCAGTTTAAAGTCAAGAAGAAGCCCAAAGGCAAGTTTGTTTTTATCAAGTTGATAGGTTTCTGTTGTTTGATTGTTAGTTCCTGATTTTTCACTTATTTCTGATCCTTCTTCGATTCGGTACTCCGCATAGAGTTGGGTGTGCTTATTTATGTAAAAATGGAGACTTGCCCCGTAGTAATAAGAAATATAATTCTTGTCAAAACCGTTACCATTACGGAGTAAATTGATGGCAGTATTGCGACTATATCGTGAGGCAGCGGTAAAGTGGTTATACCCCATGCCCCCATTGAGGACTAGGCCCACTGCAGGTGATCTACCTCCATCAACAGCGTCGTTTTTTGAAAATAAGGTTTGGTTAAGCACCACACCCAAACGCCCTTGAACTTGGGCAAAGTAATAGGAGGTTGGGTAGCCCACGCTGTTGATATAGGCGTTGGTTCTTAGGTTCATATTATCAAAAGAAAGCCCAGTGTTGAGTCGCAAAAAAGGCGCCTTACTGCCTTCAAGACGCTTTTCAACCTTCTTGAGTGGAAAAAGGTATCCAAGTCCATAGGAAAAATCTCGAATTCCCTCAAAGGATTCCAAATTGGTTGGCTTTGGTGTACTTGTACCAGAGCTACTAACGCTGTAATCTGAAAGATGTGCGTCATTACTAGCCAGCTCAAAATACCACTGCGCGTATAGCATGGGGCTTAGGGCCAAAAAGGCAATACATAAAAAGTATTTAAAAATATGATTCATGATTATTGGTTTCTATGTTCTGTTGAATAATTTATGAGTTGTGTACTAAAGCTCTGGTTCATAAGCTTCACTTGAATAATGTATTCTCCTTGTGCCAAGGTCTCAAACGGAATTCGTTGGCGTTGTTTTGCCTCGTGTGTCCTGTTATAGACAAGTTGTCCCGTTACATCAAAAAGGATTATCTGCATGGTCCCCGAAACGGCTTGTGAGAATTCAATATTGATATGTGTAGAAAATGGGTTTGGATACAGCGACCATTCCATTTGTGTAGGCAAGGTTTCTACAGCAACTCCCTGAGGTATCAAAAAACCTTGGGTTACATTAATATTTTCATGGGATTGGGTTTGCATGGCGCCCATAAAGCCAACACTCTGTTGCACCAAAAAATTGACGCCTTGCGTAGTTGACGGTGCTGTAGACAATGATGCGCGTTTAATGGCGGATTCTTGGGCTATTACTGTGGTTCCAAAAAAGAGAATTATTAGAAGATAGCCAGATTTCATATTGAAGAATTTTGAAACAGGTACTTCTCGGAGTGCCGCGGCAGTGATTAAAAAATAAAGAATTAGAAAGAGGTAGATATAATTCACGGTTTATTTAAATACTGTTTAGTTGAATTAGTTTGGTTCACAAACGTAAAACAAATTTACTTGCCAAAGACCCTGTTATACTTTAGGCTATTCTTAAATGGCAGTAAAATGGCATGAAATTGTTATGAACTGACATAAAAATGTGATTTAAGGGTTACGGTTTAAACGTAGGAAAAGTATTACGCTTTTGCTTCCATATGTTTTCTACTAGCAGCAGTTTGTGGCTGCCACTGGTTCTACTTATTTTATGGTTGCCAACACCCTCTCCCTGGCGAGGGCGTTGGCTGTGATTAAAGTGTATGTTTTGGATAGGAATCATAAGCGCTCAATTGAAATAAAATTGTTGTTATAACTATTTCCGATAATCATCGTGATTCTATAGCCTTGACCAGTTATCTCATCATAAAATGTAAGTGGTGTAAAATGGAGTCCCAAGCGTCCTTGTGCTTGTGCCATGCATAAATATTGGGGTATTTTACGTCGTTTATAACAGCATTGGTTTTTAAGTTGAACTGTTCAAATCCAAGTCCAACCCCTAAACGAATAAAAGGAGTTTCAAAATCTGCTGCTAAGCGTTGCTCGAGGGTGCGAAACGAAAACAAATACCCTAGTCCTAAAGATAAATCACGAATCCCCTTTATTGGTTTTATTGTAGTAGGTGTTGGAGCTACTAAATTATCGTTATTTAACTCATAGGAAACAAGGTGGTTATTGGTTACGGAAGTTTCAAAATACCATTGGGCTTGTACAAGATGACCAGCAACAAATAGTATGGTACATAATAAACGTTTTTTCATTTGCAGTATGTGTGGTTGTTTAAAAAAAACGAACAATCAATTTTATTATTTGTTTGTTTTTATTTGAATAATTACTAACTTTTGTTATCGTAATCGGGTTTAACTATAAGCTATTAGAATTGTGTAAATATTCAATATTGGTAGAGGGTTTAATTATTGAATTCATGAAAACACGGTTTAACGACTTCAAATGGCTATATAAATGCATGAATTGAAAAAACTAAGTTGTTTTTAACAAGTAGGGAAAATCGCGCAAAACTAAAGGAGAAATAATAAAACGGCATCGGTAGCAATTATTTTTTGTGGAGTAAAGGATATGGATTATATTTGCATCCGCTTTGAAACCGCTGGCGAGGTCCGTGTATGTTTCATAGCTATCATTTAAAACAAACAAAATGGAGGCCTTACTACAATACGTACAGGACGAATTTGTACCAAAAAAAGAATTGCCAAGCTTTCAAGCTGGAGATACCATAACCGTTTATTACGAAATCCGAGAAGGGGCGAAAGTACGTACCCAGTTTTTTAAGGGTGTCGTGATTCAAATTAAAGGCAGCGGCGCTACCAAGACTTTTACCATCCGTAAAATGTCAGGAACCGTTGGCGTGGAACGTATATTCCCCATGAACCTTCCCGGCATACAGAAAATAGAAGTGAATGCACGTGGTAAAGTACGTCGCTCACGTATTTACTACTTCCGTGACCTCACCGGTAAAAAAGCACGTATCAAAGAACGTCAAGTCAAATAGGGCCAACCCCTTTTTTCACGACATTTTTTGTTATAAACCCAACACAGCAGCTCAAAATATTGAGCTGCTGTTTTTTTATACCTAATCGGGACGTATATTTGCGCCCATTAAACAAACAACCATGGCCAAAATCCACGTAGCAAACCCAGTAGTAGAAATGGACGGAGATGAAATGACTCGTATCATTTGGGATTTCATCAAACAACAACTTATCCTCCCCTACCTAGATGTAGAATTGTTGTACTACGACCTCAGCGTTACCTCCCGTGATGCCACCAACGACCAAATTACCATCGATGCTGCGGAAGCCATTAAAAAATATAGCGTAGGCATCAAGTGTGCCACCATCACACCAGACGAAAACCGCGTAGAAGAGTTTGGCCTTAAAGAAATGTGGCGCTCGCCCAACGGTACCATCCGTAATATTGTAGGGGGAACCGTATTCCGCGAGCCCATCATCATGAGCAACGTACCCCGCTATGTGCAAGGCTGGACAAAACCCATCTGCATTGGCCGTCATGCTTTTGGCGATCAGTACCGTGCTACCGATACCGTAATCAAAGGCAAAGGGAAACTCACCATGACCTTTACACCCGAAGACGGCAGCGAAGCCAAAACCTGGGAAGTATACGACTTCCAAGAAGGTGGCGTGGCCATGAGTATGTACAATATCGACTCGTCTATTTACGGCTTTGCCCGTTCGTGTATGAACCGTGCCATCAGTAAAAAATGGCCCCTATACCTGTCTACCAAAAACACCATCATGAAAGCTTATGACGGTCGGTTTAAAGACATCTTCCAAGAAGTATTTGAAAACGAATTTATCGATCAGTTTGAAGCCCTAGGCATCACTTACGAACACCGTCTTATTGACGATATGGTAGCCGCAGCCATGAAGTGGAGCGGAGGCTTTGTATGGGCCTGTAAGAACTATGACGGAGACGTACAGTCCGATACCGTAGCCCAAGGCTTTGGTTCGCTTGGACTGATGACTTCAACCCTAGTTACGCCAGACGGCAAAACCATGGAAGCAGAAGCTGCACACGGAACCGTGACCCGTCACTACCGCCAGCACCAACAAGGCAAAGAAACTTCTACCAACCCCATTGCGTCTATTTTTGCATGGACCCGTGGATTGGCACACCGTGCCAAACTGGATGCCAACCGCGACCTAGCAGATTTTTGTACCAAGCTCGAAGAGGTGTGTGTCCAAACCGTAGAAGGCGGTCAAATGACCAAAGACCTCGCCATGCTTATTCACAAAGAAGAAATGACACGTGAAGACTATTTGTCAACGGAAGATTTCCTCGCTGCCATCAAAGAAAATTTAGACAAGGCATTAGCTGCATAAACTTGGTTGCGTATCTTTGAAAAAAAATGCTTTGATACGCTACATCACTACCCTACTGATGTGCGTAGGACTAAACGCCTATGCACAATCCTACACCCTTAGCGGTACGCTAACAACTGCCGATACCCAAGAAACCTTGCTGGGCGTTACCATCTATGCCGAAGGTACCTCCCTCGGAACGGTGAGTAACAACTATGGCGTGTATTCCCTTACGCTACCCGCAGGTACCTATCAAATCATTTATCAAAATATTGGATTTAAAACCAAGCGCACCCAAATTACCTTAGACCAAAACCGCGTTTTGGACGTGACCCTAGCCGTGCAAAGCGAGGAACTCGACGAAGTGGTGGTCACAGACAACATTGAACGCATACGCATGCGCTCGCCCGAAATGAGCATCAACCGCCTATCGGCCAAGACCATCAAGCAAACGCCTGTCGTCTTTGGCGAATCAGACGTGCTCAAAACCATCCAACTGCTGCCCGGCGTAAGCAGTGCAGGCGAAGGCGCATCGGGGTTTAACGTCCGTGGTGGTGGCGCCGACCAAAACCTTATCCTCCTAGACGAGGCAACCATATTTAATTCCTCCCACCTCTTTGGCTTTTTCTCGGTTTTTAACTCCGATGCCATCAAAGACATCCAGCTCTACAAAGGTGGTATCCCCGCTGCCTACGGCGGACGGGTATCCTCCGTGCTGCGCATTGACCAAAAAGAAGGTGCCAAAGACCGCTTGCGGTTTAACGGCGGTATAGGCGCGGTGTCGAGTCGTGGTTTGCTAGAAGGGCCGCTTGGAAAAGGCTCTTTTCTCCTCGCCGGAAGAGGAACCTACGCCCACCTGTTCCTTAAAGCCTTTGACCAACCCAACTTGGCGTATTTCTATGACCTGAATACCAAAATCACTTTGCCCATAGACGACAAAAACCGCCTGCTGCTTTCGGGCTACTTTGGACGTGACGTGGTGGCCTTTGACAATACCTTTACAAACACCTACGGCAATACCGTTGTTAACCTGCGTTGGAACCGTATTTTTTCGCCCAAAGTGTTTGGGAACCTCTCGCTCATTTACAGCGACTACTACTACGGACTCGCACTGGACTTTGTCGGCTTTGACTGGGATTCGGGTATTCAGAACTTTAATGTCAAATACGATTTAAGCTATAACATATCCGAAAAAATTACCTTGGAAACAGGCGTGCAAGCCACCTACTATAGCTTTAACCCAGGCTATATACAGCCGCTCACCGACACCTCTGGATTTAATACCGAACAACTGCAAAATAAGTTTGCTGCAGAAGGCTCCGTTTACCTGAGTGCCAAACACGATATCGCACCCAAACTTGCGCTGCACTACGGCCTGCGCATCAACCAGTTTAACCGCTTGGCGCAATCCGGCCTATTGGAATATGCCAACAACCAACCCCTGACCTATAACCCAAGCTTAGGCATCTACCAACAAGGCACTGCCCTAGGTTTTTACAGCAAAGCGGAAAGCAAGCAAAACTATACCAATATAGAACCACGCTTTACCCTTGCATACCGTCAAGAACGAAGCGCGTGGAAAGCGAGCTATCAGCGTGTAAACCAATATTTACACCTTATATCCAATACCACCTCCCCCACACCCCTAGACGTGTGGACACCCAGTGGGCGCTACCTCAAACCCCAACAGTCCGACCAATGGGCATTGGGATATGTGACCGAAAGAGAAAACGGCAATTCACTCGAAGCCGAAGTATTCTATAAACACACCGACAACAGGTATGACTATATAGACGGTGCAGAATTGGTTGCCAATGAAGCCTTAGAGCAAATACTACTCCCCGGTACCGCAAGAGCCTATGGTCTTGAAGTGTTGTTCAAAAAAACCCAAGGAAAAGTCACGGGAATGGCGGGCTATACCTGGTCACGTGCCGAACAAAAAACACCCGGGCAGCAAGCCGATGAACCCGGCATCAACCAAGGTGACTGGTACCGATCGGCCTATGACAAAACCCATGACCTTAGCATAAACCTAAGCTATAATCACAGTAAAAAATGGAAATGGGATGCCAATGCGATACTGCAAACGGGTCAGCCCATTACCTATCCACTGGGGCAATATGAATTTATGGGAACCCGTGTGCCGAGCTTTGGACAACGCAACGGTCAGCGATTGCCCACCTACCACCGCATAGACATTGCCGCAACACTGACCCCAGCAAAACAACAAGACAAAAAAATAAAAGGCAGCTGGGTGTTTGGCATCTACAATATCTATAACCGTAGAAATGCCGCTACCGTTAGCTTTAAAAAAGATCCCGAAACAGGAAAAAACCAAGCCTATAAGCTCTCCATTTTCGGTATCATTCCTTCTGTAACCTATAACATACGCTTCTGATGAAAAAAATAATATGTGTATTGGGATTGTTAATCATGGGCTGTGAAGACCCCATAGACGTGAAGCTGCCAGCAGCAGAAAACAAGTTGGTGATTGACGCCATGCTGTGGCGCAACCTCGGTGAAACCTCAGGAACACTAGAAGTGATTCTATCCCGAACAACCGACTACTACGACGAGGAAGTGCCCTTAGTGTCCAATGCAACGGTCTCGCTCCAAACACCCAATGCATTGGTAACAGCGCAAGAAGATGCGCCAGGGCGTTACTATGTGTATGATGTGGACATAAACGAAAACGACAGCTTTACGCTCCGCCTAACGGTTGATAACGCCACCTACTCCGCCACCGCATCGTTGGTGCTGTCAACCCCACTTGACCGTGTGGTGCAAGGCGAAAACACCCTTATTTCTGGCGACCAAGTTGAAGCCATCGTAACGCTTACCGACAGACCCGAAGAAGGCAACTACTACCTTATGGATTTTGGTTATAACAACCTGTTTGTTACACGAGATGCGTTTTACAACGGCAATCAAATTAGTTTTTCGTTTTTCTACGATAAATATTTTCCTAAAAACACCCCAACACCCATTTACCTCATGGGCGTAGACAAGGATTTTTACACCTATATGCAAATCTTGATATCCCACGCCGGACAAGACGGTGGCGGGCCCTTTGCAACGGCCAAGTCCACCCTACGTGGTAACATCCAAAACACCACAAACAGCAATGCCTTTCCGCTGGGCTATTTTAGAGTGGTGGAACGAGATAGTGTTATCTTTACGGCCGTAGCAGAATAAGCATGAACAAAAGAAACCTCTTTCGCGGTCTTCGTGCTATGGCATACGCTGTGGTACTGGCATTTATTGGCCCTACCGTGCTGACTTCTGCCTTTAAAAACCAAGAACACGCCATGTATATTCCCGTTTTGGGCGTTGCCATACTGCTGTGTGCCGCTTCTATTGCCCTCGGTTTTTGGGGCATCCGACTGATGGTCAAAGGGCTTTTTGGCGAAGAATAAGCCCCTAGACAACCAAAAATAGATTAAGCCATAAAAAACGCTTGACCTCTCCCACTTTCCGCTTATCTTTGTTGCTCCATGAGTACAACTATTGACATTCGTTTGCCCGACGGGGCCATTAAGCAAATGCCCAACGGCAGTACACCCGTTGAGGTAGCGCAATCCATAAGCGAGGGCCTTGCCCGTGCGGTGATCTCTGCGTCCTATAACGGAACCACCATAGAAGCCACTACCCCGCTTCAAGAAAATGGTGAGCTGGTATTGTATACCTGGAATAATGGCGAAGGTAAAAAAGCCTTTTGGCACTCCAGTGCACACCTCTTGGCGCAAGCGCTTGAACAAATGTACCACGGCATCAAACTCACCATAGGCCCTGCCATTGACAGCGGTTTCTATTACGATATCGATCCGGGTGAACACAGCATTTCAGAAAAAGACCTGCCCGCCATTGAAAAACGCATGATTGAACTCGCAAGAGGAAAACACGCCTTTTCCCTGCGTTCGGTTGCAAAAGCCGAAGCCCTTTCGTTTTATAAAACAGCCGGGAACGAATACAAAACTGAGCTCATTGAAGCCTTAGACGATGGCACCATCACCTTTTGCGATCACGACGATTTTACCGATCTCTGTCGCGGTGGACATATTCCAAATACCGGTATCATCAAGGCCGTAAAACTTACCAATATCGCTGGTGCCTATTGGCGTGGTGACGAACAAAACAAACAGCTTACCCGTATCTACGGGGTGTCTTTTCCAAAGCAAAAACTGCTGACAGAACACCTCGAACTGCTGGAAGAAGCAAAGAAACGCGACCACCGCAAGCTGGGCGCTGAACTCGGCCTGTTTACCTTCTCCAAGAAAGTAGGACAAGGCCTGCCGCTTTGGCTGCCCAAAGGGGCAGCACTGCGCGAAAGACTCGAGCAGTTTTTGCGCAAAGCGCAAACCAAAGCGGGCTATGAACAAGTCGTAACGCCACACATTGGGCAAAAAGAATTGTATGTGACATCGGGTCACTATGAAAAATATGGTACCGATAGTTTTCAGCCCATAAACACCCCTGCAGAAGGAGAAGAATTTTTGCTTAAACCCATGAATTGCCCACACCACTGCGAAATTTACAACGCCTCGCCTTGGAGCTACCGCGACCTGCCCATTAGACTTGCCGAATTTGGTACGGTTTACCGCTACGAGCAAAGTGGCGAGTTGCACGGACTTACAAGGGTACGTGGTTTTACGCAAGACGATGCGCATATTTTCTGTACGCCAGAACAACTCAACGATGAGTTTATGGGCGTTATTGATTTGGTACTCTACGTATTTAATGCCCTAGGCTTTAGCGATTTTAAGACCCAAGTATCGGTGCGTGATCCTGAAAAACCTGAGAAGTACATCGGCGACACTAAACTGTGGGAAAAGGCGGAGCAAGCCATTATTGATGCTGCAGACCAAAAGGGATTGGACTATGTAGTGGAAACGGGAGAGGCCGCTTTTTACGGACCCAAGCTCGACTTTATGGTAAAAGATGCCTTGGGCAGAAGCTGGCAGCTGGGGACCATACAGGTAGACTACAACTTACCCGAGCGTTTTGACCTAAACTACAAAGGCAACGACAATGAATTGCATCGCCCGGTGATGATACACCGTGCGCCCTTTGGCAGTATGGAGCGATTTGTGGCCATTTTAATCGAACATACAGGTGGAAACTTCCCCTTATGGCTCAACCCAACACAGGTGCAGTTGCTCTGTGTTAGTGAAAAGCATGAAAAATACACGAAAAAAGTTTCAGAATTCTTAGAAAATAACGAAATTCGCGCCCTCGTGGATGATAGAAGTGAGACTATTGGTAAAAAAATCCGCGAAGCTGAAATGAGCAAGGTGCCCTTTATGGCCATCATAGGCGAACAAGAAGCTGCGCAAGAAACGGTCTCCATTAGAGCCCACGGAGGAAACGACCTAGGGAGTATGTCCTTAGCATCATTTGCAGATTTGATCAGACGTCAAGCTGCAGATGAAATAAAATCATTTTAAGTCAATTAATTAAATTCGTTTGTTATAGCGATACGTAGAAGAAGAAGCAGGGGACCTGCTCGGATTATAAAGGAGGACAAGCACCGCATCAATGAAAAGATACGGGCTACCGAAGTACGTTTGGTTGGCGACAACGTAGCGATGGGTGTTTACCCGTTGCAAAAGGCCTTACAGAAGGCAAACGATTTGGAGTTGGATTTGGTTGAGATTTCACCCAACGCTGCTCCCCCGGTGTGTAAGATCATCGACTATAAAAAATTCCTTTACGAGCAGAAAAAGCGCGAAAAGGCAATGAAGGCAAATGCCTCGAAAGTGGTGTTAAAAGAAATTCGGTTTGGGCCACAAACCGACGAGCACGATTACGAGTTTAAGAAAAAACACGCAATCAAGTTCTTAGAAGAAGGTTCAAAGCTTAAGGCATTTGTATTTTTTAAAGGACGCTCAATCGTTTTTAAAGAACAAGGCCATATCCTGTTGCTTAGATTAGCACAAGATTTGGAAGCCTATGGCAAAGTAGAACAGTTGCCTAAATTAGAAGGAAAACGGATGATCATGTTGTTGAATCCGAAAAAATAAAAGGAAGTAGTTATGCCTAAAATGAAAACAAAATCGAGTGCTAAGAAACGCTTTAAGCTTACAGGCACAGGTAAGATCAAACGCAAACACGCGTTCAAGAGTCATATTTTGACTAAAAAATCTAAGAAGCGTAAGCTCAAGCTAACGCACAGTGGGTTGGTGCATGAAAGCGACGCCGATAACATCAAGGAACAACTTCGTTTAAAATAACAATAACCTGAAGTCGGCTTTAAAAGTGAGATTCTCCGCCTGCTTCACCAATACTACATTATGCCAAGATCAGTAAATGCTGTTGCATCACGCGCAAGAAGAAAGAAAATTTTAAAACAAGCCAGAGGTTACTTTGGTCGTAGAAAAAACGTTTGGACCGTTGCCAAAAACGCTGTTGATAAAGCCATGCTTTATGCATACCGCGATCGCAGAAACAAAAAAAGGAGCTTCCGTGCCTTGTGGATCACACGTATCAACGCGGGTGCTAGAATACACGGCATGTCCTATTCACAATTTATGGGTAAGGTAAGTGCAAACAACATTGCATTAAACCGTAAAGTATTGGCTGACTTAGCCATGAACCACCCAGATGCTTTTAAGGCAGTTGTCGATAAAGTAAAATAAGCTATTAGTTAGAACGGCATATCATCGTCGTCCGTTCTAAACGCTTCGTCTGGACTGGTACGCGGTGCCTCAAAGGGTTCATCCCCTGCATTTATTTTGGATTGAAACTCAACCGGAGCGTCAAACTGATCCAAGTTGTCAAACTTACCGAGGTTTCCAATAAACTTAAGACGTATGCTGTCCAACCCACCATTACGGTGTTTTGCGACAATAAATTCGGCCTGTCCTGCCGCAGGTGAACGCTCTTCATCGTCCCATTCGTCAATCTTATAGTACTCAGGTCTGTAGATAAAGGTTACCAAATCGGCATCTTGCTCGATGGCACCAGATTCACGCAAGTCAGAAATTTGTGGGCGCTTGCTGCCCCCTCGTGTTTCCACCGCACGTGACAACTGTGATAGCGCAATAACGGGGATCTCCAATTCCTTGGCGAGTGCCTTTAAGTTTCGAGAAATCGTCGAGATTTCTTGTTCTCGGTTACCAGCCTTGCTGCTTCCACCAGGCGTCATCAACTGCAAGTAATCTATCATGATTAGGCGAATGCCGTATTGCGAAGACAGACGTCGGGCTTTAGCGCGAAGGTCAAAGATAGACAACGAAGGTGTATCGTCAATATAGAGCGGTGCTTTTTCCAAATCAGAAACCTTCACATTGAGCTGTTTCCACTCGTGGTCTTCCATTTTTCCGGTTCGAAGCTTTTCTGAACTAAGTCCTGTTTCAGATGAAATAAGACGGGTAATCAATTGTACCGATGACATTTCCAGAGAGAAAAAAGCAACAGGAATATTTTGGTCCACAGCAATGTTTCGCGCCATGGATAATGTAAAGGCCGTTTTACCCATACCCGGACGTGCAGCAACAATGATCAAATCACTGTTTTGCCAGCCAGAAGTCAGTTTGTCTACGGCGTGGAAGCCCGAAGGCACACCACTCATCCCCTCTTGATTGGCAATCTCTTCAATTTTTTTCTTGGCTTGGATAACCAAACTTTGCGCACTCACCGTAGAAGTCTTTAGGTTCCCCTGACTGACGTCATAGAGTTTGGACTCTGCCTTGTCGAGCATGTCAAAAACGTCTTTGGTTTCGTCATAAGCCTCCTCGATAATTTCACTTGAAATTTTAATGAGGCTGCGCTGAATGAATTTTTGAAGGATGATACGCGCATGGTACTCAATATGCGCAGAAGAAGACACCTTTTTAGAAAGCTGAATGAGGTAAAAGTCCCCTCCAACTTGATTTAGCTTTTGGTCTTTTTTTAATTGAGCCGATACGGTCAAAAGGTCAATGGGCTCTGAATTCTCAAAAAGCTTGACCATTGCGGAAAAAATATGCTGATGTGCCTCGCGGTAAAAGGCATCGGGCTGTAGAATATCAATGACCTCATCAACCCCTTTTTTATCAATCATCATGGCGCCAAGCACGACTTCTTCAAAGTCAATAACCTGTGGTGGTAGCTTTCCACGTTCCATTGGTACAACCGTGGACGGCGACACTATAGACGGCATGGGGTTCTTTTTTTCCATGACACTAAACTACACAAATGGCAGTAGATATCTTTAGAAAAAGTGAAAAACTAACGAACAACGGCCTAGTTGATAACCCGCTTCAAATTGTTTAAAAGCCAAACATTATTCCTCGTAAACGCCCATGGCAAAAAACTTGTCCATGCGTTCTTGTATGAGTACGTCGGTTGGGAGTTCTTGCAATTCCTTGTAGGTTTTGCAAATGGTTTTGCGAACCGTTTCAAACATGGCCTCACGATTGGTATGTGCGCCTCCAAGGGGTTCCTTGATAATGGCATCGATGAGCTTTTGGCGTTTCATGTCTTTGGCCGTAAGCTTTAATGCTTCAGCCGCTTGCTCTTTGTATTCCCAGCTGCGCCATAAAATGGACGAACAGGATTCTGGAGAAATAACAGAGTACCATGTGTTTTCTAGCATAAATATACGGTCACCAACCCCTATACCCAAAGCACCACCAGAAGCGCCTTCGCCGATAACCATTACAATAATGGGTGTCTTTAGTCTAGACATTTCCAGTATGTTACGGGCAATAGCCTCACCCTGTCCGCGCTCCTCTGCTTCTAGTCCCGGGTATGCGCCAGGGGTATCTATAAGAGAAACAACTGGAATATTAAATTTTTCGGCAGATTTCATCAAACGAAGTGCCTTGCGGTAGCCTTCGGGATTTGCCATACCAAAGTTGCGGTACTGACGTGTTTTGGTGTTGTATCCCTTTTGTTGTCCAATAAACATAAAGCTTTGATCCCCAATCTTACCCAAACCACCGATCATGGCTTTGTCGTCTTTAACCGTTCTATCGCCGTGCAGCTCTAAAAAACTACCCTGCGTAAGGGCTTTGATATAGTCAAGGGTATAGGGTCTTGAAGGGTGTCTTGAAACCTGAACACGCTGCCAAGGCGTTAGGTTGGTGTAAATCTCTTTTTTGAGCTCAGCCAGACGGTCTCCGATATTTTTACAAGCCTCGGTAACATCTACCTCACTGTCGTTGCCAATCACTTGGCATTTGAGCAATTGGTCTTCTAATTCCTTAATGGGTTCTTCAAAGTCTAAATACTCCATATTGAGATTTTAAATCAAAACAAATATACTTATTTTGGGTTCCGAGCAAGGGGATCACTCGTTTTTTTTGTTCTTCTTAACTTATAAATGCCGTTGGCCAAGACAGCAATAAGTATACAAGTCAAACCGATGTAAAAACCCGTATGCATCACTTCCTTTTCTCCAAAAATGGCATAGGCCAACGCAATACCATAAACAGGTTCCATATTGATTCCAAGCATGATGGAATAGGGAGTGAGGTGACGCATCACAACTATGGAGACAACAAAAGCATAGGAGGTACAAACAAAGGCCAACAGAGACAGCCACAGAATATCTTGCTTGGATATACTAAAAAATTGATGAGTAAAAGAACCCTGAAAAGCCAATACTAAAGTAACCACCAAAGCACCCACTAAAAGTTCGTAAAAAGACAATACATATGGATCGGTTTTGGTAACGTACTTACCATTTAGCAATGTAAAAAAGACGGCTAATACAGTTGATATGCCTGCGTAAAGAAAGCCTTTTAAATGCGTGGTTCCCGTTCCGAGAACCAATACCAAACCAAAAATCACCAAGAGTCCAAAAAACACCTCGTAGCCAATCACTTTTCGCTTGTAGAAAATAGGCTCAAGTAAGGAAGTCAAAAAAGCCCCTGAAGAAAGTACCGATAAGGTTACGGAAACATTTGAAACCTTAACAGACCCAAAGAAAGTAATCCAATGAAATGCAATAAGTACACCGCTAGCAATAGCCACCCAAGCGATGGTCTTGCTTACTCGAAAATTGTGTTTGCGCAACCAAAGTACCAAGCCCAAACCTATGGTTGCCAGTGTCATGCGATACCACACCAAGGGAATGGCCGAGACGCTAATCAAAGCACCCAAAACGGCTGTGAAGCCAAAAATGATCACGATAAAGTGAAAGTGAAGCGTACTAACTAACTTATCTCTTTGCATGACGCAATAAATAAATAGAGAGTACAGCAAATAAGGCATTGGGAATCCATGCGGCTAACCAAGGCGTGAAGTTTGATTTCTCAACCATGACTTCAAATATTTTATCAAAAAATATATAGAGGAAAGCCAGTATGATGCCCATGGCTAAGTTAATTCCCATACCGCCACGCTTTTTAAATGACGCTACCGCCACTGCAATCAGCGTTAGGATAAAGGCAGAAATAGGAAGCGACCAGCGCTTGTGGCGCACCAACAGGTGGCTGTTGATTAGCGGACTTCCGTTTTCACGCTCTTGCTCAATGTATTTGTTTAGCTCAAATAAATTGAGTGTGTGAGCTTTGTAAGTAACAGGTGCCATGGCGTTTAAATCCAATGCGAGCAGCGTATCAAGACGTGCCTCTTTTCGAATAACCTCTTTATCGTCTGTAATGGTGCGTTGAAAAAATTGCGACAGACGGTGAATGCTGTCTTTTTCTACCCATCGGATGTTTTGGGCTTTTATCTTATACACCATTTGATTGTCTTCAAAATGCTCCCAAGTAAAATTATACCCCACCTGTCGGTTTGCGTTATAATTGCTGACGTATATAAAATCGTTATCACCTATTTGCTTGTAAATATTGTCTGTCAACATCACCTTTCTGCCTTTATTGATGTATTCGTACTTAAAGCTGTTGTAGCTTTCACTGGCATTGGGTACCCAAAACATACTGGCACCAAAGGCCAGTACGGCAATGATGGATGCGGAAATAAGAAAAGGACGCAGGTATCTGTAAAAAGAAATTCCAGAGCTTAACACGGCAATTACTTCCGTGTTACTTGCCAATTTTGAAGTGAACCATATCACTGACAAAAACAAGAATATGGGAAATAGCTGGTAACCAAATACCCAAACAAAATCGTAATAATGAGCTAAAATCTCAGTAGTTGAGAGTTCGTGTTGTTTAAACTTATCAATTTTTTGAGAGAGATCAACCAATACACTTATCGGAATAAACAACACCAACATGACTGTAAAAGTGCTGATGTATTTCTTGATGATATATAGGTCTAACAACTTCATATTACAAGCGCTTATCCATTTGACGTACCATGGTGTTTTTCCAGGACGCAAAATCTCCAGCTAAAATATGCTTTCTAGCTTGGCGTACCAACCACAAATAGAAGGAAAGGTTATGCAAGGTGGCGATTTGCTTGCCCAACAACTCATTAGCAGCAAACAAATGACGCAAATAAGCTTTGCTGTATGCGGAGTCAACAAAACTACTACCATTGGGATCGATGGGAGAGAAATCGTTTTCCCATTTTTTATTTTTGATGTTGATACTGCCTTCTGAAGTAAACAACATCCCGTTACGCGCATTTCTTGAGGGCATAACACAATCAAACATATCTACACCCAAGGCGATGTTCTCCAAAATATTAATCGGTGTACCAACACCCATCAAATAACGCGGCTTGTCTTCGGGCAAGACGGCACAAACCGCATCAGCCATGGCATACATTTCCTCGGCGGGTTCCCCTACCGACAAGCCGCCAATGGCATTCCCTGGTGCGTTGGTGCTTGCGATAAATTCGGCAGACTGCACCCGTAAATCGGTATACACACTTCCTTGCACGATGGGAAAAAGCGTTTGGTTGTATCCGTATTTGGGTGTTGTTTTTTCAAAGTGCTCTTGACAGCGAATAAGCCAACGATGCGTGAGGTGCATGGAGTTTTTGGCATAATCATAGGGACATGGATAAGGCGTACATTCGTCAAAAGCCATAATGATATCCGCACCGATACTTCTTTGAATATCCATGGCCCTTTCTGGACTAAAAAAATGTTTGGAGCCGTCGATATGCGATTTAAAAGTCACACCTTCCTCGGTGATTTTGCGGTTGTCAGCTAAAGAGTATACTTGATATCCACCGCTGTCTGTTAATATGGGGCGTTCCCAATTCATAAACTTATGAATACCGCCTGCCTGTTCTAAAATGGGCATGGAAGGCCTTAGGTATAAATGATAGGTGTTGGCCAAGATGATATCGGGGTTGATGTCTGCTGCCAAATCGCGTTGATGTACTCCCTTTACGGTAGCTGCCGTTCCCACAGGCATAAAAATAGGGGTCTCTATTTTTCCGTGGTCGGTAGTGAGCTCGCCTGCCCTAGCTTTTGAAGCGGTATCGGTTTGTAGTAATGAAAATTTCACCTGTCAAATATACACAACACAAGGCTGTATGTAAGTTATTAATAACTGTTCATTTTTTTAGTAGAAATAATGACAAAATAATGGTGTTAGCTGGAAGTGAAGTTTTATTTTTGAGAAAATTTATTTTTTATGGCATCCATTGAATCTATAGAACAGCTTTTACCACAGGTGCGCCGTGATATCTTGCGTATGGTACACCAAGTAAATTCGGGTCATCCCGGAGGGTCGTTGGGTTGTGCTGAATTTTTCGTTGCACTCTACCAACATGTTATGGACTACTCGACCGACTTTAGCATGGACGGTAAAAACGAAGACCTCTTCTTTTTGTCAAACGGGCACATCTCACCTGTTTTTTACAGTGTTTTGGCACGTAGCGGCTTCTTCCCCGTTTCAGAACTTGCCACTTTTAGAAAATTAAATTCCCGCTTACAAGGACATCCCACCACGCATGAGGGGCTTCCGGGTGTTCGTATTGCTTCTGGTTCGCTTGGACAGGGCATGTCCGTTGCCATAGGCGCTGCTGAAACAAAAAAACTCAACAATGACAAGCATTTGGTCTATAGCCTACACGGCGATGGTGAGCTTCAAGAAGGACAAAACTGGGAAGCCATCCTGTATGCAGCTGGCAAGGGAATAGACAACCTTATTTCGACCATTGACTACAACAAACAGCAAATTGACGGAAGTACAGATGACGTTTTGCCACTTGGCGACGTTGGTGCCAAACTAGAAGCTTTTGGTTGGATCGTAATCAATGTGGAAAAAGGCAATGATGTTCCAGCTATTTTAGCAGGATTTGAAGCAGCCAAAGCAGCCTCGGGCAAGCAAAAGCCTGTGGCTATTTTACTACACACGGTAATGGGCAACGGTGTTGACTTTATGATGCATACACACGCATGGCACGGCAAAGCACCAAACGACGAACAACTGGCCATAGGACTGGCGCAAAACGAAGAAACTTTAGGAGATTATTAAGATGGGATTGAAAGAATATACGTTTACAGATAAAATTGATACACGCTCTGGATTTGGGGTTGGTTTGGCAGAAATCGGCGATCAAAACGAAAATGTCGTGGCATTGTGCGCAGACCTCACAGGCTCGCTAAAGATGAACGCTTTTAAAGACGCACACCCAGAACGTTTTTTCCAAATAGGTATTGCAGAAGCCAATATGATGGGTATTGCAGCAGGCATGACCATTGGAGGTAAAATTCCGTTTACAGGAACCTTTGCTAACTTCTCAACAGGTCGTGTATACGATCAAATCCGTCAATCGATTGCCTATTCACACAAGAATGTAAAAATATGTGCTTCGCACGCTGGTATCACACTAGGCGAAGATGGCGCAACACACCAAATTCTAGAAGACTTGGGATTGATGAAAATGCTTCCGGGCATGACCGTAATCAATACTTGTGACTTTGAGCAGACGCGAAAAGCAACCCATGCAATAGCAGCACACAACGGTCCTGTTTATTTGCGCTTTGGACGTCCTGCGGTTCCTAATTTCACTAGCGATTTGCCTTTTGAAATCGGAAAGGGAATACTACTTCAAGAAGGTACTGATGTGACATTAGTGGCCACTGGTCACCTTGTATGGGAAGCTTTAGAAGCAGCAAAAAGCCTACATGAACAAGGCATCAGCGCTGAGGTAATCAACATACACACCATCAAACCTTTGGACGATGCCCTTATTTTGCAATCGGCTAAA
>Ga0209653_1001379_pt1 | contig 19626 bp, 17 predicted proteins | sample SaaInl6LU_22_DNA_FD_184644 | JGI IMG/M metagenome (GOLD analysis project Ga0209653, IMG submission 184644) | Marine microbial communities from expanding oxygen minimum zones in the Saanich Inlet - ESP_116LU_22_DNA (SPAdes) (version 2) | ecosystem: Environmental > Aquatic > Marine > Intertidal...
ATGTTCCCATGACCCTGCCTGATTTGGTCGGTACCCTTGCCATGTCCATCCTCGTGAACCTTGCGGGGCTTTGCATGATTGTGGCCTACAAAAAGGGGGATGCGGCAATCGTCGCGCCGATGCAGTATAGCCAAATCATTTGGGCAACCATTTTTGGCGTGCTGCTCTTTTCGGAATTCCCTGACGCGATGACCCTACTTGGCGCAGCGATCATTATTGCCAGTGGTTTGATCATTGTGTTCCGCGAGGGCACGAAAGACGCCTCTGAAACGACGCCGGTTCTGCGCACCCGCTCACGGTTTGAAACAGGTACCGCCGCCCGTCTTAGCCCCACGTTGCGCAAACGCGGGATTATCGATCAGAAGTGATTTCTGTTTGAAAGGAGGGGCCGTCTACAGATCGGTGAGAGTCCCTAAGGCACGTTCAGCTGAAAACCCGATTGTTTCTGAAAGCGTTGGGTGGGCGTGCACTGAAAGTGATATATCCTCAAGCGTGGCACCCATTTCCATTGCTAGAACACACTCTGCCAAAAGCTCACCAGCGTTGCGGCCCACAATTGTGGCGCCTAGTACCTGATGGGTGTGAGGACAATAAATCAGTTTTGTCAGCCCGTCACCTCCGCCCGAAGCTAAGTTCCTGCCACTGGCTGCCCATGGGAAGCTTGTTGTCTTGTGTGCGATACCACCTTCTTTTGCTTGCATTTGTGTGAGGCCTGCCCATGCCAATTCGGGTAATGTGTACGCTACTGATGGTATAAATTGGGTATCTAACGCGGCAGCATGACCGCAGGCTGCTTCTGCAGCAACATGGCCTTGATGGGTGGCACGGTGTGCTAACATGGGGTTGCCTGTCACATCCCCAATAGCAAAAATGTGAGGAACGTTTGTGCGACAAGAACTGTCCACATCGATGATATTTTTCTCATCTATTTTGACGCCAGCAGCACTAGGGTCGACAAGGCTGCCATTTGAGTGACGGCCAACCGCCTGAATAACAGCATTGGATTTGATGACACCTTCAAAAGCGCCGTCACATTGCAGTTCTAATGCAGACTTGCTTGCCTTTACTCCAGTCACTTTCGTGCTTGTGTGAATGGTTACCCCTTCTTGCTCTAGTGCCTTATGTAAAATTGATGCAGCTTCCGGATCAGCGCCGGGGGCGATTTGGTCCATGAACTCGATAACGGAGACTTTGCTTCCAAGTGCGGCATAAACTGTAGCCATTTCCAGCCCGATGATACCGCCGCCCACAATGGTCAAGTTTTTTGGTATCTCGCGCAGCTCTAATGCATCAGTTGAGTCCCAGATACGCTCATCATCTGGCCAGCCGGGAAGGCGCACGGGTGCGGAGCCAACGGCGATTACAGCTTGATCAAATGTCCAATTTTCGCCGTCGATATTGAGGGTTTGATCACCTGTAAATACCGCTGAGCCACGTATGTTTTGCACTTTTCGTCTTTTTGAAAGCCCGACTAAGCCATTGGTTAGTTGTTCTACAATGCTGTCTTTTTTGGCGCGCAGCTTGTCCAGATCAATAGAAATTTCACCAGTTGAAAGCCCCCAGTCTTGGCCATGGCGTGCTTCGCGCAGGATTTCAGCAGCGTGCAGCAGGGCTTTTGAAGGAATGCAGCCAACATTCAGGCAAACGCCGCCCAATGTGGCTCGTGGGTCCACCATTACGACATTGCAACCTAAGTCTGCCGCGCGGAACGCACAGGCGTAGCCACCTGGGCCTGCCCCAAGAACGATGAGATCGGCGTGGTTGTCTGACATCAGCCTATTTCCTTAAATCAGCATACGACGAGGTTCTGCGATCAAGCCCGCAAAATAGCTTAGAAAGCGTGCTGCATCCGCACCGTTTATGACGCGGTGATCATAGCTCAAATCCAGAGGGACCATTGGGACGGGGCTGGGTGTCTCGCCGTTCCAAACGGTAACGGTTTCTGTCCGCGTAATGCCAAGAATTGCCACTTCAGGTGGGTTTACGATAGGCGTGAAGCCAATCCCGCCAATCCCGCCCAGATTGCTTATGGTCATAGACGCACCGCCCATTTCGTCAGGGCGTATTTTGCGATTTTGAGCGCGTGTGGCGAGATCACTGATTTCTTTAGCAATCTGCCATAATCCTTTTTGATCAACGTCACGAACAACTGGCACCATCAACCCAAAGGCTGTGTCCACCGCGATACCAATATGAACATACCCTTTGAGCGTGAGTTTTTTGCCATCAGACGACAGTGAAGAATTGAACGTTGGGAATTCCCGCAAAGCGCACGCCAGAGCTTTTGCTTGGAACGCCAGGCCGGTTAGCTTGACGCCCCTAGCCCGAGCTTCGGGTTTCAGGTCTGTGCGAAGTGCTTCAATGGCCCTTACGTCAGCTCGGTCATGATGTGTCACCTGCGGGATAAGAGCATTTGCTGCGCCAAGATTTGCGGCTGCAGCTTGGGCGAAGCGGCTTGTTGGCTCCTCGGTTACAGGGCCAAATTGGCTATGATCCACGTCCCAAAAAGAAGCGTCATTTGAAGCGCTGCCCGTGGGTGTGCCCCCACCTTCTACATCTTCTCGTGCGATCGAAGTGCGGCCTAAGTTTTTGGCAAGGGTCTCAAGGTCGATACCCTTTTGACGCGCCAGAGCGCGCACAGAAGGTGGTGCGATAACATTGCTCATATTTACCCCCTTACCAGCTGGCGGAAATGTATTGGGTTTCCATGAACTCAAGCATGCCTTCGTGCCCGCCTTCGCGGCCAAGGCCAGATTGCTTTACGCCACCAAAGGGTGCAGCGGGATCTGATACGAGGCCGCGGTTGAGGCCGACCATGCCATATTCAAGACGCTCGCAGACTTGTAGCGCGCGTTTGAAGTTCTCTGAAAATACGTATGCAACAAGGCCGTATTCGGTGTCGTTTGCGCGGGCAATTACATCTTCTTGATCGGTGAAGGTTTGAATGGCTGCCACGGGGCCAAAGATCTCGTCCCGAACGCATTCAGCATCATGTGATACGTTCGACAGTACCGTTGGCGGATAATAGAATCCCTTGCCCGTTGGTATGGTACCACCGCACTCAATTTTTGCTCCTTTGGCGACAGCGTCAGCAACCAATTCTGCTACCTTGTCGCGCGTGTTGGCATTTACCAATGGACCAACATCGACGGTTGGATCAGTGCCGTCCCCAACTTTCAACGCAGACATCGCATCACTAAGACGCTTGGTGTACTCTTCTGCAATACTCTCATGAACGTAGATACGGTTTGCGGCTGTGCACGCCTCACCAAGGTTACGCATTTTCGCGAGCATTGTGCCCTCAATAGCGGTATCGATATCTGCGTCCTCAAACACAACAACAGGTGCGTTGCCGCCCAGTTCCATCGCAGGTTTAAGTACCTGATCTGCCGCACCTTTCAAAAGCTTGCGTCCGACGCCGGTCGATCCTGTAAAGCTTACAACGCGAACACGTGGGTCATGCATCAGGTGGTCAACCAACGCACCCGTACGATTAGAAGGCAGCACGTTGACAAGGCCCGCAGGCACGCCGGCCTCTTCCAGCAATGGCATCAGGGCCAGCATAGTCAGCGGTGTTTCAGAGGCGGGCTTGATAATTACGCCGCAACCTGCAGCCAGAGCTGGCGCAATCTTGCGTGTACCCATTGCTGCTGGATAATTCCAAGGTGTGACCAGTACCGCCAGTCCCGCTGGTTTGTGTTGAACCACGATACGAGCACCAGAAGCGGGGGCATGGCTGATCATTCCATCAGCACGAACAGCCTCTTCGGAAAACCAACGGAAGAATTCAGCAGCATAGTTTGCCTCGCCAACTGCGTCAGTTCGACCTTTGCCGTTTTCCAAAGTAATTAGGTGAGCGAACTCATCAATGCGTGCCGTCATAAGCTCCCATGCTTTGCGCAACACTTCCGAGCGTTGCCTTGGCGTGCGCGCCGCCCATTCTTTCATGGCGGCTTCTGCCGCATCCAATGCGTGGTCCGCATCGGCGATTTCTGCCGACGCCACAGAGGCGAGTACTGTCTCTGTAGCAGGGTTTATGACATCGAAGCGTTCACCTGATGCGCCTTCTGACCATGCGCCGTTGATGTAGAGATTAGTATATTCCATGAGGGTCTCCAAGATTTAGAGCAGGTGACGGAGCGGTTGCTCCATACGTCCGGCAAATTCTGACAATAGTTGCAAAGCCTTGTCCGCTGCGAGTTGCTGGCCTGCACACTCCAGTGTGATGATCAAGCTGTCCGCAGCAGACGTCAGTGTAAGAACGGGTGTTTCTTCTGCACCAAGCTGAATTTTGTTCAGGTGGCTCATGCGTAGGTCACGAACGATAAGGTCGGGTGTGGTGTCATCGTCTCCCAAAACTACGTTTTTGAGAGGGCCAGCAGAGACAAAGTACGTGTGACGTTGCCCAAAGCTTTCGATTGAAACGACCGGCTGTTCTTGCTTCAGGCTTGCGCCGGCAAATCCGGCTAACGCAGTGCGTTCACCTGCAAGCCCCGCATTCTCAATCGCCCAATCCACAAATTCTGCAAAGCCTTGCCCGCGCACTTCAGCGGTGATGTGTCGTGACTGTACTTCTGCTTTGCCCGTTTCTTGTTTTGGCATCCCTTTGAGGAATTCAATATCGGCAACATGAAATGGCTGTGGCCTTCCTGCGTCGACTAAATTTTTTAGATCAAGACCCTGCTCCAATGCCAAACGGCGCGCCTTAGGAGACGCTAGAATGCGACTACCTACAGGCTGCACCATAGGTTTGGCTGTCACTGCTTCAGTAGCTTTTTCAGATGCTATCTTGTCTTTTGAGTGTGCCTTCTCTTCGGAAACGGGCGCGGGTACAGGCGCGGCTGTTACTGTGCCAGAGCTTGCAATGCTGCGTTGAACCGGATCGGCCGGCGGTGTTGGCGAAATGATTGCAATCGTTTCTCCAACTGGTGCTGCTTCGGTTTCTTCAGCCAATAGTGCGGCAACGTAGCCGTCACTTCCTGCCTCAACTTCCATGGTGGCTTTGTCAGTCTCGACTTCAAACAGGATGTCTGTTGCAGCCACCTTATCGCCAAGCGCCTTGTGCCAGCTGACAATTACACCGGTGTCTTGTGCCATACCGAGAGCGGGCATGATGACGGCCTTGCCTTCCGGTAGTGAAGCCTGCGTATTTGCCGCGCTTTCATGTGTAGTTGTCTCTGGGCTAACTGTAGCCTCAGAGCTACCACCAGCAGCAGTCTCAGAAACATAGGCGATCACGTTTCCGACTGGAACATCCGCACCCTCTTGAGCTGTTATATCGGTGAGAAAACCATCGGCGGGAGATTCGACCTCCATTGTTGCCTTGTCGGTTTCCACTTCAAACAGAGCGTCTCCAACTTTCACAGGATCCCCAGCAGCTTTGAGCCAATTGACGATCCTGCCTGTATCTTGCGCCATGCCGAGAGCCGGCATGATGACCTCATGCGGCATGTATCATCTCCCCTGACATGAGCTTACGTGCATTTTCAGCTACGCTTTCAGGTGTCGGTACGGTGATATCCTCAAGGGCAGGCGAGAATGGGACAGGAACATCCATGGCACCAAGTCGAAGCACAGGGGCATCAAGATGATAAAACGCTTTTTCGTTTATACGACCTGCGATTTCTCCGGTGATCCCGTAATTTTGGTGCCCTTCATCTACGACAATCACACGGCTAGTTTTCTTTGCTGATGCGATAAGGGTTTCTTCGTCCAAAGGCACAATCGTGCGTGGGTCAATGACCTCAGCGTCTATGCCTTCACGCGCCAAGATTTCGGCAGCTGCCTCACACACCTGAACCATTGATGAGGTTCCGATAAGTGTAATGTCTGCACCTGAACGCTTGATGTTTGCCTCGCCGAAGGGGATCAAAAACTCCTCTTCTGGAACGGGTGCTTTGTCGTTGTACATCAGCTTGTCTTCGAAAATAACGACGGGGTTGTTATCGCGAATAGCCGTTTTCATGAGGCCCTTAGCCTCATAAGCTGATGACGGCATGGCAACCTTCAAGCCAGGTATATGTGCAACAAGAGCGTGCAGCGACTGTGAGTGCTGAGCGGCTGATCTACGCGTGGCACCCATGTTGGTGCGCAAGACCAACGGCGCGCTCATTTTGCCACCTGACATGTAATGGGTTTTGGCGGCTTGGTTACAAAGCTGATCCATAATCAGATAGATAAAATCACCAAACATCAGGTCTACAACAGGCCGTGTTCCTGTCATCGCAGCACCGACAGCAAGCCCCATGAACCCGGGCTCGGAAATTGGTGTATCAACGACACGCTCGGTTCCAAACTCCTCAACAAGACCGCTAAGTACCTTAAATGGTGTGCCTGCTTCGGCGACATCTTCACCAATGATGAACACTGTTTCATCGCGGCGCATCTCTTCGGCCAAAGCTTCGTTGACTGCTTGGGATAGTGTAATTTCTCTCATGTCGTTCTCCTCAGGCCAGCGCGTGTTTGATGTCGGTGAAGACGTGCATATCGACCTCGGTTTCGTCTGGGTAAGGTGCCGCCTCCGCATAAGTGACGGCGTCTTCGGCATCCTTTTTGATTTCAGCGTTGATGCTTTCGATCTCGTCTTCAGACGCGATGCCTTGCTCAACCAACCATCCACGGAATTTGATGATTGGGTCACGGTTTTCCTTCCACTCTTTTTCTTCTTCTTTTGAGCGGTAATATTCGCGGTTAATGTCTCCGACGTGGTGCCCGTGGTAGCGATACGTCATGAGTTCCATAAAGAATGGCCCTTCGCCTTTTCGGGCGCGCGCAACCAGTTTTTGGGTTAACTCGTTCACAGCCAAAACGTCTTGGCCGTCGACTTGATGGGCTTCTATGCCAAATGCTTCTGCACGTGCCGTGATAGAGCCCGCGGCGATTTCTTCAGTCTTGGTGTACTCTGAATAGCCGTTGTTTTCGCATGCGTAGATCACAGGTAAATTCCACAGTGCCGCCATGTTCATGACTTCATACATCAAGCCTTGTGCGGTCGCTCCGTCGCCAAAGAAGCACACTGTGACATCGTCTTTACCCAGCATCTTCGCGGTAAAGGCCGAGCCTGTTGCAATACCCATAGAACCGCCAACAATTGCGTTGGCGCCAAGGTTGCCGTTAGATTGATCTGCGATGTGCATGGAGCCGCCTTTGCCTCGGCAGTATCCTTCTTCTTTGCCCAACAGTTCGCAAAACATCTCTTTGAAGTTTGCACCTTTGGCCACGCAGTGACCGTGCCCGCGGTGGGTAGAAGTAATCTTATCAGTGACTTTAAGCGCCTCACAAATCCCCACTGCAACGGCTTCTTCGCCTGAATACATGTGTGTCAGCCCGGGCATTTTTGCCGATAAGTAAAGCTGGTTAGCGTTGTCTTCAAAAGAGCGGATGCGCACCATCTGGCGATACATGCGCAGATAATCTTCGGTATTAGTCTTTGTTTTGGCCATGGTATCCTCGTGGACGATGAAGCGCATGTTTCCGCCTTGCGTGGGAGAGAAGCGCAAGGCGGAAACTTTCGCTGGTCAGTAACGGTTGGCGATTGGCAGTTCTTCAGCAGGGAAGAGACTGATGACTTCGCAACCTGTTTCGGTCACGACCACTTCTTCTTCGATGCGTGCCGCAGAGTAGCCATCGCTTGCCGGGCAATAGGTCTCGAGAGCGAAGACCATCCCAGTCTTGATTTCCATGGGGTGATCCATCGAAACAGCGCGTGAGATGATTGGTCTCTCATGCAAAGCCAAACCAAGGCCGTGGCCAAACTGCAGACCAAACGCCTGATCCTCATTGGCAAAGCCGAGTTCTTGGGCGGTCGGCCAGACAGCCGCAACTTTGTCCGTTGAGACACCCGGCTTGATCATCGCGATGGACGCGTCGATCCATTCACGCGCTTTAGTATAGGCATCTCTTTGGGACGGGGTTGCGCGACCCACATTGAATGTCCGGTAGTAGCAAGTGCGGTAGCCTTGATAGGACTGTAGAATATCAAAGAAGGCTTGGTCCCCGGGACGTATGAGGCGATCGGTGAAGTTGTGCGGGTGTGGGTTACACCGCTCGCCCGAGATCGCGTTAATTGCTTCAACGTCGTCCGAGCCCATCTCGTAGAGCATCTTATTGGAGAGCGCGACGATATCATTTTCACGAATGCCTGGCTTCAGCTCTTCGTAGATCATGTGATAAACGCCATCGACCATTGCCGCGGCTTGGGTCAACAATTGGATTTCATCGGTATTTTTGATCTCGCGCGCTGCCAACATGATCTGCTGACCGTCAACGATGTTCAGACCCTCTTCTTTAAGGGCGTGGAACATTGCTGTTTCTGCGTAATCCACACCAACGGGCATATCTGCCATACCCGCATCGCGGATGAGACCTGCTATTTCTTTGGCGTATTTTTGCATCAAGCCAAATTCGGGCGGAATAGTTCCGCGCATGCCCACAACACCGGCCAGACAGTGACTTGGCTCCAGCCAATCAGAATGACGTTTGTGGTGTTCTGCTGCTGATCCAAAGTCCCAGACATATGGGCTGTCGTCACCAGTTAGCAGACAGAAGCGGCACATTTTGTCTCGCTCCCATTCACCGATTTTGGTCGCAGAAACATAGCGGATGTTGTTCACATCGAACAACAAAAGCGTTCCGGCTTTTGAATTTTGCAAAGACTGACGCGTCCGCGCCAGACGGTAACGGCGCAAACGGTCATGGTCGACACGGCGCTCAAAATCTACGGACATATGACCGTGTGCTGGTAGCTTGTCGCGCCACTCCCAATTTGGTTGTAGGTCCATGGGGGTGAGCAAGTTTGGCATTAAGGCATTGCCTGGACGTTCTGACATGAAAACTCCTCTCGGGCTCGATTAACGGCACCCGTCTTTTGATAAGGTTTTGGTTGAATGAGTTATGTGGTGGCCCAGCCGCCATCGATTGAGATCATTTGGCCGGTCATGTAATCGCTGTCGTCAGAGGCTAAGAACGAAGCAGTCCCGACGATGTCTTTGGGGTATGACACGCGCTTGATAACAAGAGCGCTATCAACGATGTCTTCATAGGCTTGGCCCTCACGGTCCTTGAACCCGATCTCGACAAGATCTTTATCAAGCTGTTCCCACAAGGGTGTCACAACCACACCGGGGGCGTAGCCGTTTACAGTGATATTGTGCTCTGCCAGACCCAACGCGCCACACTCTGTAAGCGCGAGGCAGCCATACTTGGATGTGCAATATACTGTCACATCAACAAGTGGCTTTTTCGATGCGATCGAGCCCACGTTGATCAGCTTATAGGGGTGATCCTCCATTGGACCCTGCGCGATCATTTGGCGCGCAACTTCTTGCATGCCAAGCCACATCGCTTTTGTGTTCACGTCCATGATCATGTCCCAGTTTTCTTCATCGATATCCATGAAGAACCGAGGTTTGTTTAGGCCCGCATTGAACACACCCACATTGATCGATCCAAACGCCTCTACAGTCGCTGCAACTGCTAACGCGTTATCTTCGCGCTTTGTGACATCCATCTTTACGGCAATTGCCCTACCATTGCCCGCAGCATTAATTGCGTCTGCAACTGCCTGCGCAGTCTCGAGATCAAGATCCCCAACGCACACGTTTGCACCCTGTGCGGCAAATGAATGCGCGTTGGCTTCCCCCATGCCACGCGCGGCACCGGTGATGAGAATATTTTTACCTTTTAGGCGATTGGGGTCCATGGATGTCTCCTCCTGACGTCATGACTATGGTGGTGAATGCAGTGTTGCGTCGGCTCTCTCCTGAGCGCGGCGCAATGCATCTTGTGGTGAAACGATCCCGCGAAGCATGTCGTGGAATTCTTCGCCACAAATCTGAATAATGTCGGTAATTTCTGGGATGGGCGGTCGCGGCCAGAATTGCAGCTCATCGCGCCAAGACATCGCGTCAACGGCTTCAAAAATGGGCGACATGCGACGGACATCTGGGTCCGATCCGACAGAATACCGTGGGTTAGTGCGACTGCCGTTTTGAACGAACAGTTTTTGTGCTGAAGGCGATGTGAACGTAAGCAACGCCTCGGCTGCGGCGGCGACACGTTCTTTGGGTAGGTTCGCGGGGATACCCATGATGTAGCCGCCAACTGGTGCAATTGAGGCGCCATCTGGTCCCGCAGGATGGGGTAAATAGCCTGTCTGATCTTTAGCCGGAGATGCTTCGTCCAACTCGAAATATGGCGCAAGCAATGTGTAGCCATACGCCATTGCAATTTTACCTGCGGCATAGGGGCGGATACGTTCGTACCATGACATGGACAGAATATCAGGCGGTGAATACTTCAGCATTTCCATCAGGAATTCGGCCGCTTGCAGTCCGACAGGCGTATCAATCGTGATGCGGTATTTGTCTTCTGCGAGGGTTTGGGTGCTAAAACCTCCGGCATTCGCTTCCAAATTAAGAATAGGCTGCCCGAAATCGGCGAAAGTCATCAGAACTGTATGACCAAGAGCGGTGCCGCGCGCTGCGTTCCACGCGATGCCGTGCATACCGCGTTGCGGGTCATGCAGCTGCTTTGCTGCATTCAATAGCTCTTTGGTGGTTGCTGGTGGCTCAATGCCGGCCCGCGCGAACAGGTCTTTGCGGTAAAACAGTAGCTCGGGCGTCGTCTGTGCGGGTATGCCGTAAGCGCGCCCACCCCAGTGAGCAGCTTGCCAGCCAGCAGTGTGAAAGTCTGCGGGATCAACTCGGGCAAGGTCTAATACTTTATCCAACGGCATCAGAACGTTTTGCTCGGCAAATTCGCCCACCCAGGGAAGATCCACAGCCACAATGTCATAGTTGCTGGCCTTGCGCTGTGCGTTGCGCTTTGTTTCTTCGCGCAACCGGTCAATCGAAAAGGCGCGTTGGTGAATCTGTGTGCCGATCGCGTGTTCAAACTGTCGCTTCAGGTTGTCCATGACCATGAAGGTCGGATCACCGTGGACCAATACGCGCAAGCCACCAGCAAGCTTGAGCGGCTCTGCCAGCACTTTCATCGGCGGGATGGACTTGGCCTTTAGGTACGAGCCACCGAAATAATAATCTGACGCCTCGTCGGATGCCCTTCCGCCAAATTGATCATTCGCAAGCCGTTGCACCCTGTTCGTCAGCTGTGTCCACTGGTCAAGAAGTTCCACGCTTGGGTGCAGCGAAAAGCTTTTGCCCGTGCTTGTCCGTGGGCGCTGGTCAATCAAACCGGCGCTAATCATATCTTTGATGCGACGGTTCGCGGTAGCGTACGGCGCGCGGCTTGCTCCGATGAGGGACGTAATTGTCGTTAGCCGGCCTTCCAGGTGCCCGCGTATGAGATGCATTGATATACGCAGATTTGGCGTTGGCCCGAATAAATCCGATACGTGCTCAAGCTCACTGCCGAGTTCATCCATGAACGACAGCACGCGCAGCATCTCTGCCTTTGCCTGAGACGGCAGAAGTTGATTGAAATTCTCCCCCCTCATTGCGTTCATGCCCCCAGTCACTACCTTTCTTGCACCGTAGTCTTCCCTACGCGATTTGTTCATTTTGGATGATTTTGGAATCGTCATCGGCGTCTCCTAAGGTTGATCCTGACAGCGTTCAGAATGTATCTTAAAAAAATCCGATATGAATAAATTTTAATCCATTTTGGATATTATTTGCGACGCCAGTTCGTAGTTGCCTCGACAATCTGTCCTAGATCATACCGGTCAGCCGGATGATGATTCCCCCGACCAAGTCTGGGGGAGGCAAATAAGAAAGTTGAATATGCTCTGGGAGGAGAAGACTATGAAACTAAGAACAATTTTGGGCGCGACAGCTGCAGCGTCCGCGATGACTGTTGCTGGTGCTGCTTTTGCGGATGGCCACAGCAAGATGCGTATTGGGATCACACAAAACAACGTAGGCGTCGACAGCTACCAAACGACCTATGAGAAAGCATTTATCGCAGCTGCTGAAGCGAACGAGAAAGTCGAAGTGGTTGTGTTGGATGCCGGCGGTGACGTTGCCCGTCAGATCGCCCAGATGGAAGACCTGATCCAGCAAGAAGTTGACGCCATCATCATTTGGCCAACAAACGGCGAAGCAGTTATCCCCGCGGTGCGCAAAGCATCACAAGCTGACATTCCAGTCGTTGTGACAAACTCAAACATCGCTGAAGCTGGCTTTGACTTCGTGTCATCGTTTTCTGGCCCAGACAACGTAACACAAGGCATTCGCTCGGCTGAGATCATGTGTGACCGCTTCAAATCACTTGGCATCGAAAACGAAGCCAAAGTGGTGCACATCACGGGTCAGCCAGGTTACACAACAGCGATTGAACGTGCCAAAGGTTTCAACGACCGTTTGCCAGAAGTTTGCCCGAACGTAGAGCAAATTGACGAACAGCCAGGCGACTGGAACCGCGAGAAGTCACAGCAAGTCATGGAAGCTTTCCTTGTAAAGTATGACGATATTGATGGCGTCTACTCCGGCGATGATAACATGGGCGTCGGCGCAATGAACGCCGCAATCGCTGCAGGCCGTGATGGTATCACGTTCGTGGGTGCCACTAACTTTGCGGTTGGCTATGAGGCAATGGCAGCTGGCACATATTGGGGTTCAATCTACCAGTCTCCGGTCGATGATGCCGAAGCTGCGTTGAAGACAGCAATTGACCTGCTCAACGGTGAAGAGCTTCCATTCCTGAACTACTTCGACACACCGAAGATCACACAGGAAAACATGGGCCAGTTCACCAAGCCGGTATTCTAAACCCAGTATGATAAACGGCGGGGGGTTAACGCCCCCCGTTATACGCCCTGTGGTATTCCAAAAAATAATTTGAACGGTAGGAGTAGGCCAATGGGTCGGGTTACTGGTCGGTCGTGTATTGTCACCGGTGCTGCGCAAGGTATCGGGCGCGCCATTTCTGAGGCGCTACTTGCAGAAGGCGCAAGTGTTTGTTTCGCCGATATTAACGGTGAAAAAGTTGCGGACATTTCCGCAGAGTATCGGAAAACTTTCGGTGCAAACGTCGTAACACATTCACAGGTCGATGTGACGGACCGTGCAGCTGTATGTGCGATGATTAACCATACGGTTGCCACGTTTGGCAAATTGGATGTGAAATTTAACAATGCTGGCGTTAACAAGCCAATGAATTTTCTCGATGTCACCGAAGAGAACTGGCGTTTCATCAATGATGTAAACGGTCTCGGTTGCCTGATTGGAATGCAGGAAGCTGCAAAACAATTCATCAGCCAAGGTACATTTGGAAAAATCATTAACACAGCGTCAATCGCGTCAAGGCAGGGCTTTGATAATGTGGCCCCTTATTGTGCTTCAAAGTTCGGGGTCGTGGCGCTTACTCAATCCGGCGCGAGGGATCTTGCCAAACACAATATCACGGTCACCGGCTTTGCCCCCGGCGTGGTTGATACCGAAATGTGGGAGCAGGTGGATCAAGACTTGATGGACATCGGCGCGTCCAAACGACCTGGCCAGGCAATGGAGGAGTTTTCGTCCGAGATTTTGCGAGGCCGCGTCGCTAAGCCTCAAGACATTACAGGCACTACGACGTTCCTCGCGGCTGCGGAAAGTGATTACATGACTGGACAGATTGTAATGATCGATGGGGGAATGACGCTCGTTTGACCTGATGGCCGGGGAGGTTGGCCAGTCTTACAGCATAGAAATGCAAGATTGCCGCGTGCGATCTTAGGGAGGGAAATATGTCTGAGGTTACAAAGCAGGACATTGGAAAGCTGCTGGCGAAACAGGGTATCCTGATTGCCTTTGTGTTCTTCATTGTTGGTTTTACCATCGCCAATCCAAAGTTCTTAACGCTCGATAATCTCGAGAATGTGGTGCGCTCATCGGCAATTTTGGGTGTTATGGCGCTTGGTGTTACATTTGTTGTGATTAGTGGAAATCTTGACCTTTCAGTGGGGTCGATGATGTCCTTTTCCACCATTGTCGTGCTTGATTTGCATGACAAAATAGGACCAACGCTGGCGATACCAGCCATGTTTGCGATGACACTGTGCCTTGGCGCGTTCATTGGGTTTTTAGTAGGATATCTCAAGCTGAATTCGCTGATTGTTACCCTTGGCATGCTGTCGGCGATCCACGGTCTGACACTGACATACTCTGGTGGCAAAAACATGGATATCGCCGACAAAGAAGGCACATGGTTTGCTATTTTTGGTCAAGGCAGCATCATGGGCATCCAAACGCCCATTCTGATCTTTATAGCACTTGCTGCACTACTTGGTGTCATCTTGTCCAAGACGCCATTTGGCCGCAAAGTCTACGCGGTGGGCGGCAACGGGACGGCGGCCACGTTCTCGGGAATTCGTAGGGCGCGTGTGGTTTTCCTTTGTTACATCATGAGCGCGCTTTGTGTTGCGACGGCAGGGCTTATTCAGGCCAGCCGCTCAATGGGTTCGCAAAACACCGTCGGGCAGGGGCTAGAGCTTGAGGTTCTGGCTGCTGTCATACTTGGGGGTGCATCCTTGCTTGGCGGGTCGGGAACCATTTTCAAGACGGTAATCGGGGTTCTGATCCTTGGTTTTATTCAAAACGGATTGCTTTTGGTCGGGCTTGATTTCTCGGTTCAGTACGTCGTGACGTGGATCATCATCATCCTTGCTGTGTGGCTCGATATTGCGGCCAAACGCGGCAAGCTCATGTCACCAATTGCTTAAGGGAGTAGTGAAATTGGAAGCTGGAAAACTCTCGAAATATTTAACAGGTGGCGCAATTTGGGGCTTCATTGTCCTCGAGTTGGTCTTTTTCTCCATAGCGGGTGAGTTCTTTTCCGTCAGTGAAAAAGCCTTCATGGACGTCGACAATATGTTGCTACTGCTCAAGCAATCTGCCCCGATTGGCATAATTGCTATGGGCATGACCATTGTGATGGTGAACGGCAATATCGACCTGTCCGTGGGTGCCATTTACGCGATTTGTGCGATTGTTTTGCTGGATTCTATGACATGGACAATGTTCGCGGGCCTTGGGAACTGGGTTATTCCGGTCGCGTGGTGCCTTGCGCTGCTAACGGGTGTCGTCCTTGGAGCCATTAACGGTTTGATTGTATGGAAGACAGGGGTCGATGCTTTCATCGTTACCCTTGGGTCCATGCTTGGATACCGCGGCTTGGTCTTTATGTATAACGGCGAACAGCCAACCAGCCATCTCAATTGGACTTTGGTCGATTTTGCTGAAGCACAGTTTCTCGGGTTTCACACAGCAACGTGGTTCTTGATCGTTGTGACAGCGGTGATCTGGTTTGTGATGACCCGCACGGTGCATGGCCGCAATGCATATGCGATCGGGAACAACCGCGAAGCTGCTGTGAATGCAGGTATTCGCGTGGGCCCGCACATGATGATCAACTTCATGATTATCGGCTTTTTGGCTGCGCTTTCTGCAGTGGTCTTTTATTCAGAGTCCGGGTCCGTAAATCCCAACGACGGTCAATTATATGAGCTTTGGGTGATCACAGCCGTCGTGCTTGGAGGGACCAAACTTACGGGTGGGGCCGGCTCAATCATCTCAACTTTTGGGGGCGTTGTTGCCATCCAACTTCTCCGCAAAGGCCTTAGTCATATTGGTGCGGACACATCGACCGTGAACTTGGTAATTGGTTTGATCTTGATCGCAGTGTTGTTCTTGGATCGACAGCTCAATGTAAAAGGCAAAGAGGAGTTGAACGTATGACCGTGCAAACCCCTGTTCTTCGATTAAAGGACATCGTTAAAACCTTTCCCGGTGTGCGCGCGCTTGATGGCGTGTCCCTCTCCATATTGCCCGGCGAAGTGCACGCGTTGATGGGTGAAAACGGTGCGGGGAAATCGACCCTGATGAAAGTACTCGGAGGGATCCATCAGCCTGATGAGGGGCAGATAATTGTCGATGAAGAACCCGTCGTTATGGCCGGACCCCTTGATGCAAAAGCAAAAGGTATTGTGTTCATTCACCAAGAACTCAGTCTCGCAGACGAGCTTAGCGTGGCGGAGAATATTTACCTTGGCGAATTGCCACGCAAACGTTTTGGTTTGGTTGACTGGCAACAACTTGAAGCAAAGACAAACGCAATCCTTTCTAAACTCAAGGTAGGTTTTGACGCAGCAACGCGTGTGGGCGATCTTTCAATTGCCAATCAACAAATGGTCGAGATTGCGCGCGCGCTTACGGTTGATGCCAAAGCAGTGGTGTTTGACGAGCCAACTGCCTCACTTACGGATGCTGAAAAAGTTGTCCTATTCGAGGTGATTGCCGACCTGCAATCGCAGGGTGTGGGAATTGCCTACATTTCTCACCGTATGGAAGAAATTTTCAAAATTACGGACCGGATTAGCGTTCTGCGCGACGGTCAATATCAGGGCACTGTGAACACTGTTGACGTGAATGAAGAAAGCGTCACGCAGATGATGATCGGTCGAAAACTTGACCTTACGCGCAATGAACAGCGCCATGAGATTGGCGAAGTTGCTCTTGAAGTGCGTGATCTTAGCTGTGGTGATCTCTACCGCGATGTCAGCTTTGAGGTGCGCCGCGGCGAGGTTCTTGGATTTTACGGACTGGTCGGTGCAGGCCGTACGGAAATTGCTGAAACGCTTTTCGGTCTTCGGACACCCTCGTCTGGCTCTATTTTAATAGACGGCGAGGAAGTGCGCATTAACTCGCCCCATGACGCGATTGAGCGCCGCATTTCGTTGGTGCCAGAAGACCGCAAAGCTCAGGGTCTCGTGTTGGGCATGAATTGCCGTGATAACATGACCTTGCCACAGATTGCTGATCTGAAGTCAGGGCCTTTTGTTGCTGAGAGTGCGGAGCTTGAAATTTTCGATGAATACCGCGAGAAACTAGACATCCGAACACCCGGTTGGAAACAGACCGTTGGTAATCTTTCGGGCGGCAATCAACAAAAGATCGTCATTGGCAAATGGCTTTCGATGCGTCCTGATGTGCTAATTGTTGATGAACCTACACGCGGCATTGATGTGGGGTCCAAAGCGGAAATTCACAACTTGCTGCGGGAGCTGGCCGCACAAGGATACGCGGTCATTGTCATCAGTTCTGAGATGCCTGAAGTCTTGCACGTCGCTGATCGTATCGTTGCGATGTATTCCGGTCAGATCATGCGGACGTTTACCTCTGAAGAGGTGACTGAGGAAAATCTAATTTCCGCGATTTCGGGACTGCGGCTCGATCAAGCGGTATAGGCCTTGCTAGCCCGTGATGTCGGGCTAGCAGCACGGCAATATTTGCTATGTTTAGTGACTGTGGTGCAGCTTTATTTATATATGAAAATGGCGCCGAGCGTCAGAAAGCCAAGACCAATCAATTGAGACATTCCTAGGTACGTTGGTGCTACCCCGAACATGCCGATCCGTGCGATCACAACTGCGCCGATCATTTGTCCGATGATCGCGGAGATAACTACGTAGAAGACGCCAATTTGTGGCACTGCCCACGTGAAAGCCCAGACAAAGCACACGCCCAACAAACCACCGCTCAACATATAAAGTGGCTGCATCTTAATTGCTGTCCAACTGCCTTGCGCACCGCCTGCGAACCACAAAAAGATCAGTGCGACCAAACCTACGGCAAACGTAATTGCCGTTCCCAGAATAAAGCTGCCGATGTTTTGTGACAGTTTGGCGTTAAGCGGCCCTTGGAGGGCAACCATCACACCGACCACAAGCATCAGGCCGATGATCAAGAAAAAGCTGAGATCTTTGTCCATTTGGATGCCCCTTGTAAAACGTCCGTCAAATTCCGCTGTGATAAATCACCATCGCGCGGCAAATGACAGCCCTTAACGCGGCGTTGCGTTTGGATAGAAAAGCTGGGTGCCCGCAACGGTGAACGCGGCGATGGCGCTCTGTCCTTCATCTTGGGTTAACCAATCGGCAAAGCGTTGGGCCTTGGCCACTTTGACGTGGGGGTGGCGCGCGGGGTCTACCACGATCACGCCGTATTGGTTGAACATCGCGGGATCGCCCTCAACCAGCACGTCGTGGTTGGCTTTGTTGCCAAAGGCCAGCCACGTGGCGCGGTCGCTTAGCACATACGCCCCCATGGCGATGCCCGTGTTCAGCGTTGCTCCCATGCCGCTGCCCGTTTCGCGGTACCACGTGCCCGAGGCATCTGTTGGGTCAAGCGCGCCCCACATCCGCATCTCGGCTTTGTGGGTGCCGCTGTCGTCACCGCGGCTGGCAAAGGGTGCTTTTTGGGCGGCGATACGGGCCAGCGCCTTAGCCGCGCTGCGTGTTCCGCGAATGCCCGCAGGGTCGTCTTTTGGGCCGATCAGCACGAAATCATTATACATCACATCGCGGCGCGGCAGGCCGTAACCCGCATCCACAAAGGCCTGCTCTGCGGCTTTGGCGTGCACCAGCAAAACATCTCCGTCACCGTTTTGGGCATTGCGCAACGCCTGCCCTGTGCCAACGGCCACGACGCGGACTTCAATACCGGTTGCGGCCTCAAATACCGGTAAAATCGCATCAAACAGTCCAGAGTTTTGTGTGGATGTGGTGGATTGTACCACGATGAATTGCTCAGCTTTTGCGCCCGTCGGCATCACCGACACAGACAGTGCCAACGCAAAAATCAGACCTGCGCATTTAGTCCACATAAAGCTCTCCATCCAGCCACGCTTTCATGGGGCGTGATTGTGGTTCAGTCAAAAGGCGCGCTGCGGGACCGGCCTCGGCTAGGCGGCCGCTTTGCAGGAACGCCACATCTTGGGCAAGGCGTTTCGCCTGTCCTTGGTCGTGGGTGACCATCACCACCGTGGTGCCTTGGGTCTGCACATCTTGCACCAATGTTTCGACAGCCCGCGTCGCTGATGGATCAAGATTGGCTGTCGGCTCATCAAGCATCAGCATACGCGGCGCACCAATGGTGGCGCGCACAATCGCCAGCTTTTGTTGCTCACCACCGGACAAAAGCCGTGCGGGGCGTGTTGCCATATCCTGAAGGCCTGCCTTGGTCAGCAGCGCCTCTACTTGGGCGGCGCGCGCGTGGCGGGGCACGCCCTTCACCTTCAATGCAAAACGCAAATTACCCGCAACAGAGCGGCGCATCATCACGGGGCGCTGAAACACCATGGCTTGGGCCGCGCGGGCAGGGGCATCAAGGCTGCGCCCGTTCCAGATGACATCGCCAGATGTGGGCGCGATCAGCCCGTGGATCAACCGCAGCAACAGGCTTTTGCCCGCACCATTGGGCCCCAAAATTGTAGTGATGCGCCCCTCGCGCAGACGAAGCGAGACGTCATCCACAAAGCGCGTGCCATCGGCGCGGTAGGTAAGCCCGCGTGTTTCAAGAAGGGTGCCGCCGAAATCAGCGCGGATGATATTTGCGGGCTCACGCATAAGCAGCCCTCACAGAGGCAGAGCGCAGTGTCATCACGGCTGCATTCACCAGAAGTGCGATCAACAACAGCACAATCCCAAGGGCCAGCGCCAGCTCAAGATTGCCCTTGCTGGTTTCAAGCGCGATCGAGGTGGTCATGACGCGGGTGACGTGGTTGATGTTGCCACCCACAATCATAACTGCGCCCACTTCGGCCACCGCACGGCCAAAACCCGCAAGCGCCACAGGCACCAACGCCAGCCGCGCATCCCACATCAGCGCCCCAATGCGTGCCAGCCGT
>Ga0209653_1001381_pt1 | contig 19598 bp, 20 predicted proteins | sample SaaInl6LU_22_DNA_FD_184644 | JGI IMG/M metagenome (GOLD analysis project Ga0209653, IMG submission 184644) | Marine microbial communities from expanding oxygen minimum zones in the Saanich Inlet - ESP_116LU_22_DNA (SPAdes) (version 2) | ecosystem: Environmental > Aquatic > Marine > Intertidal...
TCTGCATGTACAGAGGTATTCATTACAATATATAGGGCAATTACTGTGATTACATTTTTCATTGGATTTTCCTCTTGGTTTCCACTTGGTTGTGTGATACTATTGTATCATTATAGATGCGTCAATTTTCTCACTTTTTATTGACGTATTTGGTAAAAAAGGGCCACCCCGAAGAGTGACCCTATAGTCATTTTTTACGCTGCCATGATTTCCTATTTTTATTATTAGTCGATCGTGATACTGTGCGTAGATTTTTTGGTTTATTATTAGACCTATTTCGGTCTTTGTGATCTACCTGACCATTGGCTTTTTTACCAGTAGTCATTTCCTTGACAATGCGGTGTGCATACACTGCTTTGCCAGCTATACGTACTGTACGATAGCCATCTCCATGATCAGTCCCTGCAAGCCCTCCCGCAGCCTGTCGGCCACGAGATTCTTTCCAATACAACTGTCCATTTTTCAGCTTGAAGAGTTTATTCCATTTCTTCATTATAGATGCCTCATTTTTCTCAGTTTTTATTATACGGGCTTAGCGTCTGTAATTGTTTTCCCTGTTGTTCATATTAACACCAGAAGTAATCTCAGGCAACATTTTAACAATTTCTTTACGAGTCTGTCTAGAGACATCCCCAGAAACATTAATATTGTATACTTGCTGTGACTTTGTTTTCATTTCTGTAAAGTCTGATATTTTGTCAGCAGGAACAACTAACTCACCGGGAGTTAACATAGCAGGAACACTGTCAATACCTGCTCTTGAGTAGGAGGTATTTGGTACTAGACCTCCTTCACTAAATCCGAAGAAAGAGCCGATAGATGATCCAAAGCTTGAGATACCGCTCATTAAGCTGGAGCCAAAGCCTGAGATACCACTAAATATCCCACTAAAAGAGCTAAAAATACTACTTCCACCAGAACCACCGCCCAACATAGATGTCAAGCTGCTAAATGCGCTACTCAGAGTACTTCCAAGTCCTTGGAAGAGAGACTTAGCTGCGCCGCCTAGAGTTTTAAGAAGCCCACCGTTTCCGGCGTCAGAGTCTTTAAAGCTATCCATAATAGTCCCAGAAATACCTGAACCGATTTTAGTACCAAATTGTTCAGTGCCTTTAAAAAGATTTTCCAGTATACCGTCTTTGCCGCTTAAGCCAAGACCCTCAAACAAGGAGTCTGTAAATCCTGTAGCAAAAGATTCAATTACTTTAGAACTAAAGCTATCTGCGATTTCACTAAATATATTAGAAAAGTCACCAGTCTTTATAGCATTATAGAAGCTGGAACGGAAGTCTTCTTGAAAACTTGAAGCCAAGGATTCCGCTTGTTTCTTTTTCTTATCATCATCGCCACTACCCGTGGTTGTGCTTGTGTCGCCTAGAGTTGCGCCAGCAATAATCTTATTACCATTTTCATCGTATTGTAAAAGACCGACCTCTACTAAGCCTAACCCTTTCTCCGCTTTTTCCAGAGCTTTTGTTGCTAAAGCTACTTTTGAATCGTCACCTGATTTTTGTGCAGCGCCTAAAGTTTGTTTTTGTTTCTTTATTTCTGACTCAAAGGCAGCTTTATTATTGATCAAAGATACATAACCACCGTCCATAAATCCAGGTGGTATCATGCCGTTATTAATCATAGACATAAAGCCAGCACCGAACTTCTTAACAGCTGAAGCTTGAATTACAAATTCACCATTAGAAAGCATAGCAGGTATTTTGTCGTCTCTTGGACCACCTTCACCAGAGATATAACCTCCAGAGGCAAACCCGTTACCCATCCTAATAAAGTCTTCTTGAGTTAAGTTTTCATAACCTGAAAATGCAGCAGGTACACCGCTACTACTTTCTGATTTAAAAAGATCTGAGAAAAAGGTTTTAACAGGAGCAAACCAACCTTTAATTTTGTCAGATACTGCGTCTGTTAGTTCTCCAAATTTGTCTGGTATTTTACCGAGGACGTCAGCAATACTATCATAAAGTCCACTAGAGAATTCGCTTATTGCCAAACTGAGTTTAGGGTTAGTTGCAACAGAAAAGGCACCAGCTATAAGACCCCCAGCAATGGCTCCCGCTGCAGTACCAACAAGAGGGATAGCGCTACCTATAGTACCGCCAATTATGGCTCCTTGTACAGTATCTGCACCAACATCCAAGAGTGCAGACTCTGTTTCGTCCATTTTACCATCACCAACACTGGTAAGGGCTATTTCACCTGCAATTTTAGTTGCCTCTCCAGCTATGGCGGCTCGCATACCTGTTGAGAAAGCTTTTCCAAGTAAGCTACCTTTTCCTTTTGCTTTTGTTTTGATTTTCTCATCATCAACAACACCGAGAATGCCGCCTATTTGAGTTTTTAAGTTTGTTTTTCCAAGAGTACCAAAGGCAACACCGAAGATTCCTTTTGCAAGCCCTTTTGTTACTCCTAAAAGCCCATTCTTAACTACACCGATAGTTGCAAATCCAATAATTGCTATTGCAAAGGCTCCTGCCGCTTTTTCAACAACAGGGGCAAAGTCTATGTCTTCTCCAAAGAGACCATCAAGCAACCCTTGTCCGAAGTTACCAGAAGCTTCAATTATTCCTGAAATAATTTGTTGACCTACACTTGCGCCTTCTCCGTCTGATTTAAAGAAAGCAACAATGCCATCACCAATAGTTCTACCAATTTTATTTGCAAGACCACTTGTATTTACAAATTCTAGTATATTTGGTAGGAAATATAAACCTCCAATAGCTAAAGTAATAGGTTGTGTAAGGAGGAACAAAGCACCAGCTGCAAGAACGTAACCCGCACCAAATAAAGCACCTTGGGCTAAGCTTGAACGTAGCTCCGCTGGTAAAGCAAAGACTATAGCGCCAGCAATAGCTGCACCTGCTACAGCTATTTTATTTTCACTTAAGAAATCAACAGCAGAGCCTACAGCACCTTTAGTATTGCTAACTGCACCACCAACACGACCATCTTTTTCATTGCCAATTGGGGTGCCTAGAAAAAAGTTATCAACACTTGTTTTTGTCTTAGTAGAAAGTTTAGAAGTTATTTCATCTAGCTTGTCACCTGTTCTATTTAAGTAACCTAATATGCCTCCGTTTTCGTTGAAATCCAAAAGAAATGAGGAAAAGAATTCTGAAACAGCAGCTCTGCGAGTTGTAAAAAACTCTGTGGCACTCTTAAAAGATTCCGATTCTACTGTAGCTAACTTTAATCCGTCAGTAAATTTAGAAATAGATTTGGCTATCCCCTCAAAGAAACCACCTACACCGCCGCTTCTTTGAGCGTTTCCTGGACCTACTTCCACACCTAAGATTACATCCGCCATTGCAGCTTTTACACTACGAGCAAAGGCTTTAATCTTGCCGATGAAATCTGCAAACACACCCTCAGATAATATGCCTTCTAGAGTATATTTCTGTCCAGGCTCCTTTTCATCTTCAAAGAAAGGCGCTGGAATAAGACTATCACCAACAAGAGGTTTCCAATATTCTGTTGTAAATATTTTTACAACATTTGCACCAAAAGCTTTTATTTTGTTATAAAAAGAGTCAACATTAGTAAGCAATCCAGAGACATCAATGTCAGGTAAAGAAAATAAATCTTCGAAGGCACTGTTACTGCTATTCTGTTCTCCAATCCCTAAGAATTGCTTTAAAGATTCTGTAGCCTCATTAACAGAAGTCTTAAAACCTTCTACAGTAAAATCAGATGAGAATATACCAGCAACTGAATCGTACATTTTCTTAGCGGTATCTTGGAAGTCCATTCTTAAATTAAGTAAACCGATTTGTAACCTTAAAAAGGCTATCTCTGCTCTATCAGCAACAAATCTAAATGCAGTGGTAAGAAACTCTATTTTACTTCTTGCACTATCTGAAAAACCTGCAACATTATCAATAGCTGCTAAAGCTCTGGTAAACTCATCTCTCATTACTACTGAGAGAGAACCGATCGTAGGTTCTAGTGTAAGGAACTCTTTTTCAATAGCACCAATTTGGCTAATAAGCGCATTAAATACAGCCTCAGAGGTAATTTGACCATCTTTAGCTAATGAACGAAGCTCACCAAAAGGTTTACCCATACCATCAGCAATAGCCTGTGCAATACGTGGAGTTTGTTCAAGTACAGAGTTAAGCTCTTCACCACGCAACTCACCAGAGGCCAAACCTTGACCAAGCTGGATAATAGCTGCTCGTGCTGACTCAGCTGAAGCCCCTGACAATGTAGCCGCTTTAGCTACAGCTTCTGTAACAGCTAGAATTTCTTCTGTAGATTTACCTGAATCCGATAATGCCAAACCAAAACGGTTAAACGTTGCGGTAGTGGTCTCAATAGAAGAACGACCCCTAGCAGCAATAGCGTAAAGACGCTGTAAGGTTGCCTGTGACTCTTTTCCTCTACCTGTAACGAGTGCAATACTGTTTTCTAGGTTCTTAAGATCATCTGCTGCTGACACAATACCTTTAATAGAAACGAAACCAGAATACGCAGCAACAGCGCTTTTAATCGAATTTGCAAGACCGCTAGTAACAGATTGAATCTTTCCAACGGATTTTTCTAATTTTTGTAATTCACCTCGTGCTTGGGTTGTATTAGCACGTACCCTAATTTCTACACCACTCATGATGCCTCCATTTAATAAAATTGCCCCCTAACAGTCTCGTATATCGAGAGCCATCAGAGGGCAGTTATTTAAGGGATTAGTATACCTATTTTCATTAGCACTTGTTCTATAAAATAACGAGGTGCTTGTCTACTGTGTCCATTGTTAAGGACATCTATGTATTCGACTTCATTAGAAATGGTACCATCCCTAAAACCATAAGTGTCATACTTTTTTATATTTCTCCAACCACGCCTTGCTCTACCTGTATCAACAGGCGTAACAACTTTTAAAGTATCAGTTGCGTAATCAATTCTATCGTCAAGTTCAAGGTTAGTCATTTGACTTACTTCTTTTTCAACTCTCCGCATTTCTTTTTGAAAGTTAACAACTTCCATACTAAAGACTTCAGACATGTTGGTTTCCTTATTTAATTTTCCAACCAGAAGAATCTCCACCCTTAGCTCTAAGCATCATATCCAAGAACTTACCTTTCGGCACTGCTCTGTCTGGAGTCTGTCTATCTTGTTGACCTTGCTTAATGGTTTTCAAAGACGGGAATATACTTTCAGCAGAACCTTTGACCCCTGCTGCACGGAGTAATAAAAATGTTCTTTGATCTTCTTGCCATCCAACAGGACGTTCTTTGAAGAAAATAGTCCATTTTAATAACTCATCATAAGGCATTTCTGATAACATTTGATAAACAGGAATTCTTAGATTATAAGCTATTTCATATAGTGTTTCTTCTTGTGTGGTTAGTTTCCCGAAGAAGCGCCCCCTAACCCCGCAATACTCATAATCTTTTCAGAGAGCTGGGTTAGTTCGCCAACAGGAAAACTATTAAAATCTTCATCGCTAATTTCGGCAGCACCTGTGACTGCTAAACGAATAACATCTTTAATTAAACTAATGTCATCGTATTCATCTTTTTTATTCTGTGACTTTTTAATTAAGTCTTGAATCTTAAAAACCTCAGTTACTGTTAGTTTTTTAACTTCTACTTCTTCACCCATAAAAGTAACTTTTTCAGTAATGGTTCGTCCAACTAAATGTTTCATAATTTTTCTCTAACTAAGTTTATCTTGTTCTGTAAATAATTCTTGATTGTTTGCTTGAAAATCATCAAGCATTTTTCGTACTGTATGCAATACAGAAAGAGTTTCTAGGCAATCCCTGCCCTCTCGTGAATCTTCCTTAAAATCTTTAAATCGTTCAAAACTCTTACGAATACTAATGTCTACACTTCGGCGCATATGCCGGAAGGTAGTTCGCATAACAAATGCTTTACTAAATGGTTTATCTGTCATAATTCTCTCTCTATAATAGACATAAAAGCCCCCGTTAAGGGGCTTCTACGCTTTTTAATTTACACTGTTGCTGGACCAAAGAAGTCTGATTGAGCCGACAAGGTAACAGTTGCGGTTGTCGCATCTGTCAACTGTGGGTTAACCAAGATAGCTTCGATTTTACCTTTAAAGTAAAAAGAAGTGTTCTTTGCGGCGTTAGCGCCAGCATTAGAGTCTGCAAGATCTACAGCAGAATCACACATCATAAAGCGGAAGTAAACTTGTTGGCCTACGAGTGTATGGAAGCTTGCCATATCCCCTGCGTTGTAGTTTACTGTTACTTCAAGTGTTGGTGCGTCTGACTGACCTTGAATTTGAGATGATGTGTTTTGACCGTAAACAGGTACGTTAACAATATTTGCCGGTGTACCGATAGAAGGGAATTCACGTACAGAAGGCATACGAACAATGTCTGCTGCATCTACATCTGTTGTATTGGTGTCGAAAAGTGCGGAATAACCCGTTGCTGTTTCAGTAGCAGGGGTCACGGTAGCACTATCTGTAAAGATATCTAGATAGGAAAAGATACCTGAACTAAGTGAGTCGATATGTGCCATTTATTATTCTCCATATAGTTTAAATGGTATTAAGTATCTGGCGCTGTATAGCGCTTTATTAGATGGGTCTAGCCCTTCCACATTCAAATAGGATGTTCCAAGCTCTGTTCCATTTGTTAATTTTTTGTTCTGAAGACTTACGTCTAAAATATCTGCGATAGCCATGATACGGGCCTGGCCCTCACCTGCTTTAACAAATATTTTAATTGCAACTAAACCTTCAGTCTGTTTATTACCACCATATGCATAGTGTTCACTGTTGCTAGGTAATACATTAAGCCTACAGAATTCTGTTTGATCAGAAATAGTACCCTGATAGTTATCTGGGTAAATATCAATGTTGTTTACAGTCCAAGTGGCAGAATTAAAAACCGCCTCAATATCGTCTAAGACATTATCATACATTATTGCACCTCTTTAGTTAAGATGGCTTCAATAGTGAAGTTATTGTCCGTGTAGTCAACAATATTGTAAACCTTTGATTCAACTGTTAATACATCGTATACCGAAATATCAACACCTGATCTCATAACAGCTGTAGTTGTAAAGCCCTCTCCAGAAGGTTTTTGAGTAGACTGAATAATTACGTCTACAGTTTGACTAGTGATAGTACTAACTGTTTGGCGTGATCCAAAGTCATAACCAGAAACCGACTTAGTGGAGAGGACTCCTTGCTTAACTATATCATCTGCAGCAATAAAAGCCTTGTTAACAGCAGCAGTTATTTTTGCAGAAAGAGACATTAATTAGCCCTCCACCAAGCAGAACCTTGTCCTTGTGACCCTCTACGGATCAAAGGTCTAAGGGGTTTCATAACAAAAGAAGGTGTAATAGAAATTCTAGTTACATCATTGTTAGAATCAGATAAACTAATATTACCAATACTAATACTTTCGTATGTCTGAGTTGTTTGGGCTAGTAAGTCTTCATTATTTAACAAATGTAAGGCTTGTTCGTAAACGGCAATTTTAACTAAACTAGGAATTTCCGAATTAGTAAAAGTAACAGTAAAACCCATACGAGGGTCATAGTACATTGCGTTTTTACGAGGCCAAGCCAGAGCTTGCGAAGAGCTAATAGCCGAACCAATCCAAGGATTGTTATCTATAATTTGTGTAGCAGTTACAATAGCTTCTTCTTTTAGACTTTCTGCAGCAGTATTCCATTTTGCAGCGTCAATTCGAGTTTCGAAATAAGTTTCAGCGTCCGTAATTGTTACATAACTATTAGTGTTTAGAACTAAAGCCATTAGCTCCTCCTAATTTTTATGAGTGGAAGATAGGCAAGATGCCCAAGTTAAGCGCAGACATTTTACGATCCCACGAAGCGTTAGCTGCGAAGTTAGCGTTTGTTGCAAATGCGTTTGTAGCACCTGCCCAATCGTAACCCATTGGGTGCATAATGAAGCCATAACGATACCAGATGTTGGTAGAACCACCACCTGTGTAGGAGGCTGCATCACGATCAACTTCTACTGGCGTAGGTGTTGCTACTGGGGCAAAGGTTACTGCACCCGGCTTAACAATGAAGCTACATTTTGTAGACTGTGCGTTCAAGTCGCCAGAAGCGGCACTGTGCATCTGGTTTGCACGAGTCATAACCAAACGGAACTTACCACCAAAGATTGTGCTAAAGTTCAAGTTACCATCGGTAACAGTTGTATCGTCTACCAAGTTAGCAGAGCGCATTTCTGCCATGATTTCTGGGGAAGTAACCATGTACATAAAGTCTGGTTCATAGTCTTTGAAGCCCATGCCAATAGCTTGGAACAAACGCTCACCACGAGCAGCACCAATAGCGGTGGAGTCGAAAAGTTTACGTGCATCAGAAGAACCAGTTGCAGCGGCACCAAAGGCACCAGATGCGTTTACGTCAACAAAGTTACCTGTTGCTGCTGTATCGGCATCTGTATCGTAGTCTGTTAGGCCACCGTTACCGGAACCACCTGCATCACCTGTAGCAACTTCGTAAGCTGCAACACCTTTAAGAAGGTTCATGAGAGCATTACCTTCGTCATCACCACGTACTTGTGCAAAGTCACGAGCGATTTTGGCAAGACCGTCCTGCTTAGATACAACTTCTTGCATGTTTACTTGCTGTGCGCCAAATGTGCGAACAGTTTTAACATAGTTGGCAATGTCAGTTGTAATATCTGTGTATGTGCCGTTTGTTGCGGAAGACAAGGAAGCAACGTTTACGTTAGCTGCCAGTGGCTTGTAGTAACGGAACTGACCGATAAAAGATTCGCCATCAGCGTTAATGTCATCACGCATACCAACAATGCCAGTTGAGTTAAGTTTTTGGGCAGTTGTATAAGCTTCGTCTGCGTAAGCAGAAATAGCAAGTGCGACATTTTGAAAGTCTGTGTTTGTAATAGCCATAATTATTTATCCTTATTTAACTATTAAGTTATTTAATATGTATAGTTTCCTAGTTGGCCTTTTGCCGCCAAGTTAAGAACTTCTTGCTGTGTCATTTCTGACAAAGATTTGTTTGAATTTGTTACTGGTGTCCCAGAACCAGAGGTTGTCCCCGCTCCTGAGTTCGCTTTAATACGAAACAAAAATGAATTGTCTTCATTCTTTGAGTAAGAGAGAATAAAGTCTTGAATAGTTGTTCCTGATTTGTGAACCCAAGTACCGTTTTCATTTTGTACAAGTTGCTCAACAATATCACGATAAGCCATTTGACGACTGCGATCGTTTCGGAATTCTAAACCACCAAGTGACGAGTTAACTACGTTATCCCGATTAAGCTTAGTATTTTCTTCTTCGAATACCTTTAGTTTAGCGTTAGCCTCTGCTAGCTTCATTTCAAGGGCTTCTTGAAGTTTTCCTTCTTCTTCTAGGCGATTGATAGTATCTTGTTTTTGTTTTTGCTCAATCTCCGCAGCCTTTTTAAGCGCTTCATCACGCTCATTGGCCATACGATCCATGTTTGACTTCATTTTAGTAAGTCGTTCTTGGACCTCTTGCTCAACTGGATCAACCTTGTCTTCGCTAGAAGCTTCAACGGTTTCCTTTTGAACGTTTTGCTCAGTAGTATCATTGGATTCTACTTCATTTACTTCTTCTTCAATTACTGTATTTTCTTCACTCATAATTTTTCCTTTCAAGCACAGCTTGAGATAATATGTTTAATGTCACAGACATTTTGTTTTGTTAAAGTCACATAGGCTATTACAAATAACTATGGACCGATTCCATACCAGTCCTCACCTTCACGGATTGGAGCCAATATGTCTTTTCTAGTAATCTTATTAGGAGGGTCAATAAGACCCAACTCTTTTGCTTTAGCCAAGAGTTCATTGTAAGATTTTCTTGAAAGACCTTCTTTTCGCATTTCACGTAAAGTCTTCCTAATAGTATCACCTTCAAGAGCATCAGCATAGATGGTCCTTAAAGCAGTTTTAGCACGATTTGCTTCCGATATGTTAGTAAAGAAAGCATCGTGAATCGTAGCAGTATCGACACCGTTTTTACGCCCCCACAAGTGGAAACGCCGTACGATAGCGGCATCATTGCTGTGATTTCCGTTAACACCTAGTCCTATTCGTGCATCATTAAGAGAACCTTTACCTAAAAGTTTTCCATCTTCTGCACTTGATTCATAGATGTTAGAAATTCTTCGACCCGAAACCGAGTCACTAAAGTCCACACGCTCTTGTATCTTTGGACGATACCTTTGCATCATAACTTTACCGTCAAAAGTAACCCAAGGAATATCTACCTTTTTGGTGTCCTGAACATAAGCAGTTGCAACTTGTTTCCAATAGTTTATAAAGTTATCGGTTACTGGTGCTCGCTGCGCAAGGTTCTTAGACATAATCCTTGAGACTTCTGAGAATTCTTTTGGGCCTATTATCCCTCTTCGAGAGCTAGTAAGCTTTCTTACAAAATCAGCGGTGTCTGGGTGAATATCCGCTGCTTGTTTTAGTAGTGTTCTTCCAACAGGTTCATTCTTGTTGATTAGCTCAACAAGCTCATCTCTAAAAGAAGTTAATTCTGCAACAACACTAACTGCATCTTCTCGATTGGCAATCTTTATTTTACCATCAATAATACGAAGTTGTTCAGCTAAGTTAGCTTTAGTTACAGTAATAAAACCCTTGTCATCTAACACTTTAGAGAGTTTGTTGGCAACATTGGCGGTTTTAGTAGCAGAACCAGCACCATAGAAAGATACCATGTTTTGAGCTTTAGCGGCTTTGGCTAAATCTTCCCAAGTTAAACCTGCATCCCTTAAACCAGCAATTTTTATAAAATCAGGATCGTTAACCGTATCCATAGCAACTAAGTCATAAAGTCTATTTTTTTGAGTTGTAGCCAATACGTTAGATGCCTGTGAAACAGCCCTATCTCCTGTAGACAAACCAATAATCTGAGCACCACTAGAGGACGCATCATTTTCTATCATTAATTTAGTCTTATAAGAGTTAAGAGGTCTACCTTGTTTTAAGTGCCTATTAATTCGGGCATACTCAAGAGCCATACGAGACATCTTTGCGACTTCTGCGCCCTCTAACCCCCTAATAATAGGGTGTTCAAGAAACTCACGTAGCCTTCTGTCCCTCTGAGTCTTAGACATCATAATTTCACCTAGCTCAATAATCTTTTCTTGATTACGAGCAAAGATAGCTCTACGACCTGCCTGGGTTAATGCTTCTGTTCCAGGTCCAATAAGTGCGCCTATTTGTACTTGTAGCTCATCAAAAGCACCATCATTCATAGCGATAGACTTACCAGAGTTTAAAAACGGTCTAACAAGCTCACCACCTGTAGGTGTTAAATAACCTCTATGGTATACACGCCCACGAGAGTCAATAAACGCAGTTGTTCTAAAGTTTTGGCCTCTTTGTGCATGATACTTAGCTGTGGACATTAGACCATAGCCTTGTTCACCTCTATTTAGAATTTCATGACGAAACTCATTAATACTGTCAAAGTATTTAGAGTTACCTCTTGGGTCTCTAAATCTAGCGATATCATCCATGAACCCAAAGAATTCGTTATCAACTCCATACTCAACCTCCATAACGTGGTTTAGCATTTGAGCCATTTCACGATCAATTTGTTTTGGATCATAATCTGCAAACTTATCACGAGAAATCAAGGGTAGCCCTGTGTTATTACCTCTTGCATCTACATAAGTCTTATTGTTAGCTTTAACATAGAGCCTATCTCTTGCCGAAGTAATACCCAAGCGCCTAGAAATGGTAACTTTTCTTTCTGCCTCTTGAAGCTTTAAAAGATTCTTATCAACTACGATAACTTCTCTAGAGATTGTATCTTGCCAGCCTCCAGAAGCTCTACCTGTATCTAAGTCTAAGATACCTCTACGGGTTTTACCTCTAAATTGAACTTTAATAAGACCTTGGTCTTTAAAAAACTCTAATATCTTAGAACCTTCTTTGTGAAAATCCTTAAGAGTATGTTTTGTAAAGGGTATGATATTTTCAAAGTCTTTAGAGAAAGATTTACCAATATTAATAGCTAAACTATCATAGTCTGTAGATTGACCTGAAGCAATTAGCTTGGATATTTTAGTAAGACTATCAATTGCTTTTTCATCGAAGATATTATCAGTAGGTTTTTTACTTGCAACTAGAAATTCTCTATCAAGTATTCGGCGAACTGCTTCACGATTATTAGCGGCTAAGCGTGTAAACCATGCATCAGAGGGTTCTCTATTGTTAACTTTTTTATAAAGATCATAAGCCTTTTTCAATTTAGGATTTTTCTTTAATAAGTTTTTAGTTAACTTTTCCTTAGTAGGATAAGTGTCAACAAACTTCCGAAAATAAACCCTAAGAGGCGCACGACCTGTTATAAATATTTTTCTAGCTAACTTTTTACCTTGTGTGCGTCTCCAAGCATCAATAAACCGTTGGTCAGCTAATTGTGTATTTTGAAGATCAGCAAAGGTATAGTATTTACCGAGAATATTAACTTGTGGGGTATCTTTAGAAAGATAACTAACAAACAGTTCAGATCTCTTACGAGAGCGAGTGTCTAGTAGTCTAGATACGTTCTGTACAGCAAACCTATTCTCAGCCCTAATAACAGAGGCTAAGTTTTCCCAAGGCTGTTTGTTTTTAGCAAAGCGCTCTAAAACAACCCTTAAGTTTTCAACAATAACTGTTTGTTGATTTACTGAGATTTTATCATCTAAGCTGTTAACTAAAGATTCTATAAACTGTTTTTCATCAGCCTTAAGAAGTTTTGAGTTACGCATAAAATCAAGACGTTCTTGGTAAAGGTTAAAATCCGGGCTATAAAGATTATTATTTTTGATTTCACCAGTTAAAGGGTCTGCACTAAAGTTTCTTTCGTCAAACTCATTACCAACCCTTCGCCGTGAAGCTGTTTTACCTACAAGGCTAGTGCCTTTATAATCTGTTAGAGATAAAGTCTTAGAGTAGTCATCGGAGTCTAAAAGAAATAATTGACGTAAATCGTCTTTGTTCTTAGGGTTTCTTATTAGACTGCTTGCTCTTACAGCATCAATTCTAATATCTTGCTCTCTAATCTTTTGACGAGGCTTATAAACTGCCGTAGATTGTGCAGCTTTATTTCTTAAGGCCTGTATACTTAATACCTTACCTTTGGGTGTTACAAACTCATTTGCCTTTAGCTTACCCTGTCTAAACAGGTTAGCAGCATCGATAGAGCCTAACATTTTAGTTTGAACATCCATAGACTGTCTTTTAAGCCACACTCCAAAACCTTCAACCCGTGGGGCTGTCCCCGGAAGTGACTCTTCCTTTTTCTTAGATAAGACATTCTTTTTGACTTTAGCTGTATCTAACAACTCTTCTTTTGATTTCAATACTGGTACTAAAGATGAACGACAATTCCAATGTAAAGGAGGTACAAACCTCTTATCATCAACATCGTAGAGTTTTCCATTGTGGTAAGAACAAATAGGGCTAGTTCTAGCGTCTAGAATAGCGGTAAACATAAATCCTTTTAGAATATCTTTATTATCTTCTGCCACCCGCCTTAAAGCGGCTGTTTGAGTAGAAGTAATAGCAGTACGTGTTAAAGCACGAGCTTGATACTCTGTTATTTTAGTTGTCTTTAAGACATCTTTGATTATATCGTTTTGGCTTAGACCTTTAGCAAGACCAGCCTTAACTTTAGACTGTATTCTTACAAGCTCACCTGCAGCAATATTTTTAACGTTTTGAGAAACGCTCTTAGTACCCTTCATTGTAGGACCAGTTACTTCTGCAAGAAGTTCTTTTGTTTTTGGTTTTGAAACCTTATAGAAGTCTTTAACTTCCTTATAAAGGTTATCTGTATGGAAATCCAACTGTGATGTTGAGAATTCTTTAAGAGTATTAGTTTTATGTGCTAGGAGTTCAGTACCAAACCGGCTTACTTCTTTGTTAAGATTTGCTCGAATATTACCTCTTAAAAGGTCTCGAACATTCTTTTGGTGTCTACGAAGTATTCTACGATTTTGTATCTGAACCCCTTCTTCATAAAGTCTAACATCTGCCATATGATCTACAATTCGATCATAAATTTTGTCATTAATGTTCATCTAGTACTCCATTGAGTAGTTAGTGATATTATTCAATTACCTCGACTTCATCGTCTGAGGGTTGATTTGTTAGAGGGTCTGTTTGTATTTCTTCTATTGCTTCTTCATCGCTGTAATCGGCTGGAAGGAAGTCATTGTATTTAGCAATGCTAACCCAAGTTGAGCGACTAATAATGCCAGATTGATACCATTCAGAAATAAGGCGCATAGCACCTTCTCCGCCCACCATTGGAGCAAAGTCATTAGACATTTGAAATTCAATTTCGCTAGAGTTATAGTCTGTTCCGTACTTCCAATTAAGCATAAATGCCATAACCTCTCTAAGTGTATTAGAGACTTTAGCGTTAAGAGTGCCTAACTGGGCTGTTTGAGAAGCATTACGAATTTCAAGAGCAACACCAGAAGCAGCTTGTTCTGGGGATAACATACGAATACCCATTTTGGCCATTTCTTGAACTGTACTTTCAATGGCACGATCCATGTCGTTAAGAGCACCCGTTGGAGTTTCTAGTACAGAGATGTTTTCATCTTTGCGAACCCGTAGCCAAGTACCAAGACCTGCATCTACAATTTCCTGAAATTCCTCATCAGCCATATCAGACTGTACAATAGGTGTGTAAGTCGCAGCCCCATAAAGCAAATGGTTACGGCGAGATACTTTGTTGTAAAGAGAAACTTCACGATCAATAAGTGGCATAAGTACAGGTTCAACAGGGTCAAACTGTCCATTAAGTGGCCAAGCAGGGATACGCATTAAGCGCTCCCCAAACATTGTTGGATACACTGTATTTACTTTTGTAAAGGTGTTAGAATGACCCATTTCTGTGTATTCTTGCTTTACATCACCGTTGAGGACTTTAATTTCATTATTAGTGTCTGTTTGCTCATAATAGTCAAGAACAAGACGCCCACCTTCATCCAAGTAATGATCACAAACAGTGTCAACATAGTTAGGGTGCCAAGGGTTTTCTGCTGTATACCGTTTGGACAAATAACGAGTAACCATACGACTTAGAGTCTTTTGCCGAGTAACTGGATGGTTTTCCGTTTGTATATTAATTACATTCTCAGCTTCAAGAATTACCGGGTATGGCTTAATATTTTCCCGCTCTTCTGGAAGCATATTATCATACTCTTCAGGAGAAATTTCAGGATAGTCAACATAAACCCAAGCCCGTGAAGTTTGTAGTTCTTCCCAGAGAGCATTATCTAGGAAATTAAACAAAGAACGACCATCGAGTGTAAAGTTATTTTTAATCCAGTTCATTGCATCTTCTGGTAGGTCTTCAGGTAGCTTAATATGAGAATCTTTTCTCAACAAAGAACTAATCAACACCTTACAATACTGAGATGTTAGACCTGGAAGTTCCGCTTCTGATTTATAAAAATCATACTGGCGTTGAGTCATGCTGGGAGAAAAAGGGATGAGAATATTTGAATAATCAAATTCAAGATATTCATCATGAGCCTTTACATTTTCTTCACCTTGCAATACCGCCCTAGACTTTTTCCAAAGAGGCTTTAGAGATTGATAACTATCACTAGGATCAGCAACCGATCTTTTTACATTTTTTGTAGGTTTTGTTAGTAGTGACATTTATTTTTTCCTTACCACTTGACTTTATTAGCCCAATATGCGGCAGACATTTTGCCTTTGGCTATATTTGTAGCGTGACGAGCTTTCCAAGCTAATCTACGGGCTTTGTACTTTTCAGATTCATTTGCTTTCTTCGGTGAGCCTACGGCCCCTTGAGCACCAAACCTAATAGTTTTAATTTTATCACCATCTCTCGCTACAACAATGTGAGACTTTGTGGGGTGTTTAGGAGTACGTTTAGGCTGATTATAACCAGATACTCCAGCACGCTCTAAGCGTGTATCTTTACCTTTAGCCATTACGACTCCTATATTTATTATTATTAATAATATAACTAAAACATATATACATTAAATATACTTTAGATATAATACTAGGGGAACCTTCTTCTTAAACGTCAGGTATTATTCTGAGGAGGGCTTTTACACCCTCCTCGCAGAGACTGTCAGATTAACTTGAGAGTTATTCTGTCTCTTTGTTTATTCTTAAACGTCAGCTATTTACATTAGTTCAAAATGAGGACCGTCTATAAACGGCCTACGCCCTTGAGAGCGTCGTAAGTCTATGTATTTCATCATAGAATCCTCGGCTGTACCTTCATATGTACGAATGTCACCTTCTGACCAAGCTGCACCCCATTTGATTGCTACACCAAGTTCTTTAGCTGCCTCTTTCATTGCGTCACAGAGGTCATCGTAGACATTCAGCTCCCATACACCCTTACCGTCTACATAGGCCATAAGGTCTACCGCACGACCCTCTAGGTGTTTGGACTTCATAGTCTGTGACTTACCTGCAGCTACAAGCTTCTCTTGCTCTTCTACTGTACGGAGGCCATAGATAACTCCAAAGTCTACCTTAGTAAGTTCAATGGCACGTTTAACTACTGCTACTAAGCTTTCGTCTACGCCTTCCATTTTAGATAAACTTCTACTTGATAATTTAAATGTCATGTATTTTATCCTTTTCCGCTTACATAACCCGCAACAACACCAATAATACCTGTAATAGACATCTGCAACAGTTCTATGATATTTTGGTCCAGTTCTGCATTATGTTCAGCGGCTACCATAAACTCATCAACTACAATGAGTCCTAAGAGGCCCATAAGACCTGCTGCCATAATTAATACTATTAAATCCTTAGTGTATCTCACTTTTTACCCCCGAAAAACTTTGTTGCAGACCTAACCCCAAAGCTAGCTGCCACTATGGTCCCTAACGTATACTGATACCATGATGGCATAACATCTAAGGCGGCAAAACCTTGCTCTACAACGGTTCGCCCCCAATCTCCTGTAAAGGCTAGAATAAGAGGTATGCTAAAAAGGATAGTTAACCACTCATCTTTCCAGCTGTCACGAGAACCCTCTGCCATAATCTTTTCCCAGTCAGCCTCACTTGTGGCACGGGATAACATTATTTGGGCTTCGGCCTCTGCTCTTGCCACCTTAGCTTTCGTTTCAGCAGCTTTAGTTTCTACTTTACCATTGAGCCAAGTTCCTGCAAGAGAAGCTATTGGACTAATAAGAGCTTGTATCATTTCTTAGCCCCCATAGCATTAAATCCAAAATAAGCACCTACAAGAGCAGAAACACTAACTACATAAATGTTAGCAATATCTGCAATTAACTCTGCTGCCGTTGTAAGCCCAATAGAAGAAGCAAACAAGATAGCCAAAGGATATAAAAGCATACCAGATAGAGCGGCCCAAGTCATTTGTCTTTGGGCATCCCGTTTGGCATCTGCATCCTCCATAATCCTCCGGCGATCTTCTAGCATGATTTCACGTTCTTTAGGGTCTAGCTTTCCATTACCATTAAGATCATAATCATCTATTGTCATTCGTCACCTAATCTTTCCTCAAGTGCTTCTATCTTGGTTTGCTGTTCCTTAATAGCCTCAATTAACAAGCCAACTATGTTACCATAGGCCACTGAAAGATAACCATCTTCTTTTTGGTTAACTACTTCGGGCAATACTCTTTGGACGTCTTGAGCAATTAAGCCAATTTTAGCATCCCCATTCATACTGAAAGAAACACCCTCAAGTTGTTTTACTTTACTTAAAGCGTTATTAAGAATATTAATATTTGATTTTAGACGTTTATCCGAGGTTGTATTAAAGTCATCAGCCGTAACATCTCCTGAAAATGTTCCATTTACACCGCTAACATTCCCAGAGGCTGTAACAGATGTTGTAGAAACACCCCCGTTAGCAGTAATTAAGCCTGTAAAAGTAGAAGTGCTAGTTACATTAGCTGTAGCTGTTGTTAAGGCGTTAACACTTGTAGAGACTGTTGTGCTACCTAATGTAAAAAGTGACTTCCATCCGTTACGATAAATTTTTAAAACAGGGTTCGTACCCCCTGTGTCTAACCAAAATTTCCCTGCTACAACTTGATCTGTAGGGGCTGTTGTTCCCGAATGAGCGGAATTAATTGCTGCGAGTCCTAAATTTAGATCGGCTGTATAAGCAAGGCCACTTTGGTTAGCGTCAAGAACTAAAGTTGTTGTTGACATAATCTTCTCCTTTATTGACCAATTGCTTGGTAATCTATTGTTCTTTGTACCCGTGAGCCGTTGTTATAAACAGAATACACAAAACCAGTATTATCTCTAGACACAATTAATATTTGATCTCCTGCTACCCCACCAATTGTTTGTATACCAATTCTAGGGGGAACATTTCCACTAATACCCCCATAAAAGGCAGTAGGAAAGGTAACAGTAGTATTAGCAGAAGTGCTGCTTGTGCTAGTGCCTGTCTTTATGACATCCTTTTTATCAAGAGAAACCTCTAATTCAGTAATAGAAACTGCAACATTAGTATCTTTTGCTGTAACCTCTAATTTAAATTTGAGCGCCCTTGCTTTGTAACTACTTACAAGCAAAAATTTAAAGTCGCTCCATGTAGGATTATTATTAGGATCATCTTCTGTTGTTGCAACATAAAGTTTTACATTGGCGTCTGCTAAAGGCCCAATAAACCTTGGTTCTAATGCGATATTAATATAATCAGCAACGTTAATACCAGGGTTTGTAACTAGAGCTTTAATACTTGGTACTAATCTCACAGTTACAATTTCGTTTAAATCAACCACAGAATTAAACTCGTAAGTCATTGAGGTTTGACCGGAATCCAAGTCTAAACTATTTGTACCAGAAATGTAAGAACAATTGGTTTTATTACCAGAATAATTCCCTGTAGATTCATCGATAGTACTAATAAAATTAAAAGACTCATCTACAAAAGTACTTATAAATTGGGCTGCATTATTAGAAATATTTCCAAATGCATCATAAAACCTTATGAAAAAAGTTCCAGTTAAAGTCGGAACTGTTTTGTTTGTTGTATTTCCTGTAAGAGATTCAACAATAGTTGACGCAGAATCCCAAGTAGCAGTACCATCTGTAGCTTGGTGAAATCTAATTTCTGAATGGCCGCCGTATAAAACATCAAGATCTGTCGGTTCATCCCAAGTTAAGTTAATTTGGCCTTCATTAATATTTCCTGTAAAACCCGTTGGATCTGCTGGTGCCGCCGAAAAGCCTACAATAGACTGCTGTGTAATAAGAGTATTACCTGCATAGTTATATATACTGTAAGGAGTGATCTTAAAATCAAACAACCCGGACTTTACATCGGGGATTGATATTTCGGGGTTATTTGTTGTACCAACTACTTGATATACACTTTCACTATTAGCTTTATACTCTACTAAATAATAATAGGCTAAAACACCTGAGTTATCTGGAACCCAAGCTAAATTTAATCTATTTTTTAGACCAGAAGCATTATTTGTTAGATATTGCTCTTCAGTAATGTTGAGAGAAGTAATTTCATTAGGTGATTTTTTTACAAGTTGATTAATAATCTCTACAGGGGCACTGATTTGCCCCAAAGGAGACTTGGCGACAACTTTAAAGTCAAAGTTACTATTATTAGCTAGCC
>Ga0209653_1001383_pt1 | contig 19586 bp, 18 predicted proteins | sample SaaInl6LU_22_DNA_FD_184644 | JGI IMG/M metagenome (GOLD analysis project Ga0209653, IMG submission 184644) | Marine microbial communities from expanding oxygen minimum zones in the Saanich Inlet - ESP_116LU_22_DNA (SPAdes) (version 2) | ecosystem: Environmental > Aquatic > Marine > Intertidal...
CGCGTGCTAAAATCACTGGCAAACGAGACGGGGCTCCATTTGCGATACATCACATCGGTATTAAAACGAAGTTGATAGGTCCGACCATCCCCCATGACACTCATGCGTATGCCATCATAGTCCGATAAATCGTAGGACCCACTAGCATATACGGACGAAAAACCGCCGTTATTTTCAAGTGAGAGCACCCCACTAAAACGCATCCCCAGGTCCTCCAGTTGAGCTCCACCTTGAGACAAACCACCCATGACACCATCGTTCGTAGCGATCCATGGATCTGAAGGTCGCTCCCCTGTAAACTGAAAAAGTGGTTTCATTGAATCCGCATAAAGTCCAGCAATTAGAATTAAATTAAGTAGCGAGTAAAATAATTTGGGCATGTATACCTATCGCCTGAGCACATAGCAGCTTACAGATACCCCCCAAGAAAGCTCGGAAACAGGCTTCGCCTTCAGCGCCGACTGAAGGTTCGAGCACACTATAAAGATGGCTTCACTGCTGCGACCACTGAGATCTCCACTAAAAGCTCAGGACGCGCCATACGTGCTTCGACACAGGCACGCGCGGGCGCATGCCCCTCGGGAACCCATGCATCCCATACAGCATTCATCGCAGCAAAATCTTTCATATCCCGCACATAGATCGTCGCCGAAAGCATATGTTCACGATCAGAGCCGGCCTGAATGAGTAGCGAATCGACTTTCTCAAGCATCGTCTCGGTCTGCTCAGTGATGCACTTCGTCGCGTCAGCACAGACCTGACCGCATAAATAAACGGTGTCATTATGAGTGACGATACGGCTCATTCGCTGTTTTGTTTCTTGTCGCTGAATATTCATACTGTGCAGTTAAGCCTATTAACGGAAAATAAAAAAGGCGAATCCACACAATAGCCCCCAATTTCTATGTATCGACTGGCAAACGGTCAAAAGAGACAAAAATAATAACGTTTTAAAAATTCACTTGATCGCAACATAACTTGCCTTATTAACGAAGACATGTGTGCTTCAATCCCCTTTCAAAATAGATCCTGCCTTATATTACTTCTGATTATCGCTCAATTATGCGGTGCTTCCACTGCAAATGCTTATGAGCCGATCAAGTTAACCGGAGCAAATGGAAAAACTATGACGTTTGCAGGCGTCAAAGAAGCAAGTGCAGAAGGAATCACCTTGATGATGAGAGAAGGCGATAAGCCGATGTTCGTATTATGGGAAAGCCTCGATCTCGAGGCGTTGAAATACCAGCAAGCCATATATGCCGCCTATCAAAAAGCGACATCCACGCGAAAGGTGGTTCCCATAAACATGGGCTATTACGAGAACATGCTTTCGGAGAAAGACTTTCTCGATAACCTCACAAAAGCACTCTCGAAAAAACATGAATTCACGGTGCCGATGCTCAGCGATTTCTTTGAGCATAAAAACGACGACAAATCATTCATGTCGACAAGTTACGGAGAGGATAAAAATGCTGCCAAACGCTCCGAGCGCTTCGTCAAAGATTTTACCGACTTAATGACAGAGTTTTTCAGAGTGAAGAATCCACAACTGGCGACAAATACGATAACGTGGACTTACGACTCGAACGACCCATTCGTAATTGTGAGAGAGGCCACTCTTAAAGACCATAAAAGCATTCAGCTCTCTGGCTTACAAGTAATCGAATTTTTCGGAAATAAGAACACACGCTCGCGCCCTCGCTGCAGTAAATATTTTAGCGCCTACCCCAAAGGACTCAATCCCTTGATCGAGTTGCTAGAAAATCAAGCAGCGATTATCGATGATGGCCGGCTGATTGCGGACGCACCGAAACAAGCAAACTATAAGCATTTATTAAACTCCCTCAAAGAGCACTTACAAGGCATGCAGCGCACAAACACCTTAAGTTCATCCATTGAGCGCGACTGCGAAAGCTTCATGAGAGAGTTTGCAGGCAAGTAGCCAGTGCATACAATCGCTGTGGCGAGTAAGCCTTGCGACCTCAATACGCCCATCGCACCTGTAACTAGTGACAACGCTGAAATGCGTGCACTACATAGAACGTCCGACGCGCATATACTCTGCCGTAAGGGAATCGATACGACGATCGTTCTGCACACGTTCAGGATCGTATGTGTCGAGTAATTTCCAAAAGCGAGATGAATGATTCATTTCAGTCAAATGCGCGAGTTCGTGGAGAATCACGTAATCCTGAAGCTTCGGATCCAATAATACTAGGCGCCAATTCAAAGAAATACCTCGACGACTCGAGCAGGAACCCCATCGACTGGATTGGTCACGCACGCTTAATTTCGTATATTCCAAGCCCAATCGCTTGGCATGATACGCCACTCGACACATTAATGCGTCTTTCGCAAAACGACGAACGAGTTGTAGGACTGCCAATTCACAATCTTCACTCGACGCGGGAATACGCAGCACCAGTTCGGATCCACCTGCGGTGAAAGTATAGTCCGCACGCTTGCGATCGGTGACCTGTTGAATGCTTACATGAAAGAGATCTCCACTCGCAGAGATCCGCGGATGCTCCCGCAACCAATCCACCAAGCTTCGCGCCTGTGGGGTTTTCTGCAATTGCTGCACAATCCACGCACGCTGCTTGTCGGCAAACTCCAAGGCGGCTTTATCCGAACAATGATAAGGCACCGACAACACGATTTGATTGCGATGCCCAATACTCAGCTTCAAATGCCGCGTGCCCTTCCGCCGACGAATCTCGATGGGCACTTGCTGATCATCTGAAAGGGTGAAATGCATTGTTTAAATCGCAGGGCTTTCGCTTGCGGAATACCGCCATCCCGAAGTGAGGCATCGTGCAAGCACGAGCCCTACGCTTGATCCAACTGATCCACCACTTTCTGTGCGTAGCGGCGAAGGGCTGATTCTGCATCGAGTTTTTTAATGCGGCAGGCAGCGGCGATTTCGAAGAGTTGTTTGCCAAGGGCTTCCTCATCGGCGGCAAGTGCGGCGGCGGTCATTTCAATTCCGCCTTCGTCGATCACGTCGCCGGCATCCATTTTCTGTTTCTGGATTTGTTTATACACATCCTGCGCAAACATCAGCGCCGGGAGTTGACGCGGGAGGTCTTTGAAGCGGCCCCGTTGCTCGGGACCGCGTTTCTTTTCAGCGGCTTTAATTTCATCCCATTGTTTCAGCACCGCATCGGAATCACCCAAGGCATTTTCACCAAAGACATGTGGATGACGGTGCACCAATTTGTCGTTCACCACATGACAGACTTTATCAAAATCGAAGTGCCCCGCTTCTTGCGCCATCTGCGCATGCATCACCACTTGCAAGAGAACATCACCAAGCTCCTCTTCCATGTGATCCATGTCGAGGCGGTCAATCGTCTGCAACAACTCGCAGCACTCATCGATCAAGCATTCCGCAATGGACTGATGATCCTGCTCAATATCCCACGGGCACCCCGTTTCCGGCTCGCGCAAGGCGGCTACTGTTTTAATCAATTCGTCGATTCCACTCATGCGAATACTACTGGAGGAAGTCATAGTGTGATGCGACTGAAAAACGTAGGGGCGGTTTTAACCACTTACACCAGCGCAATGTGGCGTTGCTTGTAGCTAAGAAAAACGACTACGGGATAAAGCGGTTGAAACCGCTTCTACGACTTAGAGCTACACAACTGATCCGCCCAGTCGGCTTCTTTGAATCCGACGAGCCCAAAGCCATCACCCAAAACAAAGGGGCGCTTCACCAAGTTGCCACGGCTCGCCAGTAGCTCAAATGCTTCGGCCTCCGACATGCTTGGGAGCTTCGTTTTCATATCTAGTTCGCGGTAATCGCCGCCTGCGGTGTTAAACAATTTCTTCAGCTCACCGTTTTGATACGCGAGCATTTGCTTTAATTCTTTCACCGCAGGTGGGGTCTCACGGATCGGCAGCTCTTCGAAGTCGACCCCCTGCTCCTTCAACCACTTAGTGGCTTTCTTACAACTGCCGCAATTCTTGTAGGTATAAATTTTCATGGGAAGAATGTAGGCAACAGAATGCAGGAGTGAGAAGATAAAAAAACTGACCGGAATCATTGCGGTAGTGACGGCTACCGCTAGGCGTCCGCGTATCGTCGTAATCCTGAAGTCGCCTGAGGGCAGACGTCCCGACCTACCTACTACCCACTCATCTACCCATTCTTTGCTTCGATCCAACGGCTCATAAACTCGGTGCTGCGATGGTGATGGTGACGCAGCATCTGCCCGACAAAATTCGCCTTTCGGCTGCTGATCAGCTGTGCGCGCGCGTCGGCGATCAACTGCGGCAAGCGACCAAACCACATGTCTCGATGAAAACGCTCACGCACGATATTAGCCCCACAATTTTGAACCTGCTTCCACAGCTCCGGATCTTGGTATAGACTGATCGCGGCGACGGCGATTTCTTCAGGAACGTCGCTCACCTCGCATCCCCATTGACAAGTATCAGAGGAAACGCCTTCCGCCCCAACTGGAGTCGTCACACTTGGTGTGCCTGTTTCAAAGGCATCAAACAATTTACCTTTCAGGCCCGCGCCAAATCGCAACGGCGCCATGTTAACGCGATAGCATTGCATAGTCTTGAGCGCATCCGAAGCGCGCCCCTTAAAATGAAAGCCCGATTTCGGCACATTTAGTTCGCCTGCATATTTCTCGCCATACGATCCATAGAGATGCAGTTCAGCAACAGGCAGTGCTTTTCGGATAAGTGGCCAGACCGTTTGCTTACACCAACGCGCAGCATCCAAATTAGGCGCGTGCTGAAAACTGCCGATCATTATAAAATGCTGTCGCTGCTCAAAACTCGGAACATCATGCTCAACTCCATTTAATACAAATGGCCAATAAGCCAACTGTCTGAAATGAATCGAAAATACGTCCTGCAAAAGCTGCATCTCGAAATCAGAAATCATCAAGGTGAGATCACAGCGGTAAATGGCAGCGATCTCACGTAGCGCCATGTCATTAAATAGGTCCAAAGGCTCGCCAGTCTTCACATGGCGTTGTCGCGCATCACGCAAACAGTGTAAGTCTACCGTATCAAGCACACGTAGCGCTTGTGGACATGTGGTTTCGACGCGCCAGCCGAATTGCTCCTCAATCATAAAGCGATCAAAGATCACCACATCTGGCGCCAACTCTGCAAGCCAGCTATCGAAAGCACTGTTATTAATTTGAATCGTATGCGTTTGGATCCCCATCGCGGCCATATCCAAACTATAGGGCCCGACTTGCGCACTCGATGCATAGCTGAGCTGCCAACCTGCCGCTTGCAAAGATTGTAAGATATCCAAAGTTCGGCGCCCCGCTGCCGTTGAAGCAGGCTCAGGCCAAACTTTGCCAATAATGAGGCAATGCACGTTTGTAAAAGCCCTTAACCAACGATTCCGCCACTGCTGAGAAAGATACCTTTCAGGTTCATTTCCAACTGGCGAGGGTTCGGCGAATTCTTCAGCGCATCCACTTTCGAAACTTTACCCTCTTTTACGAGACGGAATAAGTCCTGATTAAAGGTCTTTGAACCATTATCTTCGTTCGCTTCAATCACCGCTTCGATCTTCTCGTAATTACCCTCAGTAATCGTCTTACGAGCCAGCGCATCAACGATAAAACTTTCAGACACTGGATAGCGTCCTCCACCCTCAAGTGCGGGCACCAATTGTTGTGTAATCGTAGCCCGCAAGGTGCTCGCAATCTGACGCTGCAAAGCGACACGGCGCTCCTCTGGGAAGAATTCAAACAGACGTTGGATTGCTTGCTGAGCGTTGGATGCGTGTAAAGTGCCAAATACCAAGTGTCCTGTTTCCGAAGCCTGCAATGCAGTTTCAAATGTCGCACTATCACGCATTTCCCCGACCAGAATAACATCTGGGTCCTGACGCAACACTGCCTTCATACCTTGAGCAAACGTTGGGCAATCAATACCAATTTCTCGCTGGTTAATGATCGATTTAAAATCGTGATAGGTAAATTCAATCGGATCCTCCAAAGTCACAATATGCTTATCGTAGGTATGGTTGATATGGTTGATCATCGCAGCCAGCGTAGAACTCTTACCCGAGCCCGTAGGTCCGCAAAGAATCACGATACCGTCTTTCTCTGCGCACAGAGTCTTTAAGACATCACCATCAATATTCAAAGAATCAAAGGTTGGAGGATCGTCACTCACATGGCGCATGACCACACTCGGAAGGCCACGTTGGAAAAAACCGTTCACACGGAAACGCCCGATTCCTTCGACACGATACGAATAGTCCACCTGCCTATTTTTACTCCACAGATCGAAGAATTCAGCTGGCACACTCTGATCGATAAACTCCCGAACATCCTCAGGCGGAATTGGTTCCATCTCCACGGACTCTAAGTGACCACTCAATCGGAGGAAGGCTGGCTTATTTGATTTTATGTGAACATCACTCGCACCATTTTCAACAGCGAGGAAGAGTAGGCCGTGCATTGTTTCAAGAACCGACATAATTGATAAAGATTTGGTTGGATGAAGGCGAAATTTTCTGTTGAACAAGCACTACGTTATCGACGTGCTAGTGACTAACTATAGTCGTCAGACTAAAATCATTCTTTTCGAAACGAACATGAACACAAATCAATTTTCTGGAGTTTTCACAGCACTCGCCACGCCGATGAAAGGCAATGCTGTCTCCTATTCCGACCTCGAAGCCCTGATTGCACACCAACTCGCGGGTAATATCGACGGATTAGTCTCGGTCGGCACAACAGGAGAATCGCCGACACTGACCAGCCAAGAGCACATCGATGTCGTGCGCGCGACCGTCGCCGCAACTGGAGGCAAGGTTCCTGTGTATGCAGGAACAGGCTCAAATTCAACGGATGAAGCAGTCCTTCTCACGCAAAAAGCTGAAGCAGCAGGAGCCGATGGCTTTCTGGTCGTCGCCCCATACTACAACAAGCCAAGCCAGGAAGGACTTTTCCTGCACTTCAGCAAAATAGCCGAGTGCACCGAAAAACCGATCATTCTTTACTCAATCCCCTCACGTTGCGGCATCGAAATTTCCGTCGATGTCACTGCCCGCCTATATGAAAAGTATCCTCATGTAAATTGCATGAAGGCAGCGGAAGGCTCGTGTGAAAAAGTCACCGAATACGTGCGAGCACTCGGCCCCGATTACTCCGTAATGAGTGGTGATGATGGCCTCACCCTTCCATTTATGTCCTGTGGTGCGACCGGAGTCATCAGCGTCGCATCCAACCTCGTCGTGCAACCACTCGTCGACATGGTCAAAGCCGCCAACTCCGGCGACTACGCCACCGCTCGTGAGACCTACCTCAAGTATTACCCGCTGTTCAAAGCCATCTTCCTCGAGCCAAATCCTGTGCCCATCAAGTATGCGCTCAAGCAGGCAGGTATCATCGCATCCGGTGAAGTGCGCCTACCACTCAGTCCGCTAACAGATGCGACTAAAACCACCTTGGATCCCCTACTTTCTGAACTCCGCCTCGTATAACTTTAGTTAGATTCTGACTGCTATATTCTAACTTCTAGCTCCTTTCAAAAATGCCACTTAAGATTTTACTCAACGGATCACGCGGACGCATGGGCGTCGCGATAGCCAACGTCGCTGAAGCCAATGGCGGCGTCATACACGCAGCCTGCGATGCTGGCGATGACGCCTCTGCTGCTGTCATTGGCTGCGAGGCCATTATCGATTTCAGCTTCCACGAAGTCACGCCGGGCATCGCCGAACTCGCAGTCGAGCATAACATCCCGCTCGTGATTGGGACAACTGGCCACACTGCCGAAGAAAAAGCAGCGATCCTACAGACTGTCGAAGGTAAGATTCCAGTCGTCTGGGCAGGCAACTACTCCGTAGGCGTCAACACACTCAACTACCTCACTCGTAAAGCCGCCGCCATTCTCGGCGAGCAATACGAACCAGAAGTCATGGAAATGCACCACCACCATAAAAAGGATGCACCCAGCGGCACTGCCGAACGACTCATCGAAATTCTAAAAGAAGGCTACGCCCTCAACGACGATCAAGTCGTGCATGGCCGCGAAGGCCTCGTCGGCGCACGCCCACAAAAGGAAATCGGCGTGCATGCGATCCGCGGTGGCGACATCGTTGGCGAACACACCGTTTACTTCATTGGCGACGGTGAGCGCATCGAGCTCACCCACAAAGCAACCGACCGCAAGATCTTTGCCCAAGGTGCCGTCCGCGCCGCCGCATGGGCAGTCGGCAAAGAAGCCGCCGTCTACAACATGGAAGACGTGCTCGGCCTGACTGACTAATCTCAATTACTAATTACTAATTCCTAATTCTTCACTTTGATCGCCCGCATAAAAGGAACCGTCCTCGAAGCCACTCCACTGCAAGTAGTGCTGGAAGCCGGCGGGCTTGGCTACGAAGTCAATATTCCCGTGACGACCGCCGAGAAGATCCCGGCGATTGGCAAGGAATGCAGCCTCTTCGTGCACGCGGTCTATCGTGAAGACAGCGCCACACTCTACGGCTTCGCCACCCGCGAAGACAAAGACTTCTTCCGCCTGCTCGTCGAAAAAGTTTCTGGAATCGGCCCCAAGATAGGCATCAGCATACTCAGCCGCATGTCGGTCGAGCTCTTGCGCAGTGCCATCGCCAACTCAGACGTCGCACTCCTTTCCAAATGCCCGGGCATCGGCAAAAAGACTGCCGAACGACTCGTCATTGAGCTCAAAGACAAAGTAGGCCTCGTCGCCACGACTTCTCAGGCCAGCACATCTGCGAGCCCCACGGAACCAAGTCATTTCCAAGACGCCGTCGCGGGCCTCATAATTCTCGGCTACAAACCCGCTGAAGCCGACAAGCTCACACGCAAAGCAGCCAGCCAGTTATCCGCTGATGCGAGTGTGGAAGCACTGATCAAAGCAGCGCTTTCATAGAAAACTAGCCACGGCGTGCCGTTTCAATCTCACGCATCTTCGCCCGCTCTTTATTAAACTTGGCTCGATTGCAACGACAGTGCGGGCAAAGCGGGCTATTATACAATAGCACAAAACGCTCTTTCAATTTCAGCGGTCGCTCTTGTCCGAGTTCCACCATACGCAAGGCAGGGCCACAACTTGGCACAATCGCGCCAAAAACATCGAAGGCGTGATCGGCGAAACTTTTGGATTGTGGCTTTGATTTGGACATCTGCACACAGGCTAGACTCAAAACGTCAAATTTCCAGCGCCTTCGACACTTTTACGGCAAGTTTCTCGAATTAACATTTTTAGGTAGATCTCAAGCCGTCTCGGCGCGATAAGGATATCACGCCCTACCTCAATGCCTTTGGGTAGGGTTCGTTATCCCTAACGAACCGCCGCGAGTCGCCCCCCGGACTCTCCACTCACTTCAGTTTCTCAGTTGAATGTTTCCGCCAGCCTGTTCTCCTAGTCGGATGCTGCGAACCTGCATTCGATACTTTAGCCTCTGCTGCCTGCTCGGCGCGTCCTTGGTCGCGCATGCGCAGCAAACCGACCGTATCGATTTCTATTACGGGATCGCTGAAGGTAATTACCTTGTGGGCAATCTCGACGGTGCGGCCAGCAGTATTGAACAAATGCTACGCATCAACCCTAAGCACGTTCCAGCGCTGACACTCAAAGCGCGCGTCATGCTTGACCAAGGTGATAGTCAAGCCGCATTAAGTGCCGCCGAACAAGCGATTCAAGTCGAACCCGAGCAATTAGAACACCAACTCCTCAAAGCACTCGTTCTCGAGAAGATGGAGCAAAGCGACGCCGCCATCACCATCATCCGCGAGGTCATCGCGAAAGCACCTTCTGGTAGCGAGGACTTTCGCGCCGCCAACCAACTGCTCGGACTTTTGCAAATGGCAGAGGGTAATTGGGATGCCGCCGCAGAGAGTTTCAATCAGATCTACCTCGCCGACCCAGCCACCGCCGCCAGCAGCCTCAAGCTCAGCAGCGAGGCTTATTTAGAAAAGGCACGCCTGGCCCTCGAACTGACCGAACAGTCTGAGGCCATCGCCGCCATTGACCAAGCGATCGCAGTCTATAGCTACAAAACCGGCCAAGACGCGCTCAAAGAGCGAACTCAACTACAGCTCATACGTGCGCGCCTACTCGCACAACTGGGCCACTACGAACGTGCGGCCTCTGACCTTCAAACCCTCATTGCTCAGCAACCAAACAACCTAGAAGCTGTCATCACACTCGCCTCCATTTATGCCAGTGCTGAGCGCTGGACCTCGCTCGATGAACTCATACCAAGCATCTCACAAGTGCCAGAGCTCGCCGATATCACGCTCTACTTCGAAGGCCGATCCGCTTATTCAAAAAAACGTGTCGGCACCGCTCGAGCAAAATTCGAAGAAGCCATCAACCTAAAGATTGAAAGCCAACTTACCGCCTCACTTCACTTCTACCGCGGGCTCTGCCTACTGGCACTCAATCGAGATGCAGAAGCCAAATCAGAAATCATCAAAGCACTCAACCAAGGCTTCCGTCCTGAAACCACTGAAGAAGGCATCGCAGCGAGCAAGACGCTGATCCAATCAAAGCAAGCCGAACGCGCCATCCCGATTCTTGAAGCACTGACACTCAACCAAGTCGCCCCCACCGCAGAAACATGGGCACTATTAGGCCGAGCACACCAAATCGAAAAAACGCCCGCTCTCGCAATCAGTGCCTACAATGAGGCCATCAAACTAGACTCAAAAGATCCAGAGACTAGAGCCACTCGGGGGTCCTTACTGCGCATAATCGGTGATCTCGAAGGCGCGAAGAGCGACTACCTCGCTGCCCTCAAAATCGACCCAGAAAATGCAGGCTACGCCTACGCACTGGGGCTCACCTACTTTCAGCAAGGGCAACTCATCGGGGCCGAGCAACAAATAGGAGCCGCTGCGAGCGCATTGAAAAACAATGCAGGCATACAGCTCCTGCACGCACTCCTGGCCTACACCATCGACAAGCCCAGAGTCGCCAAAGACGCACTGGCTAGATACTTCAAACTAAGTTCCGAGATACCCAACGAAAGCGCGCTCTACCTCGAATACGCACTACAAGCACAGGAGGATATCAGCCTTGCAATTCTTGGACTCAATCAACGTCTCGGCAGTCGCGAACGCTCTGATTTTGTTAAACAATTCATCCGTTACAACATCGGCAAACTCGACCGAAAAGCGATTATTGATCACGCTGGAATCGCAGAATCTCCGCAGATTGCGAAACAACAAATCTGTGAAGCCGCCTTCTGGATCGCGCAACACGAACGAGCCATCGGCAACCCTCAGGCCTTTTACGAGCTCCTAGAGTTGATCATCCAAATCGGGCACGCCGATATTTCAGAATACCAACTCGCCCGCTGGCAGCTCAAAGGAAAGCCGCGGAAGTAGAATAACCATCTTACTCGAATGGCGCTAACTTAAGCGCCGAGAACAACACTGCACATGGATTGAACATAGATTTATTTGTAGGGCTCGAGCTCGCTCGATGCCATGACAACGCCGATAGGACTCAACCTGTGAATTGCGGCACTTTGCAAGCAAAGGCCCTACAACTTTAGGCCCGAATCGCTTAAGTTAGCGCCATTCCAGTCCTACTCTGAATGCTCAAGGTAGCGGCGCGCGTCCCTGCGCGCCAAACAATCCTCATGGTAGCGGCGCACCTCCCTCACTTTGTGCTTGCACCGTGGGCCTAGAACCGCATTTTCCTGCCCTTCAGCGTTAGAGCGCGTCCTGCGAAGGGCCCGCTCCTCGGCTTCTCTCCAGCCGGAGAGTCCAACGGTTAAGACGGCTCAGTGGCGGTTTTAACGACTTCGACAACTCGAAGTCCGTAAGTCGTGATCACATAATCAAATACAATGGCAAAATCAGCACCCGTAGGGGATACAACAGTCGATAAAGCAGCGATCATCAAAGAGTTCGGTGCATCTGAAACAGACACCGGTTCATCCGAGGTTCAAGTCGCGCTACTTACAGCACGTATCAAGCACCTCACTGAGCACCTTCGCGACAACCGCAAGGATTTCCACTCACGTCGTGGTCTGATCGCGATGACCGCACGTCGTCGTAAGCTTCTCGACTACTTGAAGCGCACTGAGTTCAATCGCTACACAGCGATCATCGAAAAGCTAGGTCTTCGCCGATAGTCAAAACACTTTACATGCCGAACCTCGTCAACCGGGGTTCGGCATTTTGATTATTGGCCAGCGCTTTAGTGATGCTGCCAATAATACACCACGCCGAAGCTTTAGCGAAGGCGGGTCCAGATTTACTAAAACACCTCAAACCCCACCCCGCTACTCGCTCTTAATCATAATCTTAATCGTAATCCTCCCTCAACCCGAGGATTACGATTAGGAGTAAGATTAAGACGGATGGCCTAAGCCTCACTTAATCACGAATAATAGCTAACTAGGACTTCAGCGCTTCTCACCGACGAGATTTCAGCGTTTCCGTTTTTTAGCATTTCAGCTTTTCAAACAACTTTTCCCGGAGCAGCTCAACCGATTTGAGCTGCGAGCGGCAAATGTAGGGTCCAATCCCCGAACTGCCGTTGAATGCATAAAGCAAAACAAAATAGTATGAAACAAAAACACAATGTAACCGTTGAAGGTCTCGGCATCGAGATTTCTACCGGCACCCTCGCAGGCCTCGCAAGTGGCGCTGTCACCATCCGCTCAGGCGAAACTGAACTCTTCGTTTCCGCCACTGCAGCATCTGCACTTCGCCCTGGGCAGGATTTCTTCCCGCTCACTGTTGATTACCGCGAAAAATTCTCCGCTGGAGGTAAGTTCCCTGGTGGTTACTTCAAACGTGAAGGTAAGCCTTCCGAAAAGGAAATCCTCACATCTCGTCTTTGCGACCGCCCACTTCGCCCGCTCTTCCCGAAGGGCTTCATGAACGAAGTTCAGGTCATCGGTCTCCTTCTTGCGACAGATACTGTCAACGAGCCGGACATCCTCATGGTCAACGCGGCTTCTGCTGCGACATTGATCTCTGACATCCCTTGGAACGGCCCTGTGGGCTGTGTGCGTGTGGGTCAAATCGACGGCGAGTTCGTCACCAACCCAACTCACGATGAAATGCTCGATTCCGACCTCGACCTCATCTACGTCGGCTCCGAAACCGAAATGTTGATGATCGAAGGTTCCGCCGAATTCATCTCTGACGAGCGTTTCTACGAAGCCCTCGAATACGGTCAAAAGGCGATCCAGCCACTCATCGCAGCGCAGCGCGAACTCGCTAAGCTTGCAGGTAAGGAGAAGAAGGACTTCCCTCTCGTTCTCACACCGGTTGAAGTCACAGAATTCTGTGAAGCACACGCTGCAGAGAAGGTAAAGGAAGCGCTCAATCACGACAGCTACACCGAGCGTAAGCTTGCGATCGAAGCGATTGCTAAGGAAACCACTACAGCGCTCGAAGCAAAGCTCGGCGCTGACAATGTAGACGGCAACGACGTTGCTCGCGCATTCGACGAAATCCAGGAAAAGCTCTACCGCCAAAACATCCTCGACACCGGTAAGCGTGTGGACGGTCGTGGCGCTGCAGACCTTCGCACCATCTCTTGCGATTCCGGCGTGCTTCCACGCGTGCACGGCTCTGCCGTATTCAACCGTGGTGAAACACAAGCCCTCGTAATCTCAACTCTCGGCACCAGCCGTGATACACAAGACATCGACGGTCTCACAGGTGGTGCAACCAGCAAGTCCTTCATCCTTCACTACAACTTCCCTCCATTCTCAACTGGAGAAGCAGGTCGTTTCGGATTCACAGGACGCCGCGAAATCGGTCACGGTGCTCTCGCAGAGCGCTCCCTCCTCCCGATTCTTCCACCGGAAGACGAGTTCCCATACGCGATCCGCGTAGTCTCTGAAGTGATGAGCTCCAACGGTTCCACATCGATGGCTTCCATCTGTGGCGGTTGCCTCTCTCTCATGGATGCAGGTGTGCCTATCTCCGCACCGTGCGCAGGTATCTCCACCGGTCTGGTTACTGAAAAGGACGCGGACGGTAAGATCACTAAGCACGTTATCTTGACAGACATCCTTGGCGCAGAAGACCACTTCGGCGACATGGACTTCAAGATTGCTGGCACACCAGAAGGTATCACCGGCTTCCAACTTGACTTGAAGATCACCGGTCTTCCATTCGACATCACACTCGAAGCCATCAAGCAAAACCGTGAAGCACGTATGAAGATCATCGCGATCATGGCTGAGCACATGCCTGAGTCTCGTAAGGATCTCCGCGAGCACGCACCACGTATCCACACGATCAAGATTGATCCCGATAAGATCGGTGCCCTCATCGGCCCGGGTGGTAAAAACATCCGCCGCATCACTGAAGTGTCCGGCGCACAAGTCGACATCGACGACGAAGGCAAGGTGCTCGTGTTTGCCAACAACAAGGAAGCCATGGACCGTGCGATCCAAGAAGTGGATGCTTGCACCGCAGAAATCGAAGTTGGCAAAACATACCGTGGCATCGTTCGCGGCGTGAAAGACTTCGGCGCATTCGTCGAGTGCTTGCCCGGCAAGGAAGGCCTCGTGCACATCTCCGAGCTCGCTGACTTCCGCGTCAACAAGACTGAAGACATCTGCAAGCTGGGTGACGAAATGGTCGTCAAGTGCATCGGCGTCGAAAAGGGCAAGGTTCGCCTCTCTCGCAAGGCTGCTCTCGAAGAAGCCAAAGAAGCTGCCGAAGACGAAGCTCCTGCCGCTAAAGAAAGCGCCGAGTAATTAGGTAGGGCTCGTTATCCCTAACGAGCCGTCAGCGGATTAATTAGAATATCAATCCCTACCCACTATCTAGAATCGTTTAACCAAAGCGGTCGCCGAAAGGCGGCCGCTTTTTTTGGTTCATCGTGAATGACGCTAACTTAAGCACCAAAACAACACTGCACATGGATTGAACATCGATTTATATGTAGGGCTCGAGCATCGCTCGATGCCATGACAACGCCGATAGAACTCGACCTGTGAACTACGGCACTTCGCAAGCAAAAGCCCTACAACTTTAGGCCCGAATCGCTTAAGTTAGCGCCATTCGGCTTATACCATTTCTAGTATTGTTTGATCCGGTAGCGCAGGTGTGTCTTGAATGGCACTACCTTTAGGATAATTTAAGCCCTTACAAGAGGTGGGGTCGCCTCGCCGAGGCGACCGTTCGGCAACAAGCAGCGAATACCTATAGAATGTGGATTATCCAACTCTACAAAACGGCCATTCAAAATCTTTTGGCGAATCGTTACCAGAGGGCAAACGGTCGCCTCGGCGAGGCGACCCTACCAAAATACAACCGAACAATGCCACGCCAATTCCTCCGTTCATGGCTTGAAAACGAACGGAGGCTGTATCTTATTCAGCCAATTCAGCCACCATCATGAGCCAACCAACCACACAAACGACGAGCGACCCTTGGATTTTTAAACGAATCGTCGAATCCAATGCTTTCTCCTCTTTTATCATCGGGGTGATTGTCTTTGCAGGTATTTTAGTCGGCGTGGAGACCTTTCCGTCGATGTATGAGCGTCACGGCGATCTGCTATACTTACTTGACGATGTGGTCCTTGGAATCTTCACCGTCGAGGTGATCCTTAAAATGGCGGCTGAAAAGACTCGCCCGTGGCGTTACTTTAAAGACGGCTGGAACATCTTCGATTTCACGATCGTTGCAGTGTGCTACCTACCATTGGGCGGAGGCTACGTTGCGGTGCTCCGCCTATTCCGCTTGTTGCGTGTCTTTCGACTCATCTCAGTCATTCCAAAACTACAACTGCTGGTAACTGCCCTGCTTCGCAGTTTACCGTCAATGTTCTACGTCTGCCTGCTGCTGTTTCTGCTTTTCTACGTGTATGCGGTGATCGGCGTGATGATGTTCAGCGGCAACGACCCCGTGCACTTTGGCAACCTCTGGACCTCGTTCCTCTCACTGTTCCGCATCGTCACCCTCGAAGACTGGACGGACATCATGTATATCCAGATGTATGGATCCGACATTTATGCCGGCTACAATCAAAGCATCGTCGGTATGGAAGTGACTCCGAAAGCAATGCCACTGCTCGGCGCAGCCTACTTTGTATCGTTCGTCACCATCGGCACAATGATCATGCTCAACTTGGTGATTGGCGTCATCATCAACGGCATGGACGAAGCTCAGAAGGAAATTGCCGACCGCAGCATACACGAAGCGTTAACCCATGAAAACTCGCGCGATTTGAACCGTGAGCAGCGGGTCAATAAACTGAAAGAGCAACTGGATAAGATATCCAAGGAGCTATCGGATCTGGCTTAGACGGCTAACAGCAAACCGATTCATGCATTAACTAAATCGACAAGGGATCCACCGCGAAAAACTGACTCGCGTTTAGAAACTCGCCTTGCGCGTTGAACCATGCGGGATCCGCTGTCACCTCTGACATCGATTTTTCTGTATTGTTACAGAACAAGTAAACCTCTGGTCCCAAACAGATATACGCATCGATCCCAGCGCCATCACCTTCGCGCGTAAAACTGAATTCGCCCCCATTGGCGGATTGCTCCGCCGTCAGCTCTTTGCGCAACGAACGACTATCATCAGCAAAATCCGACATAAACTCTGCCTCACGCGGTCCTGCGTAATGATACAGTTTCAACTCACTACCAGCTATACCGACCACGGCAATTTCGTCAAAAACCGCTCGACCATAAGCTTCGTCAAGTTTTGCAAATGATTTCTGAATACGTTGGATCGCAGCTTCTAAATTCATAACGACGAGCAAAAAGAGTCTGCGCAAAGCTTCAAACCTAAAGGGCAGATAAAAATGTCCATAGCTGCAGATGATACGATCAAACGACTTCTTTACAGCCCGAAGGAACCCGCCCCTCAATGTTTAAAACGACGCTGGGCGAGCGCTTTGTTTTTGAGGCGCTGACTGGGGCTCTCCCCACTCAACGTAGGAGGAGTCGGTCGAACGATCTTATTGGGAACCGGTTTTTTAATCGCTTGAGGTTGCGGACGCCCATGGCTGAGCCCTGGGCGAAAACCCATGACCTCCTGGAATGCCTCGGGTAATTCTGATTTGGCGCTAAACACCCGCAATTTACCTTTGAAGGCATAATTCACGACTGTCTCACACGAATGGAGCATCATACGCTTCTGGCTCGTCTCATGTGCCACCTCCCGATTGAAGCTAAAGCTACCATACGTCCGATCCCCCACAATTGGGTGACCATGCTTCGCACACTGCACACGTAGTTGGTGCGTGCGCCCCGTCACCGGCATCAATTTCAAAAGACAGATCGGGAAGCCCCCGATCGGCGTGCGCACGACTTGATAGCGCGCCTTAGCTGGTATACTTTGAGCTTTCTTGATCACCCGTGCGCCATTGTGCCGATCCTTAAGAAGCACATCATTCCAGACGCCTACAGGCTTACCCGGCGTTTTTTTAACCAGTGCGTAATAGACCTTGTTCACCTTATGCGTGGCAAAACACTCCTTAACAATCGCATTCACCTCTGGATTGAGCGCGAGTAAGATCACACCCGAAGTTGAAGAATCGAGACGATTAATCAGCCAAGCACGCTTCTCGACACCCGATGTATCCTGCCAGATAAACACTTCACCATCGTAGTCGTAAGTCGCCTTCAACAAAGAGCGTTTGATATCTCGATCTGAATTAGGGTGAGATAATACACCTACAGGCTTATCCAACGCGACGAGACCATCTTCGTTTGAAGTGATCACAGTCACACCCTGAGCGAGTGGTAATTCATCGATTTGAGCCAGATTTGACATATGGAGACTGCCAATCGTTCGCAGATATTATGAAAAGGACAACTCTTTCTTCATCGCCTCCAAGAGCCCCGCTCAAAAAAATTGAGACAATTTCATCGATTTGTAAGAAAGGCAGGAACGTAGAAACCACTCACAAGTCACACTGCAGTCCACCGTGGCGTCCGAGCAGCAAAGGTAGCGACGCACGTCCCCGAGCACCATCGCATGAGCAGTAAAGGTAGCGGCGCACGTCCCGAGCGCAGCTACCTTTACTGCTCGGACGGTGCCATTCGGGACGTGCGCCACGTCTCCTAGCTATTTTCAACCACGAAAGGCACCAAAAACACGAAACAAGCAATGGGAATCCGAAGCTAAACTTCAGTGGTTTACTTCTTTACCATCAAACCAAGCGTGATGACGGATTCCAAGGAGCGCGGCGCTCTTTGCTGCACATACGGTTGGCTTCGTCGTCGTTGATGAAGGCTTCGGTCTCTGGATCAAAATGTATCTCATCGCGCCCGAGCTGCCAACCGATGGCGGCGGCGTGAGAGGCGATATGGCCGTGTCGAGTGACGTCTGCATTTGCTGCAGGGGCCTCTCTGGATTTCACACAGTCTAGAAAATCACGGACGTGCTGAAGCGCGCTTAAGCCATTGATATTGGCGGCGGGCTGTCCAACGAGCAGCGAGTCGGCACTGGCAGCAATCTCGCCAGTGTCGGCAGTTTCCACCCAACCTTCATCGCCTTCGAAGCGCACAGGGCAAGTGCCAGGCACGACCCAATCGCCTTCGCCTTTAAAGCCACCAAGTCGCATCACGAGTTTCACGCCGTTTGTGTAATAACCGGTGATCGTGTTGCCATTGTATTCGAATCGATTCGGCATGGTCTCGTCGGCATTGGCAGCCCACTGGCAAAGGTCGACAGTGTGTGCGCCCCAATCAGGCAAGCCAGCACCTGCATGAAAGTCGTAATGGCCACGCCAATGTCTTTGAACGTAGGCTTTATTATAGGGGCGCCATGGAGCGGGGCCGAGCCATCGATCCCAGTCGCAAACAGCAGGATCGGGCAATGGTTGTTCTGGGAGCCATTCTTTGTTTGGCTTTAGTTCAAGTATGGAGGCATGAACCGTATGAATCTGGCCGAGTTGACCGCTACGAGCAAGTTTGGCAGCGAAACTAAAGTTATCAATATTGCGGCGTTGTGTGCCGGCTTGAAAGACACGCTTATAATGGTTGGTCGTGTCAGCAAGTTCTTGGCTCTCACGTATCGTCATACTGCAGGGCTTCTCGCAGTAGATATCTTTGCCTGCTTTAGCCGCGAGAATCGAGACCAGTGCATGCCAACGATCACCTGTCGCTGTGAGAACCGCATCGATATCTTTACGTTGAAAGATTTCAAACATATCGGAAGTCGTGTAGCAGTCGTCGTAAGCATATTTTTCCATCGCCATACGGCGAACGCGCTGCGCACGTTCAGCTTGAACATCGGCGACGGCGACAAACTGCAGGTCTGGCTGGCTAAGAAAACAGTCGAGCACTTTGCGCCCCCGACCACCGAGACCTACGGCGCCTAAGACAATTCGATTACTCGGTGCAACTGCACCGTTTTTGCCCAGCACACTAGCTGGAATAATTGTCGGCATACCAATGGTAAATGCGGCTGCTTTAAGGAAGGTGCGGCGGGTCGGATCGCTCATAAGGGTAGATTTGCGTAAGGAGAGTGGATGAGGCTCGGACCAAGAAGGACCCGAAGTAGTGTAAATAGGGTTAATACCAAGCCGCATTGAGATCAAGCACTCTACCGATTTTGTGCTTTGAGTGAAGGAAAGCATCGAAATCCAGTAAGCGACTCATATCGCACTGATGC
>Ga0209653_1001384_pt1 | contig 19555 bp, 17 predicted proteins | sample SaaInl6LU_22_DNA_FD_184644 | JGI IMG/M metagenome (GOLD analysis project Ga0209653, IMG submission 184644) | Marine microbial communities from expanding oxygen minimum zones in the Saanich Inlet - ESP_116LU_22_DNA (SPAdes) (version 2) | ecosystem: Environmental > Aquatic > Marine > Intertidal...
TATATTTTATAGAACTTATCATATATGGGAAAAATCAATAAATTATTGCGAAAATCAATATTTTATTGAGATAGATTTAATGAATCCGGAAAATATTAAAAATTTAGATAAATTAACTATATTTTTATTAAACATAGTTAATACTAAAAATATAGGGCTAACCAAACATATAGTTATATTAAAACATATTGATTTGTTGGCAAAATATTTTTATGAGTTTAGAATATTATTGGAAAAATTCTCTAATAATATCATATTTATATCTTGTACTCATAATATATCAAAAATTGAAGCACCTATTAAAAGTAGATATAATATACAAAGAATACCACTATTTACATTGGAAGAAATAGATGATATATATATAAATTATTTAGACATGTCTATAAATGATATATTCTATACATTAAAATCACGCGATATCATAAAATCATTATTTATATCAGAATACGAAGAGAAACCATCTACTAAGGAAATAATAACAGATGAATTTATAATATATAATTATCCGCCTATAGTAGATTTTCTAAAAACATTCAATAAAAATAATATTAATGAAATAAGAAACCTTTCTTATAAGCTATGTCAATACAATATAAGAATAATAGATATTATAAATGATTTTATTAATCTTACAAATCGTGATATATATCTTTATTATAAATATCCAAAAATAGCAAAAAAAAATATTAATAGTACTAAAAATCTTTTGAAAATAGAAATAGTTAAAATTGGTGTTGAAGTTCAATATATGCTTGCGCAAACTAATAAATGTAGAGAACCCATATATATTGAAAATTTATTGTGTCAATTGCTAATTTAATCAGGTGGTTCGTCTATTAGGTATGGATATCTTTTATTAATAAATTTCATAGATACATACCTATCGTGTCTAACAATATCTTCCTTAGCGAGCGTAAATTTAGAATATATATCGCTCGCGTCTATAAATTTATCACAATCGTAATTTTTATCAATTATCATAGACATATACACATATTTAATGCGTTCAATATGTTTTTTGATACTTTCATCATATACTTTGGATCCACCAATTATAAAACAAGATTCTATATTATCATTTGAATTAACATAATTAAAAGCGTCTATTAAATTATTTACAACTATGGTATCTTGTATTTTTTCTACTTCGCCTTTTATTTTTTCATATTCATTTGCCGACACTATAATATTAATTCTATTAACCAATGGTGCTTTCGGCAAAGAATACCAAGTATTTTTTCCCATAATAATACAATTTTTCTTATTTTTATTATCTACATTTGTAGTAATATCCTTAAATTTTTTTAATTCTTCGGGAATATTCCATGGCAATTTATTATTATATCCAATTCCATAATTAGTAGTACACGCAACTATTAAATTAATATCTTTCATAATTTAACTGCTCAATATATTGTTTCATTATATTTTTAAATCCTTATATTGTTCATTTATTATATTGTAAACTCTTTCCTTGTACTCTATATAAGTTTCGCTTTCATCTGGGTCTATCATATCACCTACCGCAATTTTTATTTTGTAATTTTCCACTAAAAGTAATTTCAAATAAGAATGTATCATTGATTCGCCATAATCACCATTATAATTAAGTGTCTCGTCTTCAAATTTTATTAGTATTGGCAATATTTTAGTTTTATTTATAAATGCCCCATTACCTTTGAATTTTGAAATATTACCTGGTATCTGCGATGAAAAACCGCCGCTCGGTCCTATAAATAATGGCGGTGTTCCAGATTTACGATTTTCTACTTTTTGTTTTATTTTATCTATAGTATTACTTTTAGTATTAATAGTAATAAATATGCCTCCTAATTTATTAATAATATTATCATCAAAATTTATATATTTAAATTCGGGTTGTTTATTCATTATAGGAGCAGAACGCGGAAATGTTGCTAACATCAACACCGAATCTATAAAAGTTTGATGTGTAAATAAGCATATAAATTTTTCATCACTATATAATAATTTCATATATTTATCATAATCTTCTTTTGATATAATAATTTTCATAGATAATGTATATATTACAAGTTTTCCCATTATTAAAAGACAAGCCGTTATATCACTTTCTTGCTTTAAAATATTTAATACATATATTCCAATTATAAATATTAATAATATTAATAATATCCTAAAAGGCATACCTACATAAATTATGAATATCTTCAATAATCTTAAAAATTTATTTAAATTATTTATCATTAATTATCTTATAAAAATAAATAATATGTTTGTTTTTATATCTTTATTATTTTTTCCACATACAATTATTAATTTTTTCACATTTACATAATTCATATTTAAATATGTGATCGTATATCCAATTATAATCTACAATATTTATCGGCTTACCTCCTTTACACTTAATTTTACATAATATAACTCTATTGTTTTTAGCTATTATTTTGGTATACATAATATTTATTTATTATTAGTTTTATATTTTTATATATAAAAAGAGTACATAATCTTTAAAATCTTTTAAAAAATAAAAAGTTATTAAATCCTTTAAAAATATTAATTATGTACTCTTTTTTCTTTAGATATGACTTTTATAAATTAATGAAGAATATTTAGGAATATCAAAGTTATAGTTTTCTTTTTTAGCATATTTATTATCCTTTATCCATATCCTTGCTATATAATAAAATTTCTTAGGGCTAATAGATATACCATTAATATTATTGATATGTTCTTCTGTAGTTCCTAATGTCTCTCCTAAAATATTGGCACATAAACTAAAGAACTTCATTTCTAAATCCTCTGGGTATATTTTAAATGAAAAACACCCTCCTTTTATATTTAAATCATCTTCGTATTGAGGCATTATATCTGTGCGCATAATAAAAAACATACCTTTTTTAAATAAATTATTAAAAGCCTTATAATAATTAACAAAATCATCTACCGTAGAAATATTTCCAATCATTTTGTAACTTTTAGTATCCCATTCTATTTCATATGGATCGTGAAAATACAAAACCCATGAATCATTTAAAAAAATTTTGTCATATTCCTCATTCATTTATATTAAATATATATAATATTCTTTATATATCATAATAAGTATATAATAATATAAAGAAGAAAGTAATATATAACTATAAAATATGTATCAAAGTTCTATTAGAAAAAAAAAGAAGAATTTTAATGTAAATAAAAATATTAATTACGAGATTAACTTTGAATGTGAAGAATATGGTTTAGTTAAAAAATTATTAGGAAATTGTAGGGTAAGTTTATTATGTAATAAAGGTCAAGAAGTTATAGGTGTTATAAGAGGTACTATGAGAAAATTTAATAAGCGCGTATTAATTGAAAAAGGAGACATAGTTGTAATTTCTAAAAGAGATTATCAAAACAATAAAGTAGACATAGTTCACAAAATAACACCAGATCAACATTCGGTAATATTAGAAAGCGAACATTTTTCCAATATATTAAAAAACGAGTATCATAATAATTCTTATCTCAATGATGGTATTATAAAAGATTTTACACATATAAATTTTAATAATTCTGATAACGAACCTTCAGATAGCGAAAAAGAAGAAAATGCCATTATTAATGAATTTAAAAGCGCAAATATAAAAAAAAAGAGCTATAATGATATTTATTATAATAGCGATAGTAGCGATAGTAGCAATAGCGGAATTGACGAAGATAGTGGTAATAAATAATAATTTACAATAATATTATTACTTTAATATATGAAATATAGGAAAGTAATAATATTATTTATTTTTTAATATTGTTGCTTATACAACTATTATTAGAATATAGTTGTGGCATATATCTATGATATACCCCATTATTATCTTTGAAGGATTCGCGCTGTAATCTTTTACTATATTTAAAATCACATTTTCCAATTTTAGTATTATCATATAATTTCATAAGCATGGTGTGTATGGGTGCATCTCCCCATCTACAATAAAAAACGTAGCCTTTTTTATTTATTTCATTGATTATACTTTTAATATTGCTATCGTTCCATATAGATTTTTTAGTAATAAAAAAATTGTTATAATACATAATTGGCATAGGAACCTCAATGCTATCTTTATTATATACTTCACCTTTTAGCAATTCGTGAAATTTTTTAATATTTTCAAATTTACTATCATTGATATTAATAGTAACATTCGCAAAATTTTTACTTATTATCTCTTTTTTATCTGGAATTATATTAGAAAAAAAATCTTTCATTTCATAATTACATATTCCGCAATCTACGTGTAAAATGTTTGAAATATAATTAAAATCTTTTTCTTTCATTAATTTAAATAAATCTATATTAATAGGTTCTTCAATTATGCTATCATCATCTAATCTCATGATATATTCGTATTTATTACAATATTTAAAAAAGTGATTAATCCAGAAATTACACATTATTCTATATTTAACATTTCTCCAATAAGGAACTGGATTACTATCTATTAATTTATTCATTTTATCAATATCAATATTTTTCGGGACTTGAAAATCCTCTTTATCTAATTCGCAAAAGGATACTAAATTAACACATTCGACTCTTATAGAAGCTAATATTTCGTTTTTGGAGTCTCTGTCATAATCTCCTTCATGTAAAATAATTACAGGATATTTATATTTAGAATTAAAATTTTTAAATAGAAAATATAATGTCGTTTTAAGATATATTTTTCTTTCCAAATTGTTTTGTGTTAATATATATATTGCCGCGTTCATTAATTATATATTTGATATATTTGATATATATTTATATAAAAATTATATAAGTATTTTTTAATTCTTAACAACATCCTTTGTTTCATCTAAATTGTTTATACTATTTAAATAATAGTTATTATACATTTTATATGAAATTATATCAGCCTCGCAAAAAATATCCTTAAATATAGCAAAGCTATATAATATCATATTATTGCTTTTATTTTTATTAATAATAAATGGAAACGCTGGTACAATATTTTCTTCATCCAATCTTTTAAAATTATAAATAGTATTATTTAAATGAAATATCACGTTGTTATCGTTTATTATTAGTCCTATAAATGTATTGTCTGTATCAAAAACATCCTGACCAATATTATATATATTATATACTTTTGAATTAATGTTTAATTGAATGGTATAATTCTTTTTTTTATAAATATTATTATAATAATAATATTCATCTTGTAAATTGTTTTTAATATATTCGCATAATTTTACATTTAGCTTTCCCGTTTTAGCACCATCAGGATTATTAGTAACATCATCTTCATTATCTTCATTATCTTCATTATTAGCGTCAGTTTCAAAACCCTCCTTTAAAGGCTCTTTTTTATCTAAAAACATATTACATTGTTCCTCGATAAAATTATTAAACTCTTTATTAGATGCTGAATTATTTTCATAATAGTTATTATGTATATTTATACTTTCTTGTATATTACTAATTAATTTACTACAATAAATATTATTGTTACATTCTTCTGTTATATTATTAATTTTGATATTATTAGAATCTATTATTTTAATAGATATTGATTCCAAATCCTTTTCGCCTTTTTTAGATAGATAAAATAAATATCCATTATTATCATTTATATTATTTAATTTTATATTAAATAATATCGAAACATTTTTTAATATTGTCGTATCATCTATATATGGTTTATAATAAACATCATCAATCTTAACATAATTATTATATTCTATTTTAGGAAATGTATTAATAATTGTATCTGGAATATATTTATCAACACCTTTTTCTAATTCTTTTATTAGATTATCATAACGCTTAGCCGTTTCATCTGTACTTTTAATTTCAATAAAATCCTTAGCAGGTCTCTCTATTATTACCCATTTTGCCCCTAATGTCATTTCCTTAAATACTGGAAAAATATTAATAGTACTATTATTAATATTATAGCCTCCTATAAGAGGATTTAATCTTGATAAAATATACTCGGGCTTCCCGTCAATAGTAATATCTCCACCATTAAAATGTATTGATTTAACATTGTCTTGTTTCCACACATTTTTTTCTTTATCGTAATTTTCTTTTATATAAGATGATAATAATATAACCAAATATTTTTTATCCAACAAGCGAGATAATTTAAATTTCATTATTATATTTTCATTACAATTAAATAAATTTGCCTCATCTTCATCATCATATTCCTTTTCAATATCTTCTTCATTTTGATAATTTTCTATTATATTAAAATTTTCAATAGTTTTATTGTTTTTAATATCTTCTAAATTACCTTCAATTTTTAACTTATAATAATCTTCGCCTTCATCTTTATTATCATTATAATAAAAATATTTAAATCTCATTATTGATAATAATATAAATATACCCAATAAAAATCCTAAAATATATAAAATATATTTCATATTAATCTAATATCTTCTTATTAAATAATATTAAAAAAAAGATATAAGAACTATTATGAATATATTATTCATAAATAATGGGAAAAGAAAAAATGGATGGTATGGATTTTATGAATTTCTTAAATAGTATGAACAATGGTGAATTAAATATGAAAGGTAATAAATCTAAGAAAAAAGTTCGCAATGAAAATAGTGAAGATGATATTGTCATTAAAGTTTCTAATTCGGAAGAAGACGCTGATGAAGATTCTGAAGAAGGAGTAGAAAAAAAACAAAAAGTTAAAAAAGAAAAAAAAGAAAAAAATAAAGACGAAGAAGATGGCGGTGATGAAGGAGATGGTGAAGATAAGAAAAAAGAAAGTGATGAAGATAGTGGAAAAGATAGCGACGAAGATAGCGACGAAGATAGCGATGAAGATAGCGATGAAGATAGCGATGAAGAAGATGAAGAAGATGAAGAAGATTTCGAAGATAGCGATGAAACCGTGTTACATAATATTTTAGGCGATTATCTATGTGATGAATATGGTGTAAATGTAGGTACTTCGTTATCTAATATTGCTTTTGAATTACATAATTTAAATAAGAACTTTAGTAAATTATTAAAAGAAAAAAATAAATAGATATAATAAATGTATTCGTATAATATTCCTAATACTTGGTATTGTAAAAAATGTAATAAAAATATACAAAATTGTATAGATATAGATTATCACGAAAATATAGAACACCCTAATTTTAATGATAAATATGTATCAAATTGGTATAAAAATGGCAGAAAAGGTTTATCGCCATATGATTAATTTATAAAAGTATTCCATAGTTTTTTATCTAATTTAATATTTTTTCCAAACTTATCTTTTAAATATAATCCATATTTTCCAATATTTAAATAATGCTCTGTATTATTATAAGTAATTTTTTTGGGTAATGAAGATATAAATTTAATTTCATTATCTTGTAGCTGTTTTATATTTATATTTTTCCATTTTAAATATGATTCTATATTAGTGTATTTATTTAATTCTTTATTATAATAACATGCTCCGTATCGCGTTTCTATTATACCGGTTTCATAAGATTTCTTATCATTTTTAATTGCTGGCGTTTTTATATCAACGGCTTTGAGAGAATCAAGAATTTTACTATATATAGAATTAAGAATATCTTCTTTTTTAATTTTAGATTTCATTATATTGTCTAAATCAGATTCCATATTTGAAGTAAATTTTAGATCACATAGATATGGCATTACTTCGTATATATATTTAATTATATTTATTCCCAATTCTGTAGGTACTAATAAATCTTTTTGTTTTCCGCCTAAATTAATTATTTTATTTTTAACAATTACCCCTTCATTATTTTTGTATAACGATTCTATATTATATTCCTGTTGCGGATTTTTACCAATTTCTACATATTTTTTCTCTAACAACTTATCTATAATAGTTGAATAAGTAGAAGGTCGCCCTATACCCTGTTTTTCTAATTGTTTTATTAATTGTATCTCATTATATAATGAAGGTATATCGTCAACATTACCTGTAGCTATTAGCTCTTTTAAATAAAATTTATTTTTGAGCAATTCGATATATTCTTTATAACATTCAATTTCATTATTATATAATATAGTAAATCCATCAAATGTCAAGAAACTTTTAGTAGCTTTAAATACATATTCCTTTGTGTCTTTGTTATCGAATAAAACAATTATATCTGTGTACTTAGCATCACTCATAAGAGATGCTAATGTTCTTTTTCTTATCATATCATATAATTTAATATGTCCGCTATTACAACCTTCAAAATCACATCTTTCTATAGTAGGATTTGTTATTCTAATCGCTTCATGGGCTTCTTGAGCATTTGTAATTTTTGTTTTATATGTTCTATATTTAGCATATTCTTTAGAATATACATTATTTATATAATTTAATAAGCTCTTTTTAGCATCGTCGGATATACTTGTAGAATCTGTGCGCAGATATGTAATTAAACCATTTTCATATAAATCCTGTGCTAATTTCATAGTATTCTTAGCATTATATTTAAACTTATTATAACTATCTTGCTGCATAGTTGTTGTAGTATAAGGAGGTGGCGGCGATTCAAATCTCTCTTTAATATTAAAAGAAGTATTCCATATAGTTTCAATATTTATAGTGTTAATGATATCGCGTACTTCTTGAATATCATATGATTTAAAATATTCATTTCTATTTAATAATTTCGCAGTTATGCTAAATTTTTTTTTATTAATTTTGAATACACCTTCTATATTCCAATATTTCTTAATTTCCTTAGCTATTATTGAATTACGTTGATTAATACATAATATAAGTGCTGCTATTTGAACTCTTCCAGCACTCAAATGATTCATATTGAATTTAGACCATAAGATTGGCGATACTTTGTATCCAATCATTCTATCAACTATTCTTCGCGTTTCTTGCGCTTTAACGACATCATTATCAATATCGCGCGGACAGCTCAACGCATTTAAAATAGCATTTTTAGTAATCTCATTAAATGTTATTCTATAACATTCTTTTCCTTTAATTAAATCATTAATACTATCTTTTACATTATTTGCGATCGCCTCTCCTTCTAAATCTGGATCAGCTGCCAAATATATTTTATTAGATTTTTTAACAAGTTCCCTGATATTATTAATAATTTTGATATTTGTTTTAACATATTCTATATCCCATGTTTCTGTATTAAAACCTAATTTATCTTTTGGCAAATTATAAATATGACCGCTGCTAAATGTTATAATATAATTATTATCATTAATATATTTCTTAATAGTTTTAGTTTTTGTATAACTTTCTACAATAATTAAACTGGTCATTTATTTAAAATATATATAAATATATATCATTTTTTGATTATATGTAATGTTATATTTAACATATTATAATGGACACAATGACGGATTTGGAGCTCAATATCAAAGAATATTAGGTATATATTCAATATGTAAAGAATATGATATTGGCTATTATCATACAGAAATTTCAGATATTGGATATCAAGGCGTGAATGCCCTTGAGCTAAATAGTAATGATGAAAAATTTATAATTAATTGTAATGATAGAATAAAAATAATTAATAGTGATATAATTTTTGAAAAAACATTATTATCTTTAAATATAGATTTAGAAACATTACTAAAAATAAAACAGCATAGTATCCGTAATAACATTCTTCTAAAAATCAGATATCCATATAATATTACTGATAATATTATAAATATTTATTCCCATTGTCGCGATATATACAAAATAAACATTCCTAAAAAAAAAATATTTACGATCGGTATGCATGTCCGCAGAGGTGATTTATTTCTTGAAGCATACAAGGAAAGAATGCTCCCAAATGAACATTATATAAATATTGCCAAAAGAATTGCTAAAATATGTGAAAAAATTGGTATTAAATACATAATCGAATTATATACTGAATTGCCAAATAAAGATATTGTTATTACTCCAAATCATCCAGGTATAAATAATGTAATATCTAATGATATTATAATATCGCGCGACAATCATTTTATTGAAGATTTTGATGTATTACCAAATTTAGTCAAATATATTAACGAAGATTTATTGTCATCTTTTGATAGAATGATTAATAGCGATATATTTATATCAAGTAAATCAAGCTTATCATCATGTGTAAGCTATTTAAAAAAAGGTATTACTATTTATCATAAATTTTGGCATACCTTTAATACAAAAGATATTGATTATTTGGATCCTTTATTTGAAGATAAGGTATTTAATTTTATAAATAATAATTATAGATAATAAAAATAAAATAATGGGTAGCGGAGGTAGTAAAGACGCGTGTAATGCTATTGATTGTGATAGTATATTAAATAACGACGAAAAATATAGAGATTTAGTAAAAGGACGCGAAGAATATATAGATAAATGTTGTAAAAAGAAAAAGAAGGAAAGATTTACATTATATACGGATATTAATCAGGATATTAAAAGGAATATTAATCAGGATATTAAAAGGAATATTAATCAGGATATTAAAAGGAATATTAATCTTATAATAATAATAATAATATTAGTTTTTAGCATATTTTTTCTAAATCAAATGAGATGACATTGTTATTATTATCGCGGATAACACAATTATCCGCGAATGTTATTAATCCATCATTATATCCTTTACATTTTTTCAAATCATTTAATACGGCATCAGTACCATAATAATTATGCTTTATAATATCATTATCATTAATATTATGCCCTAATGTTGCGCATAAAATGTTGCTAATATTTATAATGTGATCTTTTTCTAAAATAAAATTATACATATAATTACAATCAACATACTCGCTATTTTTAATACTATTCGGGAAAACCCAAACATTATTTTTAATAGGATGATATGGTGTTATTTGTAACCCATCGTTTAATTTAACCATATCGCATTTATTATTATTACATTTTATTTTAATAACACATAATACTTTAGAATATCCCTTTTCTGTTACTACAATATCATCTTTAATAATTTCACTACACTTTTTATAAATATTAGGATATACCAATATTTTACTATCCTCGTGAAAACATCCACCACTGGCATTATTAAAACTTTGCTTAAAATCAAAGTTTTTAGGTACTCCTTTTCTGACAGTGATATCTTTTGTAGAATTAGCATTAGAAGGAATAGGTGGTTCCATATTCGAATAAATATCATCTATTTTTTCAACCAAAGTTTTAAACAATGTTCCTCCGTAATTTGCTATACTTTTATCTTTAAAATTATTACATAATTTATTTTTATGCGCATACATTAATGAATAAATATAATTTTTACCCCATTTATCATATATGTTTTTTGACGATATTGCCAATATTACCTGATCCTTTAAATCTGTAATAAATTCCTTACTTGAATTATATTTATAAATAAAATCCTCTATATATTTATTTAAAAAAACTACATCCGGCATTTTTTTAATAATAGTATTTAACAAATCAATGTATTCAAATCTAATAATATTATTAATATTGTTATAATTATTTATTTCCGTGGATTTAACTATTTTTTTATTATTATTAAAAGTATATTCTAAATTTATATTGTAATTATAATCATTATTATTAGTTTCTAATACAACTATTAATTCCCGTGCCTCTCCATAATTCACATTATTTATTTTTGTATCACCACCATATATCTTTTTAATGGTAGTTCCATTTTCTGTATTAATATTTATGATAGCATTTGTAGCACAAATTGATTTAATATTCGCAATAGCATGTATCATAATAGTACCAACAAAACCAGAATCTGGGATAAATGAAAATGTTCCATTGCCAATGTTTGCTATATCGGCTAACAATTCAGTATCCAATGAATATCCAAACCCAAATGTATAAATTGTTGGTTTTACTTCAAATTTTTCAATATTTTTGTTTAAAGACTCTATAATACCTCTTGGTGGTAATAAATGATTACTGGGAACCCCGTCTGTCATAAACAAAATTGTTTTATTTCTATTTGATATATCAAATTGCTTTAATCCTAAATTTAAACCAGCCCAGATATTAGTACAACCTTTAACTTTTAAATTGCTAACAAGAGATTTCAAATATATTTTATTACTTGTCGTCATTTCAATAAGACAACTTACAACATCGGCAGAATCAGAAAATGTGACAATTGATATTCTGTCATTAGAATTAGCGGCTTCAATTATTGTTTTAATTGAGTGTTTAGTTATATCTAAAATAGTGAAACCTACGTCATTCTGTTTTCCATCTTGATTAACGTAAGCGACAGAATCCATTGAACCCGAGATATCAATTATAATAACAATGTCATTAAATACTTCTTCGGTAATATCTGGTGGCTCAATAATTAAAGATACTATTTTATTATATTTATTAGTTTCAGAATATTCTTTTAAACATATTGGATATTCTTTAATAGTTACATTATCAACATTATCTTTTGCTACATTACCCGTTTTATAAGCCTGGATAGCGTCTTTTAAGGATCTATTTAATTTTAAATCACTTACATTTAAAATATTACGTGTAATAGGTGATGTATTTTTATTAACAAGCCATTTTTTTATTGCTTCCTCCTCATATGAATTTCCCTCATTATCAATATATGGCTCATTCATAATATTATGTGTGATAGGGCATATAAAATATTGAGGGCAAAAACTCATTTTTATATTATAATATGGTGTAATATTTATATAAAAATATCTACATATTTATATATATGTCTGAAAAACTAAATATCTTAATAGATTCCAGAGAATCTAATTTATATAATGATATAATCGATCGTGATTTAGATATATATACGGATAAAATAGAATTTAATAAAAACAATATTGATATAGGTGATATAAATATTAAATATCGCGACATTGAATATATTTTTGAAAGAAAAACTATAAATGATTTAATATCATCGATACATGACGGGAGATATAGAGAACAAAAGGCGAGAATGATTGATAATTATGATAATAAAAGGATAACATATATTATAGAAGGGGACGATATTTTGTCATCAAAAACTTATAATAAAAGCAAAGTTTTACAGAGTACATATTTAAATATATTATTTAGAGACAATATAAGATTGATATTTACTAAAAATGTTAATGAAACAGCTACTTTAATATTATCATTATCAATTAAAATCATCGAAAATCCTGAAAAATTTAATAATATATCTAATAATAATACAACATATACAGACCATTTAAAGTTAAAAAAAAAGAAAATAGAAAATATTGATGAAAAAACATGTTACTTAATGCAGTTATCACAGATACCATATATATCAAATACAATAGCTAAAAATATTTCAAATATATATCCGTCTATGACATCTTTAATTTTAGCTTTAAATGAAGTTGATGACAAAAATAAAGAATTATGTAAAATAGAAGGCGTCGGTAAAGAGAAGGCTTCATATATCATTAAATATTTGTTTAATAAGTAAATGAAAACATATCATTATTTAATATAATGTCCGAATACATTTGAATCGTATTTATTATTTTCAAAGCTCCTGTATCTTGTGTTTTAAATATATCTTCAAGTATATTTTCATTATTATTTTTTATGTATTCTTTGTAATATAACAAAGATTCATTATATCCCCTTACAAATGCTTTATTATTAAGAGATATCAAATATTTTTTTTCTTTTTTCATTTTAATTAATTCTTTAATTATTTTAATGGTTTCGTGCTCTTTGGATAAACAATCGTCATTTTGATAATTCCATATTTTAGTTTTATTATCTATAATTTTCGCAGTAGCAATAATTTTTCCAGATTTTTGATTTTTTGTAATTTTAATATCAACCTTCAATACATCACTGGGGATATTAGTATCAATATTTTTTGACTTTACCTTTTCGGGTTTAAGGTCAATCACCGCATTTTCTGTAAGCTGTATTTTTGCGGACAATTCTTTATTTTTTTTAGCACGTGGTTTTTTAGGCTCTGATAAAATCTCAATATATTTATCAAATAATAATGCTTTTACCATTTGTAACTTTAAATTATCAATGCGATTTTTTCTTTTATTTTCATCCTGATATATCGGTTTTACTTGTAAATTAGAATCTATTTCTTTCCAATAACTATCGTCTTTATCATATCCAGGCAATTCGTCAATACATAATGCGTATAATTGTAATAATGGTTTCATTATTTGATTAGTAATATAATGTAAATAATCAGGTGTTAATTTATTTTCAATAATAAACTCTGGATTTTCAATTCTGTCGCCTTGTAATCCCGTTGTACTATTTGTTTTTATATATACATATGGGATGCGCTCATTAATAACAGGGCGATTTCCTGGATCTCTCGCCCCAATTCTATCAGCAAGTACTTTATGTGCTATTTTAGAAGGATCTTTATAAGAAGCTCTTAAATTTTTGGTAATTACTAAATCATTAATAGATGTTTTGCCATTTACTAAATCATTCAATTCATCTTGTAAGAATTCTATAGAAGCTTGTAAATCTTGTTTTTGAAGAATAATATCAATAACCCCGCCATATATTTTTTTAACTATTTGAGCATTATCGCGTCTTTTTAATACAATACCCATAGATTTTTGCTTATATTTATTGACATCAAACTCGTATAAATTTCCCACATACCTTTTTTTACTAAATAATATAAAAGGATATAGAGATTTTTCATAATTTAATTTTTGAGGTTTTGGCATTATTTTAGCAATTTCTTTTTCTACTTTTTTTCCAATTTCAATAGCATAAGGTAAAGCATCTTTTCCTTGAACAATATTACCAGATCCATCTTTTAAAGGAAACTTACAAAATATTGAATCTGTATCTCCATAAATTACATCCGCATTATAATTTTCTTCCACAAACTTTTTAGCCAACATAATCATTTCTCTTCCTGTCGCAGTAGTACAAGCCGCAATTTCTTTGAGATATATAGAAGAAGTTCTGGCACCTATCTGACCATATAATGAATTTGCTGTAATTTTATATGCCAATTGTAAAGAGTCAAATACATCCTGTTCAAAATTATTATAAGTTTGCTTAATGCTTTCTACCATATTCTTATTAATAGTTGTTTTGCTATTTGTATCAATATCTAAAATATCGTAAAACTCACCATTATCTTCGCATATACCACTTATTTCCATGCCATCGTAAATAATTGTTTGATAATCTATTTTTTTTCGCGTATTCTTTCTTTTTTTTAAAAGCATATCCAAAATATCAGCAATTATACCTTTTTTACCATCTTTATATTGTACAAAAGTACATTTCTTTTCCCCTACTTTCTTTTTTTTATCTCCTTTTCCTTCGTATAAATCATAATATATGTCTTTATATTCAATGTTATCATCAGCTACCCTATATTTTTCATCAATTAAATAACAATCGTGAGATAAATTACGGGATATCATAGATGATGGATATAGAGACCCATAATCAAATACTACTATAGGTTCATTTAAATATATTCCTTCTTTAGGATCTAAAACAACAGCTCCTTCATATCCATCGTCTTCTTCTATAACATTTTCACGATATGATTTAATTACTGGAATCAAAGTATTCCTATCCATACATTGTTTGGCAATAAGTGAAAATATTTTAATTCCTTGTCCTCTTCTAAATAAGAAATTGAGAGGAACAAGGCATACATTTCCCATACCAATATTATTTTCAATTATTTTCAATTTATGTATTAACCTGTTAATAAGACAACAATCCTGAATACAATATTCGGCAATTACGCATCTATCTTTGCTATCTCCTTTGAATTTGCTAAAAATTTCTTGAGGTTTTAAGTCATTCTTTTTATCACCTAAAAATATTGATGCTACATTATCCAATTTATAACTATCCAATTTTTGTTCTCTCTGCATAACTTTTAGTAAATCAATTAAAACTATACCATCATAATCTATATATTTTAATATATTATCACCCATCGCCGATGATGATAATTGTTGCTCCACCAATCCGCATTTTCTTGTAATTAACCTTCCAAGTCCAATGCTAAAATCTTCAATAATATTTAGTTCTTTAGCCCTATCCCATATATATGGCATATCAAAACCAAATATATTATATCCCGTTATTATATCGCTATTTAAATCATTCATAACATCTTTCCATTTATTTAACAATTCTTTTTCTGTTTTACAAGAAACAACATCACACCCTTCAATATCATCACAGCTATTCAATGATACTATATTTTTATAAATTATTTTATCTGAACCATATAAATGAACGGATGTGCCAATTTGTATTATTTTATCTCCCTCAAGGGGTAATAATAATTTATCTAAAATATTACAAATTTTCAACTCTTCCGCATTTATTTCGGCAACCGTCATATTAATATCATCTTCTTCGTCATCATCATTGTCATTAACAGAAGAGGCAATTTTATCAAGTATATTTGTAATATTAGAAATTTCATTTTTTAACAAATTAGGAATATTATCAATATATTCTTTTGTTACTTTCGTAGCACTATTTTTAGCATATACTTTGTTGATTTTTAAATCAGTTTCTTCATCTATAATTACATCATCTATAAAAATCGTTTGTATCCAATTTATAATATATTCTTCGCTACAATCATAACCCGCTTTTGCGACTAATGCTAAATCTTGCGCAACCTTACTATATGTTTTTTTAGCAACCGGAAAATCCCCATGACTACTTGTACATTCAATATCAAAAGACGTCACAAGAATAGGCGCGATTACATTTTTATCTAAAGGGGCTATATTTTTATGATTTGTTTTAATATTATAATCACATCTACTAATATCTTCACCAATATCATATTTATTAATTCTTATCCAGCTACATGGTTTAATATCTTGAATATGTAAATATTTCAAGAATGGATCTATATTACTTTCATATGCTTTAAATCCCGATGTTTCAAGAGTTTTAAAATAATATTTCAAAGTATTATATAATTTCATTGATTTAACCTCAATCTTTAAAAATTTAAATATTTTATTATTAGTAAACCCCCAAAAATCCTTTTTACTTTCCACGCTAATGTTTTTAAAATGATTTTCTAAATTCTTAGGAATTATTTTTTTTTCATACTGACTCGTTTTATAAGTAGCAGTATATTTTTGTGTTAAAAGCGTATCTTTAAATTCATCTACTTTTGCTTGAAAACTGCTATCGCTCAAACATTCCCAACTCTCAGGAGGTTTAATATAAAAGAATGGGCAGAAATTTTTAACATTAACGCAAAATGTTGCTCCATCTTCACTAGTACCAAATATCAGCAATGTATATAATTCATCATTATCTCTTTCCTTATATTTGTCATTTTCAGGAACAAATATATCAGTTATTTGAAACTCAACAATATCACTATCGTAACTCCTATTATTGCTATTTGTAATTTTAGACTTAAGCGGAGGATGTTGTTTGCGTGGAAAATCCATTATAAATAATCTTATTATTTTTCTTTTAAATAAGATAAATCAATTTTTAATTTATTGTAATATATAGAGAATGGAAATAGGTTCCGAAGGTTTAGTGATATTAGTATTGATATTAATCTGTTTTTATTTAGTATATCATTATAATAATGAAAAAGGTCTCACTAAAGTTGTTAGCAATGTAGATAATGAAGAATATACCGTTCAAATAAAAGATGATTCTAAAGAGGCCGCCGATTTAATAGCAAAAATTAAAAAAAGGTTAATTATTTTACTAGAGCACTTAAAAAAAACTTATGGAAATAGTGATAAACGCGTATCTTTATTAGAAAGCAATTTTAGACCAGACGCTATTAAGGAAGGAGTTCAAACGCCTGGTTATACTAGTTATTCTGTGAATAAAGGAGAGCAAATTATTTTATGTTTGCGAAATAAAGATTCATTGGTAGATATTAATACTATGATGTTTGTAGTTTTACATGAATTCGCACATTTAGCTACCGAAAGCATCGGACATACAACAGAGTTTTGGGATAATTTTAGATGGATTTTAGAAGAATCTATTAACATTGGTATTTATACAAAGCAAGAATTTGAAAAAAAGAGCGTCGAATATTGTGGAATGGATATAACATCATCTCCGTTAAAATAAATATATAAGATTATTATATATTTATTTATTTAAAAAATATGAAAAATCATTTAGTTATTGCTGATGATAATTATTATATTTTTGAATTATTCGTATTTTTATCTTTACTATTAATGCCTGTCAGCAAAAAAATGACAAATCTTTATATATCTAATTTGGTAGTTAAAAGAAAATTGAATCAATATACTAATTGGAATATTATTTTAATATTTTTAAATTATATTTATATTAATATATCTGGTATAGAAAATCCATATATATCTAAATTTATAGCTCATAATTCATTACTGATAAATATATTATTTCATGGATTTATGTTATATGATAGCCGAATATTATTTGAAAAAATAGATGACACTAAACCATTTAGCAGATATTTATCTATATTTAATAAAATATCAGATAGAACTTTATTAAATTATGAATATATAATATGTGATATTTTTTTACATATTCTACCTGTTTATTATTATTATGATAATATAGTAAATTATAGAATATACCCATATGATATAAACATGTATCCATATACTCTACTTTTTAAGTTTATGTGGGCATTAAATATTATAGAGGGTTTTAATGTATCGTCTATATATGTTCCATCGTTAGATATCTGTAATATTAAAATTATTAATTTAATAGTTATTATGGATTATACGCTGGATAAAACCCTAATATCATTATAATTTTTATATAAACAATATATTATGATTAATAATTAAATTATGATACCTAAAATTATACATCAAACATGGAAGACAGAAGAATTACCACCAATTATGAAATATATATATGCTGAAAATGTTAAACTACTTAAAAGTAAGGGTTATGAATTTAAATTGTGGTCTGATAAAGAAATAACTGATTTAATAAATACCTATTATCCAGATTTTTTTGAAATTTATAGTTTTGCTAGAACGGGAGTACAGCGCGGTGATATTTCGCGTATTATTATTTTGTATCATTATGGTGGTATATACATAGATTTAGATGTTTTAGTAATGCGTGATTTTGCCGAATTATTAGATATGAGTAAAGATACTTTCTATATATCTTATGAACCACTATGTCAAACAAAGGCATTATATAATGATGAAAAATATATATGTAACGCATTTTTTGCCGCCAATAAAAATAATATTTTTGTAGAAAAATTATTACGAGGAATACCAAATACTATATTACAACATGGAGTTAATATTTTTTCAAAATTTGATATATTTGGTGGCAATTATATAAAACGACAGATAGATAAATATAAAACAAGTGGCTTTGATATACATATTATAGACGACCGCGAATTAATCTACCCTATTAATGATTTAAAATTACATAATTTGCCTTGTAATTTAAAAGATTGGAAAATGGTTAAAAGTGGGGTATATGAAATGAATCCAATTATGATACATTATTGGATTCATGGCGATTTTGAATCTAAAAACTTAATAGAACGCTATAAACCTGATAAAAATCTGAGTGTCAATGAGAATATATATATGTTCTTTAAAACATTA
>Ga0209653_1001387_pt1 | contig 19504 bp, 30 predicted proteins | sample SaaInl6LU_22_DNA_FD_184644 | JGI IMG/M metagenome (GOLD analysis project Ga0209653, IMG submission 184644) | Marine microbial communities from expanding oxygen minimum zones in the Saanich Inlet - ESP_116LU_22_DNA (SPAdes) (version 2) | ecosystem: Environmental > Aquatic > Marine > Intertidal...
CTGCCGAACTCTGTGAGCGCGGCTTGGGAAGCGAAGCGGCGCTTAAAAAAGTTGGCGTATGGTCTAACCGGATGGCGGCCATGCGCAGAGCTCTGCAGCGCAACAGCTCAGCTCAACTGCGCATGTATCTTCACCAGCTTGCCGCGATCGATCGTGCGGCAAAAGGTATCCGCGCGGCCAACGGTTGGCAGGAGCTGACAACTCTGGCTCTGGCTATCGCCGGTGCAGCGCCGCTTTCTGCCGCAACGGTCAAAATAGAGATCAGCTAAAACCAGCGCTTGGTTAACTGATGAATCAATAAACCGCCGCTACAACCCAAGGTGTTAGCCAATAAATCCCCTAACTCGGCACTGCGATAACCGCTAAACTCTTGCAGAATTTCAATAACTGCCCCGTAGACGACCACACCGCTCGCTAATTTCAACCAACTGATTCGGGCAAGATAGCTGCGCGCCAGGAGATACGCTAGCAGTAAGTAAGCGATGAAATGGTACAACTTGTCGGAGCCGGCGATATCAACGGCGGAATTAAGCGGCAGCAGCGAACCCAGCGCAATCGCAAACGCTAGACAGCAACTGCTCAACTGCCAAAGACGAATAGGCAAGCTAAACACTGCAAAGCTTCCGATTCATCTCTGCGAGGCGCTCCGGGGTGCCGATATCGCACCATTGCCCCGGCCAATGTTCGCCGCCAACTCCTCTTGTGGAGAGCAATGGTAGTAGCACCTCGCGCAGTGCCAGCGGCGCACCAGATGAGTGGAGTAACGACTGGAAAGCTTGAGGACGCCACACACTGATGCCACTAAAGGTGAGAGTACTGCCGTCAATCGGCGCACTGAGCTGGCCGTTGCGAATAGAAAAGTCGCCCTCGGGGTGATGAGGCGGATTGTCGACCATGACCAGATGAGCGCTCTGCTGAGGCGTTAACCGCGCTGCGCGATCTAGCAAATTTTTGATCGGGTAGTCGCACCAGATATCGCCATTGATCAATATAAATGGCTCGTCGCCAAGCAGTGGCAGAGCTTTCACTACCGCACCCGCGGTCTCCAGAGGCGTCGACTCACGCGACCACTCTATACTGGCACCCCAGCGCTTACCGTCGCCAAAGTACTCTATTAACTGGTCGCCCAGCCAGCTGACATTGATCACTACCTGAGAAACGCCCGCGGCAACTAATTTCTCCAGACTGTGTTCGAGAATGGGTCGTCCAGCTAATGCCAAAAGAGGCTTTGGAACGCTGTCGGTGAGTGGCCGCATACGCCGTCCTTGACCGGCAGCCAGAAGCATCGCTCTCATCGCTCAAATCCTCTGTACTCATCGAACCAAGGCTGCTTGGCAATGGCCGGCATCAACCGCGCTTTGAACCATTCAGCAAAGGCTTGCAGCTGAGGATAGCTTGCTGCCACCTCCAAGGTGTAGTGAATGACCAAAGGTAGGTCGTGCAAGTAAGACGGCTTATTATCGCGCAGGGCCAAGCGGGCAAAAATACCCAGCACTTTCATATGGCGCTGCAAACCCATCCAATCGAACTGACGGCTGAACTCGGCAAGCGACGGTGCACCCTCAAGTGGCGCGATGTTGTGCTGGTAAAACTCAGTCACCAATGCCTCTCGCGTCACTGACGGCCACTGCCAGTAACAATCCTTGAGCAGCGACACCAGATCGTAGCTGAGCGGTCCGACCACGGCATCTTGATAATCGATAATACCCAGCTGAGGCTGTGCTGCAGATGTATCGGAAAGCATAATATTGCGGCAGTGATAATCTCTGTGCACAAAGCCTTGCGGCTGTTCAATCGCCGAGGTTGCCAGCTGCTCATACAGAGCGGCCAACTCACTTCGCTCCACGTTGTTCAACTCTAGGCTCAGCAATTCAGCGACAAACCACTGTTCAAACAGCGCCATCTCGGCGACTAATTTGGTGCGATCGTACTCAGGAAGCTCAGCCAGTTCAGCGCCAGGTATGGCCGCCAGAGAAGCGAGCAGGGTCATTGCAGGCTTTAATGCGTTCGCACCCTCTGTGGGGTAGACACTGCGCAACGATTGATGACCTAGATGCTCCAAAAGAAAAAAGCCTCTCGAAAGATCTATCGCAAAAAGCTTGGGAACCGGCAGTCCATTCCTGGCCAAAAGCAACGTACAGGCGATAAAACTTCGATTGGGCTCGCTTTCCGGCGGGCTGCTAGCGACTAAATAATGCGGCTGATCAACGATTCCCCAGTAGCGGCGCTGACCAGCATCGCCGGGCAGAGGCTTCAAAACAGGCGTTCCAAAGAACCCTGGCAGCTGTCTTACCAACCACCCTTGCAACGCTTTTTGCTGCTCTATTTCACCACTTTCCATCACTGCACTCATCTCAATTTTGGCGTTGCAAGAATTCTAACCGAATTGCCCAGCAACAACCCTAGCACAGGGTCAAATATCAGTTAAAATGAAAGCTATTAACCAAGGATTCAGCTGTGCCACTGCCTACTGTCCGTTTATCTCACTATCCATTCGTTGCATTGTTTTGTGTTGCCGCACTACCCACTGCGGTTGCCACAGCGGCACAACCAGAAACTGCACCCGAGTGGCGTTGCACTGCTGCACAGGGCGGCTGGAGCTGCCAGCAACAGCTGAGTTCTCGCGCACCTTATGTGCGCCCTACACGCAGTTTGCAGGCAACCTTAAAAGCACAGCAGAGCAGTACTGACGAAGCCCGAGTTGCACCCAATAATAATCTCGACTGGGTCGCTATTGAGCAACTGTCCGGCGAGCGTCGCGCCGAGCTTCCCTCTCACTGCTGCGGTGAATATGTCGAGCCGCCCCGCGACTACCCTGATGCCCAGCGCGATCCGAGCTCTGCTCCTTTGCGGGTCAACGCGGACCAAACACAGGCCAATGCAGACGGTGATGTCGAGCTAACCGGTGACGTACAAATCTCTCAAGGCTATCGACAGGTACGCAGCGACCGCGCTGCGCTTAACCAAAATGATCGCAGCGTAACACTTGAGGGGAATGTACAGATGCGCGAGCCCGGGCTGCTGTTGCTGGGCGAGCGTGCCGATCTCAATTTAGCCAGCCGTGAAGTCAGCATTGAGCAAGCGACCTATGTAATCCATGGCGCTAGTATTCGCGGTACCGCCGGCAAACTTTCGCGCAGCGCCCAAGGCGAACTGGTGATTGAAGATGCCACCTATACTAGCTGCCCCCCCACCAGTGACGATTGGCAACTGAACACCGCAAAGATCAGCATTGACGAAGAGAGCGGGTTTGCAACCGTGCGCGACGCCACTCTAGAGATAAAGGATCTGCCGGTCTTTTACTTTCCTTGGTTGCGCTTTCCTATCAATGACAATCGTTCCAGCGGGCTATTGTTCCCACAAATCAGCAGCAATAGCCGCAATGGCATCGACTATGCCCAACCTATCTATTGGAACTTGGCAGAGAACTACGACATCACTTTTACCCCGCGCTTGCTGACTGAAAGAGGCTTTAGTCTGGGCATAGAGGGCCGCTATCTCAACCGCTGGTCTAACACTACACTCAACACTGCCTTTCTCCCAGACGATAGCGGTGGTGGCGAAGATGGTACTGTACTGAGACCTAGCTACGAGGGTGAAAACCGCTCGATGGTAGCTCTCGACCATCGCGGTGATAGAGGCAACTTGTATACCCGTGTCAGCTATAACGAAGTGAGCGACCGCGACTACTTGCGCGACTTCGGCAACCAAGCGATTGAAACTGAGTCAGCATCGTATCTCAATCGCACAGCAGCTTTAGGTTATCGTGGCGAAAACTGGCAGCTAGGCATGGCTGTTGAGGACTACCAGATCATCAGTTTTGATCTAGATTCGCAATACACCCTAGTACCGCAGTTGATAGCCAACGGCCGTTATAGTTTTAAGCGCCGCTGGGTACTCTCGCTCGACAACCAACTCAGCCAGTTTGAGCACGATAATACAACCCTTACTACCGGCAGCCGTTTGCGCGGCCATTACAAGCTTAGCTGGGATAAGCAGTGGGGTTGGGGCTATATCAAACCAGCTATCGGTGTTCACCAACTCGCTTATCAACTCGACAACGAGTTAGTCACGCTACTTGACGATCAACCTTCAGTGACAGTGCCCACAGCCTCTATAGATGGCGGCCTGTTCTTTGAACGCAAAGGCCGTTTGGGGATGCAAACACTCGAGCCGCGGCTCTTCTATCTGCACAACAGCCACCGCGATCAGAGCCAACTTCCCAATTTTGACAGCCTGTTGATGACGCCGACCTACGAAAGTCATTTCCGCGACAACCGTTTTGTTGGTGGTGATCGCGTTGGTGATGCACAGCGTCTCACCGGCGCAATCACCAGCCGTCAATTAGACGACAGCGGACGCCAGCTTTGGCAGCTGAGCCTGGCACACACTTGGTCATTGCAAGAGCCGCAGATCACACTCTATGACCCTTTAGGTTACAGCCCCTTCGCAAAGGACTCCTTAGCTGCCGGCTTTGAAGCTCAGCTCTCGAAACAGTGGCAACTGACCAGCGATGTCAGTTACGATCGCGATGACAATCGAGTACAGCGCGGCAGTTTTGCTATGCGCTATAAACGCGAAGACGGCGGCTTGGCCAATTTAGCCTACCGTTACACACATCGCGCCAATGCCTCATATTTGGCGGAGGGTACGGAACTCTTCTACTCGCAAGCTATCGAACAAATCGATCTCTCTTTAGTAGCCCCACTGTTTGGCAATATTCGCTGGGTGGCGCGCTGGAATCGCGACCTCACCGACGGGCGCGATATTGAACTGTTTGCCGGCCTCGAGTATGACAGTTGCTGCTGGCGTGCTAGTCTCGTCGCGCGCCGTCATTTAGAGCGCAATGAACTGCTGGTGCTACCGGAGCAGAGCTTAGAGACCAGCAATGGGATACTCTTTCAAATACAATTTAAAGGCCTAGCCGGCAGCAGCAACCGGATAGACTCCACACTTAGCAACGGTATTTTTGGTTATGAGAAGCGCGATGAATTTTAACAACCTCCCCCGTGCCCTAGCGGCTCTTCTTTTGGCATTTTCTGCGACAGCCGCAGCTCAGCTACAAGTTGTCGACCGTATTGCTGCTATTGTCGATGAAGATGTTGTCATGCAGAGCGAGCTCGAACAGCGTTTGGAAGATATATACGCGCAAATTGAACGCACTGGCGGCAACCCTCCGCCACCGCAACTGTTAGCTGCCCAGGTCATTGAGCGACTTATCTCTGAGCGCTTGCAATTGAATCTAGGCTATCGCGCTGGGGTGCGTATCGCAGACGAAGAGATCAACCAAGCTATTGCAAGACTGGCGGCCAGCGCCCAGACCAGCGTAGAACAGTATATTGCCGCAGTAGAGGGTCAAGCCGGCGGTTACACAGGATTGCGCGAGCAGATTCGCACCGAAATGATTCTGCGCCGTGTTCAGCAGGGCAACGTTATGCGCCGTATTCGCATCAGTGATCGCGAGCTTGATAATTTCTTAAATTCTCAAGAGGGCCAACTGCTCAGTGCCTCTGAGGTGCGAGTCGGCCATATCCTGCTCAGCAAGCGTTCAACACTCAGCGATCCAGAGCGTCTTGAACTGATCGCCCAAGCCGAAGATCTGGCTAGCCAAGCACAAGATGGCGCTAATTTCGCTTCGCTGGCATTGAGCTACTCGAGTGACAGCTCGGCGGCCCAAGGCGGCGATCTAGGCTGGCGCAATAGCGCAGAACTTCCCGAGCTGTTCAGTACAGCCGTAGCACAGCTGGAGCCCGGCGAGGTAAGCCCCGTTCTTGAGAGTGGAGCTGGTTGGCATATCCTTAAATTGTTCGACCGTCGCGGTGGCGGTGAACAGCTGATTGAACAGCACTTTGCACGCCATATTCTCCTTTCGCCCAATCAAATACGCGACCCTGATCAGACTGTCGCAGAGCTCGAAGGTTTACGTCAACGCCTGCTAGACGGTGAGGATTTTGCCGATCTGGCCCGCGAATACTCTGAGGACAAAGGTTCTGCTCTATCTGGCGGAGAGCTAGGCTGGTCGACACCAGGTATGTTTGTGCCCGAATTCGAAGAAAACATGAGCTCAATTGCGCTCAATGACATCAGTGCGCCATTCCAGTCGCAATTTGGCTGGCATATTCTGCAAGTCACTGAGCGGCGCAATCAAGATTTCAGCAATGAAATTTTGCGCAATCGCGCACGCAACCTACTCAGCCAGCGAAAGTTCGATGCCGAGCTACAAGTTTGGCTGCAAGAGATCCGCGATGAGGCGTTTGTCGAGGTCAAAAACTTACCCGGATTACTCGAGCAAGACAGTACGCAGCTATGACCTTGCGCTTTGCTATCACCCCCGGCGAGCCCGCCGGTATTGGACCAGACCTGCTCATCACATTGGTCCAGCAAGGATGTCGCCATGAACTAGTAGCCGTGGCAGACCCCGCTGTTTTAGCTGAGCGCGCCAAACAACTCGGACTGCCCCTCAAACTAATCGAGCCGCGCGCTGAAGCTCAGCCATTGGCACCCGGCGAACTCTGTGTTGACCCCGTTATCTGTCCAGAACCTGTAAAGCCTGGCCAGCTCAATTCGCGCAACGGCGGTTACGTTGTCGCCTGTTTAGATCGCGCCATAGATTTAGTCAACAACCATCAGTGTGCAGCACTGATCACTGGTCCAGTTCAAAAATCTACGATCAATGAATTTGGTCTGCCATTCTCTGGTCACACTGAGTATCTCGCCGAAAAAACTGGCACGGATCAAGTGGTGATGATGCTAGCCAGTGACACGCTGCGCGTTGCACTTGCGACCACGCATCTACCTTTGCGAGAAGTAGCCGACACCATCGACTCCACGCTTTTGGAGTCGGTTATTAGAATCTTAGTCGCTGACCTTGAGTCTAAATTTGGCATCCACAAACCAACCATACTGGTGGCCGGGCTCAATCCGCATGCTGGCGAATCCGGCCATCTGGGACGTGAAGAGATCGAGATTATTGAGCCCGTACTGAAGCGTCTGCAAGCAGAAGGGCTCGATCTTATTGGCACCTTACCTGCCGATACTCTATTTACCCCTAAGTGGCTTTCGCGAGCTGACGCTGTGTTGGCAATGTATCACGATCAAGGGCTACCGGTACTTAAATACCAAGGTTTTGGACGCGCAGCCAACATAACACTGGGACTTCCCATCATTCGCACATCAGTCGATCACGGTACCGCCTTAGATCTCGCTGCAACCGGTAAAGCCGACCCCGGTAGTTTAGTTACCGCAATCGCTGTTGCAACCCAGATGGCCAGTAGCCAGGAGAGAACGTGACAGATCATCAACCACGCAAACGCTTTGGGCAGAACTTTCTTGTCGATCGTTCGATCATAGAGCGTATTGTTAAAACCATTAATCCCAGTGCTGAGGATAATCTTATTGAAATCGGTCCCGGTATGGCCGCCATAACACAATACCTTTATCCCGCCTGCCCCAATATGCAAGTCATTGAACTAGACAGAGATTTAGTCGCCTACTTAACACAACAGTTTCCAAGCCTAAACATTTACAGTGGCGATGCCTTAAAAGTCGACTATCAACAGTTCTACAAACCGGGCCACAAATTGCGGCTGGTGGGCAATTTGCCCTACAACATCTCGACCCCGCTACTTTTTCATTTGCTCAGTTATCGCGAATTGATCGCAGATATGCATTTCATGCTTCAAAAAGAAGTGGTCGATCGCCTCGGTGCGCAGCCCGGAACAAAGGCTTATGGCCGTCTGTCAGTCATGATCCAGTATCACTGCCGTGTCATGCCGGTCATTGCTGTCCCACCCGGCGCCTTTCGCCCACCACCCAAAGTACAATCTGCAGTAGTGAAACTAACGCCGCACTCTGAGTTGCCGCATCAAGCCAGCGATCATCTTCTACTCGGTAAGATCGTTGCTCACGCCTTCGGCCAGCGACGCAAAACGTTGCGCAATGCACTGCGCCCTTACAACGAATGTTTGCAGCAAGTTGGCGACATTATCGATCTCAACCGGCGCGCGGAGCAACTGAGTGTCAGGGAGTTTGTCGCTATCGCAAATACCATTAGCCAGTGGCAAAAACTACAGCCACCCACGCCGAGCGAGCACTGAATGACACAAACAGACAGATCAGACACCGATGCACGCATCGATGTCGCAGTAGAGATAGAGTACTTAGAAGCCCAGTCCGAGCCGGAGAGCGATAATTACGCCTTTGCCTACCGGATTACGGTCTCCAACCGTGGCGCCACAACCGTACAACTGTTAAGTCGCCACTGGCTAATCATTGACAGCAATCAGCGCCAGCGCGAGGTCTCTGGTGTCGGAGTTGTTGGAGAACAACCATATATTTCGCCAGGGGCAAGCTACACCTACACCAGCGGTGCTGTGATAGATACGCCGATCGGCACAATGCAGGGCAGCTACCAACTGGTTGATAGCGATGGAGAGAGTTTTGACGCCGAGATAAAGCCTTTCCTTCTAGCCACCCCTCATCAAGTCAACTAAGCATGGTCGATTACGTCGTTGGCGATATACAAGGCTGCTATGACGAGCTGCGGTTACTCCTGGAAAAAGTCGATTTCAATGCCCATTCAGATCGATTGTTGGCGGTGGGTGATCTCGTTAACCGCGGTGAGCAGTCACTACAGGTACTGCGTTTTTGCCGCAGTCTAGGTGACAGTTTCGCCACTGTGCTCGGCAATCATGATCTCCACTTAATTGCTATCGCGCGCGGACACGCGAAAACCTCAAGAAAAGATACCTTGAGCGAACTCCTCAAAGCGGCTGACTGTCAGGAGCTTACCGACTGGTTGCGCCAGCAGCCTTTGGCAATGCGAGTTGGAGAACACCTCCTAGTACATGCCGGTGTACCGCCATTTTGGGGGCGCAGCAAGACATTGAGGCTAGCCTCTGAAGTGTCCAGCACTCTAAGCAGTAATCAATGTGATAGCTATCTCGCCGCGATGTATGGCAATTACCCTGTCATTTGGAGTGAAAAACTGCGCGGGGTAAAGCGTTTGCGAGTTATTACTAACTACTTAACCCGTATGCGATTCATCACTAAGCAAGGCGCACTGCAGCTTTCCGCCAAAGGAGCACCCGCGACACCACCACCGGGAACAATTCCCTGGTACACCGCACCGCGTAGAAAGATGGCCGAGAAATCGATTGTTTTTGGGCACTGGGCTGCCCTAGAAGGCCGTTATTGCGGGCCAAAACTTCACCCTTTGGACACCGGTTGTGCATGGGGAAAACAGCTCACTCTGCTTAATTTAGAGACCCTCGAGCGCAGCTCAGTTGATAAACTCAATTAATTGAGCTTTTCGTGAGCGAAAAAAAACCGGGCCATGCCCGGTTTTTCTAGCGACTATAGATTACTCGTCTTCAGCAGCTACTTGAGGGCGATCCACTAACTCAATGTAAGCCATCGGGGCGTTATCGCCGGCGCGATTGCCACATTTGAGAATACGCAAATAACCACCGGGACGATCTTGGTAACGCGGGCCTAGCTCATTGAAAAGCTTACCAACAACCGATTTGCTGCGCAGGCGGCTAAAAGCAAGACGACGGTTAGCCACTGAATCCTCTTTACCTAATGTAATGATGGGCTCAGCGTATCCGCGCAACTCTTTGGCTTTAGGCAGGGTGGTTTTTACCAGCTCGTGCTCAAGCAGAGAGTTAGTCATGTTGCGGAACATTGCGCGGCGGTGAGAGCCCGTGCGATTGAGTTTGCGGCCACTATAGCGATGACGCATGATAATCTTCCTTCGTTCGTTGCTTTCTCAGCAAGGATTAATTGAGCAGCTTATGCCAACTCACGTTCAGTTTTTAGGCTTGCTGGTGGCCAGTTCTCTAGGCGCAAGCCCAGCGACAGACCGCGCGAAGCGAGCACATCTTTGATTTCTGTCAGCGACTTTTTACCCAAGTTAGGGGTTTTAAGTAGCTCGACTTCGGTGCGCTGAACCAGATCACCGATATAGTAAATGCTTTCTGCTTTGAGGCAGTTCGCAGAGCGCACTGTCAGCTCTAAATCATCGACGGGACGCAACAAGATCGGGTCAATCTGCTCTTCTTTAGCTTCTGGCTCGGCTGCCGCCTCACCCTGCAAGTTAACAAAGGCGGCTAACTGCTGCTGAAGAATAGTCGCAGAGCGACGAATAGCTTCCTCGGGATCAATCGTACCGTTGGTTTCGATTTCTAGAACCAGTTTGTCCAGATCGGTGCGGTTCTCTACGCGAGCACTCTCAACGCTGTAGGCAACACGATAGACTGGGCTAAAGGTAGCATCTAACTGCAGGCGACCGATAGAGCGAGTCTCTTCTTCACTGACGCGAGAATCTGCCGGCTGATATCCGCGGCCTGACTCAACACGCAAACGTGCATTAAACTCAACCTTGCCAGACAGAGTGGCAATAACATGGTCAGGGTTAACAACCTCTACGTGGTTATCTACCTGAATATCAGCAGCAGTAACTGTGCAGGGGCCCTTAACATTGATGGACAGCGTAGTATCTTCGCTACCCTCCATTATCATGGCAACACCTTTGAGGTTGAGGAGTATGCTCATCACATCTTCCTGAACACCCTCAATACTGCTGTACTCGTGCTCAACGCCATCAATCTCAACTTCAGTCACGGCAGCGCCAGACATTGAAGAGAGCAAAATGCGACGCAGTGCGTTGCCCAGAGTGTGGCCAAAACCACGCTCAAATGGCTCTAAAACCACTTTGGCATGGTTACCGTCGTAGCTCACTACGTCGATATTCTTCGGCGTTAACAATTCATTGACAGAATTCATAGTTTTTCCCTGTGAAGCTTTGTCAGCAATTACTTAGAGTAAAGCTCAATGATCAGGTTTTCGTTGATCTCGGCCGGCAGATCAGAACGGTCAGGGAAGCGTACAAAAGTACCCTCCATCTTGTTGCTGTCAACCGAAACCCACTCCGAATCACCACGCTGAGCAGCGAGCTGCAGAGCAGTAGCAACACGCAGTTGCTTTTTAGAGCGTTCACGGATAGAAACCACATCACCTTCCGCTACACGGTATGAGGGAATGTTAACTTTCTGTCCATTGACCATGATCGCATTGTGCGCGACAAGTTGACGACATTCAGCACGGGTAGAACCAAAACCCATACGATAGACAACGTTGTCTAAACGACGCTCAAGCAGGGTAAGCAGGTTTTCACCTGTATTGCCTTTTATGCGTGCAGCTTCTTTGTAGTAGTTGCGGAACTGCTTCTCAAGCACACCGTAGATACGGCGAACTTTTTGTTTTTCACGAAGCTGTACACCGTAGTCAGACAGACGACCGCGACGCTGGCCGTGTTGACCAGGCGCACTCTCGGCGCGACACTTGCTCTCCAGAGGGCGAACGCCACTCTTCAAGAACAGGTCAGTACCTTCGCGGCGTGACAGTTTACAAGTGGGTCCTAGATATCTAGCCATGCTATAACTCTCTTCTTGCGGCGCTTATACGCGACGTTTTTTCGGCGGACGACAGCCGTTGTGTGGGATCGGCGTAACATCAGTGATGTTGGTGATCTTGTAGCCGGCATTATTTAGTGCACGAACAGCAGATTCACGACCAGGCCCCGGGCCTTTGACTTGAACATCGAGGTTTTTGAGACCGTACTCTTTTGCCGCTTCACCAGCGCGCTCTGCTGCAACCTGCGCTGCAAAGGGCGTGCTCTTACGAGAACCACGGAAACCAGAACCACCAGCAGTCGCCCAGGACAAAGCGTTACCTTGACGATCAGTGATAGTGACGATGGTGTTGTTAAATGAAGCGTAAATATGCGCTACGCCATCAACAACGCTTTTCTTGACCTTTTTACGGGTGGTTTTGCTAGTTGCTTTAGCCATTGCAAACCGTTCCTCGGATTACTTTTTAATGGGACGACGCGGCCCTTTACGGGTGCGTGCGTTAGTCTTGGTGCGCTGACCGCGGAGCGGCAAGTTGCGACGGTGACGAATACCACGGAAACAACCGAGGTCCATCAGACGCTTAATGCTCATACTCACTTCACGGCGCAAATCACCCTCAACCGAGAGCTCACCAACGGCATTACGCACATTGTCCAGCTCAGACTCGGTGAGATCTGAAATCTTTGTTGTCTCTGCAATACCCAAATCGGCACACAGTTTCTTAGCAGTCGGTCGACCGATACCGAACACATACGTCAATGAGATGACAGCGTGTTTGTTATCGGGAATATTGACACCGGCAATACGGGCCATTCGCGTTACTCCACTCTCTTACTTAATTAACCCAGCTCTTAGGCGCTTGCAGCATAGACTACAAAAAGGCGCGGTAGAATACTGGCAGATGGTCAAAAAATCAACCAGATTATCCCTGGCGTTGCTTATGACGCGGCTCGACACTACAAATGACACGAACCGAACCATTGCGACGGATAACCTTACAGTTCCGACACATCTTCTTAACGGATGCACGTACTTTCATCGCAAACCTCTCTCTAAGGGGCCAAACTTACTATTTACGGCCAACATTTTTTAAGTTGGCCTTTTTCATCAGCGAGTCATACTGCTGAGACATCAAGTGCGACTGCACCTGGGCCATAAAGTCCATGGTCACCACCACTGCAATCAACATAGACGTTCCACCGAGGTAGAAAGGGACATTGAACTGCACGTTTAGCACCATCGGTAACAGACAGATCAAGGTGATATAAATACTACCTATCAATGTCAAACGGGTGGTAACACTATCAATGTACTTGGCAGTGTGCTCACCAGGGCGGATACCAGGCAAAAAGGCACCGCCACGTTTCAGGTTATCAGCCACTTCTTTTGGGTTGTACATCAACGCCGTGTAGAAGAAGCAGAAAAATATAATTAATGCTGAGAACAACAAAATATACAGCGGCTGACCAGGGCCTATCAGCAAAGAGACATCTTGCAGCCAAGCAGGAGCGTTAGCACCTTGACCAAACCAGCTGCTCAAAGAGCTGGGAAACATCAGCAAACTACTGGCAAAAATAGCGGGGATAACACCGGCCATATTCACCTTAAGAGGTAGATGGGAGGTCTGTGCATTGTAAGCTTGACGACCCTGACGCTGCGCATAGTTCACTGTCAGTCGACGCTGGCCACGTTCAATCGTGACAACAAAGTAGACCACCGCGATTGCTATGATTAAAACTATCACCAGAGTCAGTGGATTCAAATCACCTTGGCGTGCAGACTCTAAGGCCTGCCCTATAGCGCTGGGAATACCGGCGACAATACCCGCGAATATCAGCATCGAGATACCGTTGCCGATACCGCGCTCGGTAATCTGCTCACCCAGCCACATCATAAATATCGCACCGGCCACCAATGAACCGATAGCAACCAGATAAAACATGGTATTGACTTCGTAGGCTAGCCCCTGAGAGGCAAAACCTACAGCCATGGCTGTGCCTTGAACCAAAGCCAGAACAACTGTGCCATAGCGGGTGTACTGGTTAATCTGCCGACGACCTGCGTCGCCTTCTTTCTTTAATTGTTCAAGCGCCGGAACACTAGCCGAAAGTAACTGCATAATAATAGAGGCAGAAATATACGGCATGATACCTAGTGCCAGGATACTCATGCGCTCCAAAGCACCACCGGAGAACATGTTAAACATACCCAGGAATGTGCCTTGGTTCTGATTGAAGAGATCCGCCAAGCGCTCAGGATCAAAACCTGGGACAGGGATGTGCGTACCGAGACGGTAGACAATAATCGCTAAGAACAAAAAGCGAAGGCGAGCCCATAGCTCGCCCAAACCTTTTGATCCGCCGTTAGGCATGCCCGCAGGAGTCGCCATTAGCTTGACTTAACCTTCAACCTTGCCGCCGGCCGCTTCAATAGCAGCACGAGCGCCAGCCGTTGCACCAACACCGACTAAAGTTACTGCTTTGGTTACTTCACCTGAAGCAAACACCTTAGCGCGTTTGATACTGTTGTTAATTACACCGGCAGCACGCAGTGAGGCAATAGAAACTTCACTGCCTTCAACCATATTTAACTCACCTAGGCGAATCTCAGCGGTCACCGCAGCTAAACGTGAGGTAAAGCCGTATTTAGGCAGGCGTTTTTGCAAGGGCATTTGGCCACCTTCAAAACCTGGGCGAATTGAACCACCTGAGCGTGAAGTCTGGCCTTTGTGACCGCGGCCAGCAGTCTTACCCAGGCCACTACCAATACCACGACCTACACGCTTTGCTGCTTTAACCCGGCCAGGAGCGGGGCTTAGAGTATTTAGACGCATCTTATGCCTCCTCGACCTTAACCATGTAGAAAACTTTGTTTACCATGCCGCGAACTGAGGGGGTATCCTCAACTTCAACGGTGTGGCCGATGCGGCGCAGACCAAGGCCGGCGATACAGGCGCGATGATTCTTCAGGCGACCGTGTACGCTTTTTGTCTGCGTCACTTTAATTGTTGCTTTTGCTTTAGCCATGATGCTCTATCCAAATCTGACGTAACGTCTATTAATTCAAGATCTCTTCAACTGACTTGCCACGCTTGGCGGCGACATCATCCGGCGATTGCATCGCCTCGAGCGCTTTAAAAGTGGCGCGAACCACATTGACAGGGTTTGTAGAACCGTAGCACTTAGCCAGTACGTCCTGAACACCCGCCAACTCAAGAACTGCACGCATTGCACCACCAGCAATCACACCGGTACCTTCAGATGCAGGCTGCATGTAGATCTTCGCAGCTGAATGTACACCCTTAGTCGGGTACTGAATTGTCTTGCCGTTCAGTGCCACTGAGATCATGTTGCGACGCGCAGACTCCATGGCCTTTTGAATCGCCTGAGGTACTTCGCGAGCTTTACCGCGGCCGAAGCCAACTTTACCATTGCCATCACCGACAACTGTCAGTGCAGTAAAGGCAAAGATACGACCGCCTTTAACGGTTTTAGCAACGCGATTTACCTGGACCAGCTTCTCTTGGAAGCCTTCGGAGGAATCTTTTTGATCGTTGTAAGCCATAATATCTACCTATTAAAATTCGAGACCGGCTTCGCGCGCGGCATCAGCTAACGCCTTGACACGACCGTGATACTTAAAGCCGCTGCGATCGAATGCTACGGTTTTAACGCCCGCTTCCACAGCGCGCTCTGCAACTAACTTACCCACTGCTTGGGCTGCAGTAACGTTGCCAGTAGCACCATCGCGCAGACCAGACTCAAGAGTAGAGGCGCTAGCCAGTACTTGATCGCCACTAGCAGCGATAATCTGTGCATACATATGACGCGGAGTGCGCGTAATACAGAGGCGTACCGCACCAAGCTCAGCGATTTTGCCACGGGCACGGCGCGCGCGGCGCAGACGTGATAACTTTTTATTGTCGCTCATCAGTTTACCCTGTTACTTTTTCTTGGCTTCTTTACGTCGTACGTACTCACCAGAGATACGAACACCTTTACCCTTGTAAGGCTCTGGCGGACGGAAAGCGCGGATTTCAGCAGCGGCTTGGCCAAGCACTTGCTTGTCCGTACCTTTCAGCACGATTTCTGTCTGCGTGGGGCACTCTGCAGTGACACCCTCAGGCAGGTCAAATACGATTGGGTGAGAGAAACCTAAAGTCAAATTGACTTTGCTGCCCTGCACCTGCGCGCGATAACCTACACCGACTAGTTCTAACTTCTTCTCAAAGCCAACTGAACAGCCGATCACCATATTGTTGACCAACGAACGCGTAGTACCCGCCATTGCGCCGGAAAACTTATCGCTAGTCGCTGCTGCGAAAGAGAGCACATTACCCTCTTTTGAGACGTTGACTGCACTGTTGAGAGGCATTTTCATGGAACCTTTGGCCCCTTTAACTGCGATCTCACCAGAGGCGATAGTCACGTCGACACCGCTGGGCAGCTCGACTGGATTATTTGCAATTCTAGACATGTCTAATCCCTACTTAGAATACGGTGCAGAGAACTTCGCCGCCGATACCGGCTGCGCGCGCTGCGCGATCAGTCATAACGCCTTGACTGGTGGTGACAATAGCCACGCCCAGACCACCGCGAACGGTTGGCAAGCTGCCATGGCCTTCGTACTGACGCAGGCTTGGCTTGCTTATACGAGTGATCTCGGAGATCACTGGCTTGCCTTCAAAATACTTCAGATCAACGGTCAACTCAGCTTTTGCATCACTAGTGACTGAAAAACCGTTGATGTAACCTTCTGACTCAAGTACCCGAGCTACAGCCGCTTTCAGCTTTGAGGCAGGCATGGTCACGGAGACCTTACTGCGCTGGTGTGCATTGCGGATGCGCGTTAGCATATCGGCGATTGGATCTTGCATGCTCATATCAAATGCTCCTATTACCAGCTTGACTTAACAAGGCCTGGCACGTCACCACGCATAGCTGCTTCACGCAACTTGATACGGGACAAACCAAATTTACGATAGACCGCGTGTGGGCGACCTGTGATGCGGCAGCGATTCTGTTGGCGGACCGGGCTAGCATCGCGCGGCAACTTCTGCAGCTTAACCTGTGCATCCCAGCGCTCTTCATCAGAAGTGGCAGGATTTTGAATCAATGCTTTAAGCTCTGCGCGTTTGGCGGCGAACTTAGCAACTGTCTTGGCGCGCTTGTTTTCGCGCTGAATCATAGAAACTTTAGCCATTATCCTAACCTCAACCTTTGAGTGGGAAGTTGAAAGCACGCAACAGGGCACGGCCTTCATCATCGGTGCGAGCGGTCGTGGTGATGGTGATATCCATACCGCGAAGCTTATCGATCTTCTCGTAGTCGATCTCAGGGAAGATGATCTGCTCGCTGACACCCATTGCAAAGTTGCCACGGCCGTCAAACTGCTTGGGGCTTATGCCACGGAAATCGCGGATACGCGGTATGGCGATACCGACTAAGCGCTCGAGGAACTCATACATGCGCTCAGAACGCAGCGTCACTTTAGTACCAATCGGCCAACCCTGGCGAATCTTAAAACCAGCAATTGATTTGCGAGCGTTATTGATAATCGGCTTTTGGCCGGCGATCAAAGTCAGATCAGCAACTGCAGCTTCTAGAGCCTTTTTGTCGCCAACAGCTTCACCCACACCCATATTTAAGGTGATCTTAGTAATTCGCGGTACTTCCATCACATTGGAGAGACCTAACTCTTCCTTCAGCTTGGGAGCAATTTCGCTTTTGTAAACTTCTTTTAGCCTTGCCATCTCAATACCCTGCTACTTAGGCGTCTACGGCTTCGCCGCTGGACTTAAATACTCGAACCTTACTATCGCCTTCTTGTTTGAAGCCGACACGGTCCGCCTTGTTGGTCGCGCTGTTGAAGAGCGCCACGTTGGAAACGTGGATAGATGACTCTTTCTCAACGATACCGCCAGCTACGCCGAGCTGAGGGTTGGGCTTCTGATGCTTTTTAATGATCTGCACACCAGAGACCAGCAAACGGTCATTCTCAAGGATTTTCAAAACCTTGCCGCGCTTGCCCTTATCTTTACCGGCGATAACGATAACTTCGTCGTCACGCTTAATTTTACTCATAGCCATAATCTGTTCCTCCCGCTTACAGTACTTCTGGCGCTAGCGAAATAATTCGCATGAAGCGCTCAGTACGCAGTTCACGAGTTACTGGGCCAAAAATACGGGTGCCAATCGGCGCCAAGTTAGTGTTAAGCAGCACAGCTGCATTGTCGTCAAATTTGATCAGGCTGCCGTCGGGGCGACGCAAACCCTTGCGAGTGCGCACTACAACTGCGTTCATAACCTGGCCTTTTTTGACCTTGCCGCGCGGAATAGCCTCTTTGACTGTGACCTTGATCACGTCGCCAACTCGGGCGTAACGGCGGTGTGAACCACCGAGAACTTTGATACACATAACACGTCGTGCACCACTGTTGTCGGCAACATCCAAATAACTTTCAGTTTGAATCATTTCTTCTCTCCGGCTTTGCGCGTACGCAAATTATTCCGCTACAGCGCGCTCGACCACATCGACCAAACGCCAGGCTTTATGGCGCGATACTGGGGCACACTCAGAAATCGTTACTACGTCGCCCATGCGCGCATCGTTATTCTCATCGTGCGCTTTAATTTTGGTCGACTTAGTCATGAACTTACCGTACACCGGGTGCTTAACACGACGCTCAATCAGTACAGTGACCGTCTTATCCATTTTATCGCTGACAATAGTGCCAGAGAGTGTACGCGCTACTTTTGCTGCTTCGCTCATGGTTATTCACCTGCCTTCTGGTTGAGCACGGTTTTGATGCGCGCAATATTGCGACGAACCTGCTTCACCGTGTGGGTCTCGTTCAACTGGCCAGTCGCCAACTGCATGCGCTGCTTGAATTGCTTCTCAAGCTCACCATTCAGTGCGGCTTGCAACTCTTCCCGCGACTTATCACGTAATTCGCTTGCTTTCATCTTACATCACCGTCCGTTTTACGAAGGTGGTCGCAATCGGCAGCTTAGCTGCAGCAAGCGCAAATGCTTCACGCGCAAGCTCTTCAGAGACACCTTCCATTTCATAGAGCACCTTACCGGGGCGGATCTGTGCCACCCAGTACTCAACATTACCTTTACCTTTACCCATACGAACTTCGAGAGGCTTCTGGGTGATTGGCTTGTCAGGAAAAACCCGAATCCAAATCTTACCGCCACGTTTAATGTGACGGGTCATCGCGCGACGCGCCGCTTCAATTTGACGAGCGGTCAGACGGCCACGGCCAGAAGCTTTCAGGCCAAATTCGCCAAAGCTTACCTTGCTACCGCGATGCGCCAAGCCACGATTGCGACCTGTGTGCATTTTGCGGAATTTTGTACGTTTCGGTTGCAGCATCTCGCTTTACCCTTATCGCTTACTTCTTGCCTTTGGCGGGCTGCAAAGCCTCCTCGCCACCGAGAACTTCACCTTTGAAGATCCACACTTTCACGCCGATGATGCCGTAAGTGGTGTTACCCTCTGCATGCGCGTAATCAATGTTGGCGCGCAGTGTATGCAGGGGCACGCGACCTTCGCGATACCATTCAGTTCGTGCAATCTCAGCACCGCCTAAACGACCACTGACTTGTATTTTGATACCCAATGCACCGTTGCGCATTGCGTTTTGTACCGTGCGCTTCATCGCGCGACGGAACATAACTCGACGCTCCAACTGCTGTGCAACATTTTGCGCTACCAAAGTAGCATCGAGATCGGGCTTGCGGATCTCTTCAATGTTAATGTGCACAGGGCAACCCATCTGAGCGGAAATCTCATTGCGAAGCGCCTCAACATCTTCACCTTTTTTCCCGATGACAATGCCAGGGCGTGCGGTGTGGATGGTGATGCGAGCACTATCAGATGGCCGCTCGATTTCTACACGGCTTACTGAGGCAGCGGCCAGCTTCTTCTGAATGAATGCTCTAACCGACAAATCCTGATTGAGTTTATCAGCGTAGTCGCGGTTACCGGCATACCAAGTTGAGGTGTGCTTAGTAACAATACCCAGACGTATGCCTGTTGGATGTACTTTTTGACCCATGGATGGTCTCCCGAACCTAGATTAC
>Ga0209653_1001388_pt1 | contig 19499 bp, 19 predicted proteins | sample SaaInl6LU_22_DNA_FD_184644 | JGI IMG/M metagenome (GOLD analysis project Ga0209653, IMG submission 184644) | Marine microbial communities from expanding oxygen minimum zones in the Saanich Inlet - ESP_116LU_22_DNA (SPAdes) (version 2) | ecosystem: Environmental > Aquatic > Marine > Intertidal...
GTATTCTTTCTTGTTGAATATGTTGCGCATGGAGAAGTTATTGAATGAAAGCCCTAGGGTTCCAATAAATCCACCGCCTCCATAACCACCTTGTAGTTCAATTTGGCTCGCGCCTTTTTCAACCAAACCGTATTCAATATCTACCGTCCCGGCGTTGGGGTCCACATCCTTAAAGTCAGGGGATATTTGCTCGGGATCAAAAAAGCCCAATTGTCCTAACTCACGAACCGAGCGCACCACTTTATCTTTACTGTAGAGTTCACCAGGGCGAGTGCGAATTTCTCTGTATATAACGTGGTCATTTGTTCTGTCATTTCCTCGAACGCTAATTCGATTAAAGTAAGCAGGCTTACCTTCAGTAATACGGATTTCGAAATTAATGGTGTCATTTACAGCACTAACTTCAACAGGGTTTATACTGGAGAATAAGTAGCCGTTGTTTTGGTATAGGTTTGTGAGGTCATCTCCATCGGGTTTCGTTTGATCTGCAATACGCTTACGCAACAGCACCCCATTGTAAGTGTCTCCAGGCTTAATGCCCAGCACCCTGCTAAGCTGTGCATCGCTGTAAACGGAATTGCCAATAAAATCAACATCGCCAAAATAGTATTTGTTACCTTCCTGTACCTTTATGACAACATCAATTTTGTTGTCGTCTACGATAATGCTATCTGAAATAACTCGTGCATCGCGGTAGCCTTTTTCTTTATAGAAATCTAGCAGCTTCTTAAGGTCTTCTTCGTAATCAGCCTCAATGTACTTTGAACGCTTCCAAAAACGACCAGGTAATTCTAACTTAGTGCTTTTGAGTTGTTTTCGCAGCTTTTTTGGCTTGTAGACTTCGTTGCCTTCAAAAGAAATGGAGCGCACCTTTACGCGATCACCACGATCAACAGAAACCAGCATTTTTTGGTTGTTGACATCTGTTGTGTCTGCTTTGGTGTCTATGGTTACTTTAGCGTTTAGAAAGCCTTCTTTTTTGTACTTATTTTCTATGTAGTTTTTAGTAGTAGCAAGGAAGTTTTTGCTGAGCTTTTTCCCTTTTTTAATGTCAGTGTCTTTGACAATAGTTTCGATTTTGCCCTTTTTAATCCCTTTAATGGTGTATTCAGAAAGCGTAGGTAATTCTTGAATGTATAGTTCCAAGTCTACTACTTCACCCTCAATATTGGTGATAAAAAACTCAATATCACTAAAGAGTTCCAGCTTCCACAATTTATTTATGGTTGCGCTAATTTCTTCTCCAGGGATTTGAATACGCTGCCCTTTTTTAAGTCCGGTATAGGCCACGACAGTTTGTGGGCTAAAACTTTTTACGCCAGTAACGGTAATTTCTCCAAGTTCATAAAACTTTCCTTTATCATAGGCAGTCTCTTGCGCATTGGCCTGTTTAAGACCAAACAGCACAACACACAAAATAAGGGGAAGGAGTAAACAGTTACGTAAGTTGCTCGCTTGTTTTTCCAAATCTACGTTCTCTTTTTAGATAACTTTTAATCGCCTGGTGAAGTTCATGCTCATCGAACTCTGGCCACATTACATCAGTAAAGTACAGTTCTGCGTAAGCAATTTGCCACAAAAGGAAATTACTTATACGAACTTCGCCACTGGTGCGGATGAGTAAATCTACATCAGGCAAATGTTGCGTGTAAAGATGCTCATTTATTATGGTTTCATCAATACTTTCAACGTTAATTATACTATTTTTAACTTTTTTGCTAATATCAATAACAGCTTGCTTAATTTCTTCCCGCGCGCCATAGCTAAGTGCCAAAGTTAAATTTGTACCCGTGTTACTTTGTGTCTTTTCAATGACTTCTATTAATTCATGGCGCACTTTGTTTGGCAATTTATCTAAAGATCCAATAGCTGAAAGACGAATGTTATTTTTTGTCATACGCTCCAACTCAAGTCGAAGGTTTCTTACCAATAGCGCCATGAGAGTGGCAACTTCTACTTTTGGGCGCTTCCAGTTTTCAGTTGAAAAAGCATAAAGCGTAAGATGCTTAATGCCAAGTTTGGCAGCAGCCTCAACTGTTTTTCGCACAGCTTTTGCACCAGCCTCGTGCCCCCGCAAGCGATTTTTACCTTGCTGTTGTGCCCAACGTCCATTGCCATCCATAATAATGGCAACATGTTTAGGCATTTCATCTGTACTAAATTCGTCGAAACTCATTATAAATTATTCACGGCAACAGGGCAACCTACCAAAGCCGTAAGTTATAGAAATCCCTGTAAATACAAGCCAATCATTGCTTAAACTTGTTGAAAATTGTCTTGCTGTAGGTTTTTTTTCACGGTCAGGATAGCTTCCGTCTAAATTATCACTTAGGGTAAATTGTGGTTGTACTTCTGCCGCCAAAATCCAAGACTGCCCAAAGTTAAACTTCACACCTACACCAAAAGGGACTCCAACAGTTACCACTTTTCCATCAGATCGAGATATTCTTTCAAAAGGCTCAAAATAAAGATCCTCTATCACCATACGGTTGATGCCTGCATGGATGTAAGGTGTCCATGAAAACCCAAATTCGCCAACGGGAAATTTTACATAATTGACTTCAACTCGTACACCGAGGAGGGAATAGTCGTTGGTAAAAGACAGTGGGCCAGGCCACCGCTCCAAGCGATCCAATTCAGAAGCATTTATATCATTACCGCTTAACTTTCCCCTACTGTATATGGCACGGAGACCAATCCGCTCATTAAAATTACGCTTATACACTAGGCCTATTTCATTATGTCTTGGTTGTATATATTGGGTGCTTCCTATTTCACCAATATAATTTACACCACCAACACTGACACCAATTTCGTGTCGCTGTGCTGTGCTGAAACCACTCACCATACAGGCAAAAGCAATCCAAAACCAAATGCGATTAATATTCATCTTATTTACTGAAAACTGAAAAAGCACCAAATTTATTGTTAGTTGCGTTTATCTTGTCCCCAAAGCAGCTTGTTGCGTAAGGTATCAAAAAAGCCATGCGTATTTGACCTTATAAAGACAATGGGGTTATTCGCCTTTTGAATACTAATGGTTGTGTTCATCGGAACAGAAAAGAGTCGGGTGTCAAGAGAAATGAGGTGAGAGTCTCCTCTGCCTTCAACGTGGATTTTAATTTCAACGTCATCGGCAACAACGAGTGGCCTAACGTTAAGGTTATGTGGCGCAATAGGCGTTAAGACCAAGCTTTTTGTTTCGGGTGCGATAATGGGTCCACCGCTACTCAAGGAATATCCAGTGGAACCTGTGGGTGTTGCCACCACCAAACCATCTGCCCAATACACATTGACATAGGCATCATTGACTTGGGTGTTAATGGTAACCATAGACGTCGTGTTTTCTCTACTAAGAGAAATCTCGTTTAGCGCTAATGGAAATGCATTTAGTTCGGCAACAGCAGGTGTTGTTTTGATTTCAAGGATGCTTCGCTCCTCAGTAACGTAGTTTTTGGCAACGATATCATGAAGCATGGCTTCCATTTCTTCTGGTTGAATAGTTGCTAAAAAGCCCAGTCGACCTGTGTTGACACCAATCAAAGGGATTTTCGATTCACGGATATAGTACAAGGCACGGAGTACCGTACCATCGCCACCAACAGCAAAAAAAACGGCTGTTTTTGGGTCTAAATCTGCATGTGAGTTAAATGGGGTGGCAGCAGCATCGGGAATATGTAGTAACAATTCTTTTTCTACTTGTATGTCAGCACCCTTACTCGCAAAAAAGGCAACGATTTCCGTTACGATTTTTAGCGATTTCTCATCGTGAACCAAGCTGTACAATGCTACTTTCATACTGCAAAGTTAGACCAAAATGCTTAAAGGGACATTATTGTGTTATTTTTGCACAAAAAGAGCCATGACAAAGCTTAGTGTTAACATCAACAAAATAGCAACCTTACGTAACGCAAGAGGAGGCGATCAACCTAATATTTTGCAAGTTGCCAAAGACGCACAAGCATTTGGCGCGCATGGCATCACCGTTCATCCCAGACCCGACGAGCGACACATTACCTATCAAGATGCTCGCGAATTGCCGGCCGTGATTACCACCGAATTTAATATTGAAGGGAATCCAATTCCCAAATTTATAGACATGGTATGCGCCATCAAGCCCCATCAAGTGACTTTGGTGCCAGACGCTCCAGATGCCATTACTTCCAATGCGGGCTGGGATACGGTAGCAAATCGTGACTTCTTAAAAGAAGTCATTCAAGAATTTAAACAACAAGGTATTCGTACTTCCATATTTTTGGATCCCGATGCGGCACAAGTAGAAGCTGCCGTCAAAACAGGAACAGACCGTATTGAGCTCTACACCGAAGCCTATGCTCAAGAATATCCAAAAGACGCTGCAAAAGCCATAGCCCCCTTTGTGGAAGCGGCTACAAAAGCACAAGAAGTAGGACTAGGACTCAATGCCGGCCACGACTTGAGCTTGGACAATATTGCTTTTTTTGCTCAACAATTGCCCGGACTGCTAGAGGTGTCCATAGGACATGCCCTAATTTGCGAGTCCTTGTACTTTGGGCTTGAGAATGTCATTAACCAATACATTGCCAAACTATCGACGCACTAGTTCACAGCACCATTACTGGGCAGGGCGAACCGCTAATTATTTTGCATGGTTTTTTGGGCATGTCAGACAATTGGCGCACACATGCCAAATATTGGTCTGCTTATTTTGAAGTACACGCCATTGACCAGCGCAACCACGGAAAAAGCTTCCACAGCCAAGATTTTGATTATAACCTAATGGCAGCGGATATTATTGCCTATATGGACAATCACAACATTCAACAAGCCATTGTACTTGGTCATTCTATGGGTGGCAAAACGGCCATGAGCTTGGCGCTTCAATACCCAACTCGAGTATCAAAACTCATCGTTGCAGACATAGCACCCAAACAGTATAATGTGAGCAGCAAGTTTTCAAATATCATAAAGGGGCTTTTGCAACTCAATGATTTGACGCTTACATCAAGGGGCGAAGCTGATAAGGCACTTACGTCATTCGTGCCAGAAGTCGGTGTTCGCCAGTTTTTACTTAAAAATTTGGCTTGGACAGAAGAAAGGACCCTGAAACTTCGCTGTAATATTTCGGTGCTGCAACACAAGCTCAAAGAAATTGGTGCTGCACCAAACGGATTGCCTTATGCAAGAGAGACATTATTTTTAGCAGGGCAACAGTCTGATTATGTACTGCAAACAGATATGACTGCCATACATGCCCTATTCCCAAATGCTTCTTTACGGTGGGTTGCTGATGCAGGTCATTGGCTCCATGCCGAAAACCCCAAAGGATTTACCGATGCGCTGCAAGATTTTCTAAGTCTTTGATTCAATTGCTAAAATGGAATTTGGGAAGGTTCTTTCTATCTTTTATATTTATAAGTGCAAGTTTTTGACATATAAAATTTAGAGCGTAACTCTGTTTAGCGAGACGATTTGATGAAAAGTTTGTAAATATACCAATTTTTGGTATTTTTGATAAAATTAGTAACCAAATGAATAAAAACACATCAGTATCACTCGGAAATTATTTTGACCAATTCGTTCAAAGTCGAATAAGCGAAGGGAGATTTAAAAACGTAAGTGAAGTGATTCGTGCTGGATTGAGACTTTTAGAAGAAGAAGAAAATAAAGTTTTTGCTTTAAAAAATGCAATACAGGAAGGAATTGACAGCGGAATAGCTCACGATTTTGAACCTAAAAAACATCTTGAATTTTTAAAAGCGAAAAAGCACTCAAATGGCTAAATATAAACTGACCAATAAAGCGGTTGCTGATTTATCAAAAATTTGGGAATACACACTTGCGGTTTGGTCGGAAAAACAAGCCGATAAATATTATGATATACTAATCAAAAATTGCGAGGAAATTGCTGAAAATCCAGATTTAGGAAAAAAATACAAAGGAATTTCAGAACAACTTTTGGGATTGAAATCTAATCGACATATCATATTCTACAGAACTTTAAATGAGAATTACGTTGAGATAACGAGAGTACTACACGAAAGCATGGATTTAAAAAAAAGAACAACTGAATAAGCTGTATTTAAAGCGACGTAAGACAGTATTCCCCTAAGAGCCAATCCCAGAAAAAAGCTAGGATACAAAACTCCAGTAGAAATACTTTTCAGTACACTAACCAAAAATCAAGTCTTACATTTGCTAGTTGAATCTACCAGTTTTTTTGCCCATAAGCATTACTTTGACCTTGCTTAAAAATAGCCTACTTTTGCCAGCTATTAAATGAAAAAGATGAACGTAACGCGAAAAGACGTAGACGCACTCAATGCAGTGATTACCGTTGACATTAACCAAGAAGACGTTGCTCCTAAAGTGGAGCAAGTTTTAAATGACTACCGCAAGCGCGCCGATATTCCTGGATTTAGAAAAGGGAATGTGCCCATGGGCGTAATCAAAAAACAATACGGTCAGGCTGTTATGGTTGATGAGGTAAATAAGATGCTACAATCTTCACTAAATGACTTCCTCAACGAAGAAAAGATTTCTATTTTGGGTAATCCACTTCCCGTTCCAGTTGACAATATTGATTGGAATGCTTCTGCCTTTTCTTTTGATTTTGAATTGGGCTTGACACCAGATGTGGAGGTAATACTTCCCAACCGAAAAGCAGTCACACGATATGAAATTCAAGCAGACGAAAAGTTTGTAAACGAACAATTGGAACGCCTACAAAAACAGTATGGTGCCATAGTTCCAACCGACGAAGTAACTGCAGACACAGAATTGACCGTAGGCGTTTCTTATGAAGGAGGGGAAGCTCAAAAAAGCGCCACTTTTACGGCTAGTGAGTTAAAAAGCAAAAAAGCACTTACCGCCTTTAAAAAAGCCACTATTGGTGAGGTGGTTGCATTTTCTACCAAAGGCTTGTTTAAAGAAGAGCACGTTTTGCGTCGTGTGATGGAAACCCTTCCAGAAAAAGCGGTAACGCTTTCGCTCACACTACAAGAGCGCAACAACCGTACATTGGCCGATTTAGACCAAGAATTTTTTGATAAGGTGTTTGGCAAAGACGCTGTAAAATCTGCAACAGATTGTAAAGAAAAACTCAAAGCAGATGCGATGGGTCATTTCGAGACACAAGCCAATCAAAAGTTTATCAATGACATGACAGAACACTTGATTGACAACACCAAGTTTTCGCTTCCAGAGGCTTTCTTAAAGAAATGGATGCAAACAGCAGGTGAAAATCCAATAACGGCAGAAGAAGCTGAAGCAGAATACACCAAGTCGGAGCGTGGGTTACGCTACCAATTGATCGAATCAAAACTTATGCAAACGCACGACCTTCAAATCACAAGAGAAGAAGTGGAAGCATTTGCCAAAGATTTGATTAAAAAGCAAATGGTGCAATATGGCCGTACAGATATTCAGGAAGAAGAACTTACTGAAATTGCAGGTCGTATTTTGGGCAACCAAGAAGAGGTAAAGCGCATCTCTGACCAGGTGATGAGTGAGAAAATGCGACAGTTGTTTTTGGAAAAAGGAAACATCAAAGTCAAAAAATTATCTTACGATGACTTTATCAAAGAAGCGTACAAAAAATAATCGTTATATTTAACAGACAACTTTAGGATATGGATTACGGAAAAGAATTTAAAAAGTACGCTACCAAGCATCACGGGATAAACTCCATGTATTACGATGAAATGGTAAGTAGCCTCACGCCTTATATCATTGAGGAACGTCAGTTGAATGTGGCCCAAATGGACGTGTTTTCACGTTTGATGATGGATCGTATTATCTTCCTTGGAACAGGAATTAACGATAGCGTTGCGAATATCATTCAAGCGCAGTTGTTGTTTTTGGAAAGCACCGACAAGACCAAAGACATCCAGATTTATATCAACTCCCCAGGAGGAAGTGTCTATGCCGGATTGGGCATCTACGACACCATGCAGTTTATCAACCCAGACGTGGCTACAATTTGTACGGGTATTGCAGCCTCAATGGCGGCTGTATTGCTTTGTGCTGGTCAAGACGGAAAACGTTCTGGCTTGCCACACTCCCGTGTGATGATTCACCAGCCACTAGGCGGTGCACAAGGACAAGCATCTGATATCGAAATTACGGCTCGTGAAATTATAAAGCTGAAGAAGGAATTGTACGAAATCATCGCCAAGCACAGCAACCAGTCTTACGACAAGGTCTATGAAGACTCTGATCGTGATTATTGGATGAAGGCGCTAGAAGCCAAAGAATATGGCATGATTGATGAAGTATTGACTAAAAGCTAGATTGTGGAAGAATTGAATTGTTCTTTTTGTGGACGTAAAAAAGCCGAGACCAAACTCTTGGTCGCTGGGCTAAACGCACACATATGCGAACGCTGTGTTGACCAAGCGGTTGGCATCATTCAAGAAGAAACCACGCATACCGAAAATACCCCCAGCACTGCCGAGTTTTTACTTAAAAAACCCAAGCAGATTAAAGCCTTTTTGGACGACTATGTCATTGGACAGGAACAAGCCAAAAAAGTGCTTTCCGTTGCAGTATACAACCACTACAAGCGACTCAATCAAAACGTTGAAAACGACGTGGAAATTGAAAAAAGCAATATCATTATTGCAGGCCGTACAGGTACGGGCAAAACACTATTGGCCAAGACCATTGCCAAGATGCTGCAAGTGCCCATTGCCATAGTAGATGCAACGGTTTTGACCGAAGCGGGTTATGTGGGTGAAGATGTAGAAAGTATATTAACACGATTATTGCAAGCTGCCGATTACGATCAGCAAAAAGCAGAGCGCGGCATTGTCTTCATCGATGAGATTGATAAAATTGCCCGTAAAAGCGACAACCCTTCCATCACGCGTGATGTTTCTGGAGAGGGTGTACAACAAGCCTTACTTAAACTATTGGAAGGCACTGTGGTTAATGTACCACCCAAAGGCGGTCGTAAGCATCCTGATCAGAAGTTTGTCGAAATCAATACCGAGCACATATTGTTTATTGCAGGCGGTGCTTTTGATGGTGTTGAACGCCACATTGCCAAACGCATGAACATGCAGGCGGTGGGCTACAGCACTGCTGCCAAACGCAAATCGGTTACTGAAGACGATTTGTTGGCGCATATTACGCCCTCAGACCTTAAAGACTTTGGGCTTATCCCTGAAATTATCGGACGCTTACCGGTGCTTACGCACATGAATCCTTTAGACGAAAAAGCACTGCGTGAGATATTAACTGCACCTAAAAATGCATTGGTAAAGCAGTACCAGCATCTCTTTGATTTGGACGGGGTTGCGTTGACCTTTACGCCAACAGCTTTGGACTTTATCGTGGAGCAAGCCGTGCAGTATGCCTTGGGCGCAAGAGGACTACGTTCCTTGTGTGAGGCCATCCTCACCGACGCCATGTATGAACTTCCAAGCACCAATACCACCGAGCTGAAGATTACCAAGCGCTATGCCGAAAACAAATTGAGCGTTGTGCAACTCAGCCAGCTGAAGGCGGCTTCTTAGTTTTTTTATTATTTTAGCGTAGAACAAGCCCTAAACCTCCCCCAACAATTCATCTAAATATTCACGGGTGTTGGATAGGCGCGGCACCTTATGCTGCCCACCAATTTTCCCTTTTTGCTTCAACCATTTATAAAAGGTCTTGGGTTTTGCCACATGCAGTTTCAGCGGCATCAGCGTCATGTTTTTATAGCGTTTGGCTTCGTAGTCCGAATTTAAGGCCTGCAACTGCTTGTCCAAATCTTCGGCAAAGGCAGTAGCGTCTTTGGGTGGGGTCTTAAATTCAATCAGCCACTCGTGCCCGCCCTTTTCAGAGCCTTCCATAAAAATAGGTGCGGCGGTATAATCTACCAATTGCACATGGTGGTGTTGGCATACAAGCTCTAAGGCTTTGTTTGCGTTTTCAATCACCAGCTCTTCTCCAAATACATTGATAAAGTGTTTGGTTCTCCCTGTAATTTTAAATCGGTAAGGGGCTATGGAGGTAAAACGGATGGTATCTCCAATATGATAGCGCCACAGCCCAGCATTGGTAGAGATAATCACAGCGTATTGCACATCCACCTCCACATCTGAAAGCGGTATTACTTTTTCATTTTTCGAACCATAGGTTTTCATATCTATAAATTCATAGAATATCCCATAGTCAAGCATCAGCAATAGTTCATCGGAATGTAATTGGTCTTGCACCCCAAAAAAACCTTCTGAGGCATTGTATAATTCAACATAGTTGATGGCATCACTGGGCATAAGGGCCTTGTACTGCTCCTTGTAGGGCATAAAGTTTACGCCTCCGTGGAAATACACTTCCATATTGGGCCATACATCCAAAATGGTTTCTCGTCCCGTTTCTGCCAATACCTTTTGCAACAACACCAGCATCCACGAGGGCACACCTGCCATACTGCGAATGTCTTCTCTTAAGGTTTCTTCAACAATGGCTTTCATCTTGGTTTCCCATTCCGCCATGAGTGATACTTTCTGACTCGGAGCACTTACCATTTCTGCCCAAAGCGGTAGGTTATCAATCATAATGGCGGACAAATCCCCAAAATAAGAGTTGTTTTCTTCATAGATTTCTTTGCTGCCACCTAAACGCAAAGCCTTGCCTTGAAATACACTTGATTGTTCGTTGTTTTTGAAATAGAGGCTCAACATGTCTTTACCTCCCTTAAAATGACAGTCTTCTAAGGACTCATTTGAGATAGGAATAAACTTACTTTTGGCATTGGTTGTACCACTCGATTTGGCGTACCATTTGATAGGGGTAGGCCAAAATATATTTTGCTCACCTCTTCGGGAGCGTTCTATCATGGGCGCTATTTCTTCATAGGTGCGTACGGGTACTCGATCGGCAAAGTCTTCGTACTGCTGCATATCAGCAAAACCATATTGCTTACCAACTTCTGTTTTTTTGGCGGTTTGCAGCAAGTTCATCAGTTGGTCACGTTGTACTTCGTTGGGATATTTGATGAAAAGTTCAATGTCATGCACCCTTTTTTTGAGGAGCCAAGAAACAACCGTATGCAGTAGTGGTATTGCCATTTTGGGTATATTGCTGAACGAAAATACAAATTATGTTTCAAGGTGTACTGACCAAAATGCAAACGGAATTCAAAAGCCCTGTAGACTACTACTTGGTCTTTGAAGATTCCTTCGTTCACGTCAATAGTTTTCTAGAAAAAAAAGTACATATCACACGCACGGGTTCACAGTGTCTTAACTGCTCACAGCCTAACGAAATTTTCCGTCAGGGTTTTTGTAAGTCCTGTTTTTTTGAAACACCAAGCGCTGGGGAATGGATTATGAAACCCGAGCTTAGCAAAGCTCACTTGGGCATTGAAGACCGTGATTTGGCATACGAGCAAAAGGTGCAATTACAGCCCCATATTGTTTATTTTGCGGTCTCCAGTGGACTAAAAGTGGGGGTAACACGCAATACGCAAGTGCCCACGCGCTGGATTGACCAAGGTGCACATCAAGCCCTGCCTATTGTGGAGGTACCCAACCGCTATTTGGCAGGTATAACAGAAGTAGCATTAAAAGCATATTTCAACGATAAAACGAATTGGCGCATCATGTTACAAAATAAAGGGGAGACGTTGGATTTGGTGGCCGAACGTGCAGCTTGTATTGCCAAACTACCATCCGAAGTACAGCCTTATGTTGTAGAGGACTCTCCTATTTTTATTGACTTTCCTGTAGTTCGTTTTCCTGAAAAAGTTAAAAGCTTAAACCTTGTAAAGACACCTGAATATTCGGGAGTGCTTAAGGGGATTAAAGGGCAGTATTGGATTTTTGAAGACGATACTGTTTGGAATGTACGGGGGCATGAAGGGCAAGTAGTTGACCTTTCGTTTAGCTAACCATCATAGGTTTTTTTTGATTCCGCCACCAATCGGTTGATTTCCTCCAACTCTTTATTGGTCAGGTCGCGCCATTTTCCTTTGCCAACGTCTAGGTTTACATTCATGATGCGCACTCTTTTAAGGCGTACCACACGGTAGTCCAAATATTCACACATACGTCTTATTTGCCGATTGAGCCCTTGGGTGAGAATGATGCGAAACTCACGCTCATGCGTTTGCTTTACCACACAGGGCCTTGTGACCGTTTCGAGTATGGGAACGCCTTTACTCATCTTTTCAATAAAAAGTTTGGTAATGGGCTTGTTGACCGTTACTACATATTCCTTTTCGTGGTTGTTGCGAGCACGCAAGATTTTATTGACGATATCACCATCATTGGTTAAAAAAATAAGTCCTTCTGAGGGCTTGTCCAATCGACCGATGGGGAATATTCGAGTTGGATAATTGATGAATTCAATGATGTTGTCTTTCTCCACTTTGGTGTCTGTGGTACAAACAATACCAACGGGCTTATTAAAGGCAATATAAACGGGCTTTTCTGTTTTTTTACCAACCCGTTCACCGTCTACGGCAATTATGTCTTGCGCCGTTACTTTCATGCCCATTTCCACGGGGTTGCCATTCACGGTAATGCGGCCTTGTTCAATCAGCTTATCTGCTGCGCGACGCGAGCAGAAGCCAACCTCACTTAGGTATTTGTTAATGCGAACAGCTTCCATATCAATCCAAATGAATTTCTTCCCCAACGTTAAGATTAAAACGACGGCGAATCAGCCAAACGAATAAGTACAAAAAAGGCGTATCGATGGCAGCAACCAAAAACTTAAAAATCACGCTAGATACGACCAAACCCCAAAACAAATCCCAAGGCAGTACTTGAAACGAACACAAGAGTAAAATAACCGCTGTGGAGTCGATGATTTGAGAACTAAATGTGGAGAAGTTATTGCGCAACCATAAATGCTTGCCTTGCGTCAGGTTTTTCCAATAGTGATAGATGCGTATGTCCACGAATTGTGCCGATAGGTAAGCGATCATGGAAGCCAACACCGCCAAGGGTGACAGCGCAAATACGCTGTGGAAAGTAGCATCGTCTATGGGTGAGCTTTCAATGGCGGGGACCACCCCTGCCAACAATAAAATTCCAATCGAAAAAAAGGAGGCAAAAATACCAGCAACCACCACTTGATTGGCGCTTTTCTTTCCAAAAATTTCAGAAATAATATCGGTAATTAAAAAGGTGATGGGATAGGGCAGTATGCCTACAGACAATTCAAAAATGGGCATCCCAAAGACTTCCCAGTCAAAAGGGCGCCAATAAAAAAACTTCTGAAAAATCAGGTTAGACACCACCAAGGAGGTGATGAATAAGGCGGCCAAATACAAATATAACTTTCGCGCTACGGGCCTATGCATCTAGTTCACATTTAGTGTGTAGGGTAGGCGTGCTTGCATTTGATTTGCTGGGTTTTTTAAGGCTTCTACTCCCCGAATCCAAAGGGAAATTTCAGGTGGCAATTGCGTTTTTATTTTTCCAAAAGGCCCTCCAAGAAGTCCTTCTAAAAGACTGTCCAAATCGTCGTTAAATTTAGGATAGGTGGTTAGCCTGTAGTCTTCGATTTCGGCAAGCGCAGCTGCGCGTTCCAAGGCTAGGTCTAGACCACCAAGGTGATCTACCAGCCCAATGGCTTTGGCTTCAACTCCTGACCATACGCGACCCTGTGCAATTTTGTGCACCTCGTCTTTGGTCATGTTACGTCCATCGGCAACACGTGTTAAAAAGGTCTGATATATTTGGTTAATAGCCGCTTTGATTTCGTTTCTTGTGTTGCTAGGTAACGGCTCAAAAGGCGAATATTGTAGGGCTTGTTTGTTGGTGGTGACTTGCTCTGCATTGATGCCCCAGCGGTTTGACAAACGGTTGACATTGGGCAATACCCCCCAAACGCCAATAGAACCTGTGATGGTGGTGGGTTCGGCAACAATTTCGTGGGCGTTCGCAGCGATATAATAACCTCCCGAAGCGGCCACATTCCCCATAGAAACCACTACTTTCTTGGTTTCTCTCAGGTGTTCAATTTCTTCCCAAATAAGTTCAGATGCCAAAGCACTTCCACCGGGGGAGTTTACACGCAACACTACAGCTTTTATGTTTTTCTTTTCACCGATTTTCTTAAGAGCTTTTATCATTTTTTCTTGTCCAATCGTTTCGGTTCCACCCTCGCCGTAAAGAATTTCTCCTTGTGCGTATAGTACAGCTATGCGGTTGGCACCTTTTCCTTTTCTGCGCCCTGCGATCCGCATATAATCAACGAAATTGGTTGTTTCCATTTCGTCCTCATCAAATCGTGATTCCAGCTTTTCTTTATAGCTACGCCTTGTAGCAGTTCCGTCGATAAGCGAAGCGGAAATGGCTTTTTGTGCATTTGCACCAGCTAGATTGTCGGCATGTGTGTCGAGTGTTTTTTCAGATATACCACGGCTTGTGGCTATATCACTCAATAATGTATCCCATATATCATCAAGGAAAGACTGAATTTGAGTGCGGTTTTCTTTGCTCATATAGTCATCTAAATAAGGCTCAACGGCACTTTTGTATTTTCCATTTCGAATAACCTCCATGCTTATGCCTGACTTTTCTTGGGCAGATTTATAATAGAGGATTTCGGCACTGAGTCCACGAAAATCAACGCCACCTTCTGGATGTACAAAAACAGAGTCTGCAACAGATGCGAGGTAATAATCGGATTGGGTGAAATAATCGCCGTATGCATAAATAAACTTGCCGCTTTCTTTAAAGGCTGTTAAGGCTTTTCGAAGGGTGTGTAGGTTTGAAATCCCGCTCATTGCCGAGATGTTTTGAATGCTAATTCCCGCAACAAGATCGTCTTTTGCCGCATTTTCAATCGCAGGAATGATGGTGTTTAGTCCATAGGCTTCTGGGTCTATTTCCAAAGCACTTGCAAAAGAAAAGGTCTGTGGCTCTCTGTCTTGAATAGGTAGCCCCATATCAAGCACCAAAACCGTATTTTCTTCTAATTCGACGGCATCGCCTTCTTCATCCATAAGGGCAACGGAGCCTGCCAAAAAGACAAGCATAAAAACAAAAAGAAGCCCAAGTGCAATAAAGGTGCCGAGTGCTGAACTGATAAGATTTTTAAAGAAACTCATAATTTAAGTAGTATATGCTCAAAGATACAGGTTTCCCAATTCTTTTCATCATTTTTGTAAGATGTCAATTGTTTACATTTCTGTCGGGAGTAATATGGGCGACCGCCTTGCGTATTTGCAACACGGTTTAGATGCTGCAACAGCCATAGGGGCTATTGGTGCCATTTCTTCAGTGGTTGAAACCCCTGCAGTTGGTTTTGAGGGCAATCCTTTTTTAAATGCTTGCTTCACAATTGACACCCAACTTACCCCTGCCTTGGTTATGCAAAAGCTGCTTGACATAGAGCAATCACACGGGAGGTCGCGTTCTCAAGGCCAGGGATATCAAAACCGAACCTTGGATTTGGACATGATTTTTTATGACGACTTTGTTTTGAATACACCAAACCTCATACTACCGCACCCCTCTATGGCGCAAAGAAGATTTGTATTGCAACCCCTATGTGAAATCGCACCCCACAAACAGCATCCCGTTGACCAAAAATCCATACAAGCCTTGCTCGATGTATGTGAAGATAATACGCCGCTTAGCATTCACGAGATGAAACTGCGACACCCCATTTATGCAAAGCTTAGCGCGCATACCTTTATTTGTGTGGAAGGGATTATTGGCTGTGGAAAAACAACGTTGACAAAACTATTGGCACAAAACCTAGGCTATAAAACCATTGAAGAGCGATTTGCAGAAAATCCCTTTTTACCCAAGTTCTACAGAGACCCAAAGCGCTATGCCTTTCCATTGGAGCTGTCTTTTTTGGCCGATCGATTTAATCAAATTAACGAGGAGTCTGAACAGTTGGATTTATTTCAGTCTGGGGTTGTGGCCGACTACCACATGAGCAAGTCGCTGGTATTTGCGCAAAACACCTTAAACGAAGACGAATATCCTCTTTTTCATCAATTGTATCAGCTGATGTCAAAGAGTGCCAACCAGCCCAGCCTTTGCATATACCTTCGCCAAACACCCGAACGCGCCAAGGCCAATATTAAAAAACGGGGAAGGAGCTATGAACAAAATATTGGAACAGATTATTTGGGAAAATTAGCCAAGGGATACGATCAACACCTGCCTTTTTTACAACAGCGCATGCAAGTGGTATCGGTTGATGTTACAGCTTTGGATTTTGTGCTAAACCCCGAAGATTTGATTCAATTGTTACGCAGCATTAATGCGCAGTTGGGCGAAGTTGTGTAAAGAAATGCCACAATACCACGCCGGCAGAGGTAGCCACATTTAAGGAATGTTTGGTTCCCAATTGCGGAATCTCAATCGCCGCACCACAGGCATCAATGACTTCTTGCGAAACACCTTGCACTTCGTTACCAATAACCAACACCAGCGTTTGATTTGGTACCGCAGTTACTTGGTCTAAATACACCGCTCCTTTGACTTGCTCTACCGCATAGCAATTGGCACCAGTCTCACGGAGTTTAGCGACCACTTCAGCAGCAGCGTTTTCTTGTCGCCAGTCGACACTTTCAGTAGCGCCTAATGCGGTTTTGTGAATGTCTTTATGCGGAGGCGTTGGCGTGATGCCACAGAGTACAATCTCAGCAATGCGAAAGGCGTCGGCAGTACGGAAAATAGCCCCAACATTGTTGCGGCTTCTGATGTTGTCGAGCACCAATACAATATTTGTTTTGGGGGCTGCTTTAAAAGCTGTTGGGCTCAACCTGTTGAGCTCTTCCATGGTCCATTTTCGCATATGTCAAAGGTAAGGATTGTGTTTGGCTAAAAAATGTAAATTAGCCATAACTAATATCCCGCTTTGTCTGCCAAGAAAAAAACAAAAGAAACGCCTTTGATGAAGCAGTACAATCAAATCAAGGCGAAGTATCCCGACGCACTGCTTCTTTTTCGCGTGGGCGATTTTTATGAAACCTTTGGACAAGACGCCGTTAAGGCAGCCCGCATTTTAGGTATACTATTGACCAAGCGTGGCGCTGGCAGCACATCTGAAACCGAATTGGCAGGCTTTCCCCATCACTCATTACATACTTACTTGCCCAAGCTGGTACGCGCCGGACAGCGTGTCGCTATTTGCGATCAGCTGGAAGATCCCAAGCTCACCAAAAAAATTGTAAAACGCGGCGTCACCGAATTGGTAACACCCGGAGTAACCCTGACCGACGGCGTGTTGGAAGCGAAAAGCAATAACTTTTTAGGCGCACTCCATTTGCAAAACAACGTCTTGGGTTTTGCTTATTTGGATATTTCAACGGGAGAGTTTCAGTGGGCGCAAGGTGCGCTGTCTGAAATCAGTGCACTGTTGCAACAGCTTGAAGTAAAGGAATTGTTGGTTTCCAAACCACAGCGTAAGGCCTTAGCAGCATTGCTGGGCGATAGCCTTCCCTTTTTTGTGTTGGAAGACTGGGTTTTTCAAACCGAATACACGGCTGAAAAGCTGATGCAACACTTCGGGGTCAAAACCCTCAAGGGCTTTGGTTTTGACGGCGCAGATATGGGCATGATTGCTGCAGGTGTTGTACTTCATTATTTGTCCGAAACCGAACACGCCAAACTTGGCCATTTGGTGCAACTCAAACACCACAACCCACAACAGCAGGTTTGGATGGATCGTTTTACGGTTAGAAATTTAGAGCTTATATCACCCAATGCTCCAGAGGCAATAACGCTTTTGGAGGTGGTAGATCATACGGTTACGGCCATGGGCGGCCGCTTGTTGCGCCGCTGGATTACAGCCCCCGTAACGGATGTAGCCATCATTGAAAAGCGATTGGATGTGGTTGCCTTTTTTAAGGAACAGCCGGGGCTTCACCAGCAGGTGTTGTCCTGCCTAAAACAAGTCACCGACATAGAAAGACTGGCTGCCAAAGTAGCGACGGGACGTATTAACCCAAGAGAAGTCAATGCACTGCGTCACGCATTGATGCAAACCACTGCCATCACAGGGCTATTGTCCGATACCGATCCTGTGGCGCCTTTATTGGCGACCATTGACAACAGTCAGCCCATTACAGACCATATAGCCACTTGGTTGGCCACGGAAGCTCCTGCACAAATGGGGAAAGGGCAAACCATTGCTGCGGCTGTGTCTGCTGAATTAGATGAATTACGGGGATTAGCACAAGGCGGGCGCGATACGTTGGATGCCATGTTGGCGCGTGAAACGGAGCGTACGGGTATTCCTTCGCTCAAAATTGCCTTTAACAATGTATTTGGATATTATATAGAGGTGCGCAACCTGCATAAAGACAAGGTACCTGAAGAATGGGTACGCAAGCAAACCTTGGTCAATGCAGAGCGCTATATCACAGACGAATTAAAAACCTATGAAACCAAGATTTTAGGTGCAGAGGAGCGTATCGCTGTTTTGGAACAGCAGCTTTTCCACGAGCTGATTGCCTATTTGGCTCCTCACATTCAATCGTTTCAAAACACGGCACGGGGCATTGCACAGCTCGACGTTTTACACGGATTCACCACCTTGGCTACCAAAGAAAACTACTGCCGTCCTGAGTTTGTTTCCAATGCTTCGCTGGAGATTGTACAAGGTAGACACCCTGTCATTGAGCAGCAGTTACCACACGAGAGTCCTTATATCCCCAACGACGTTTATCTCGATAACGACACCCAGCAAATCATCATGATTACGGGCCCTAATATGTCGGGTAAGTCGGCTATTTTACGTCAAACAGCGCTTATCGTATTGATGGCACAAATGGGAAGTTATGTGCCTGCTGCGGAGGTGCGCTTGGGTGTTGTAGACAAGCTCTTTACGCGTGTAGGCGCCAGTGATAATATTTCCAAAGGGGAGTCGACCTTTATGGTAGAAATGCATGAGACGGCAGCCATTATGAACAATATTTCGGAACGCAGCTTGATATTGCTTGACGAAATTGGACGCGGCACCAGTACCTACGATGGTATTTCCATTGCTTGGGCATTAGCGGAGTATGTACATGAGCATCCCACGCATCCTAAAACACTTTTTGCAACGCATTATCATGAATTGAATGAAATGTCATCACAATTTGAACGCATTAAAAACTACAATGTGTCGGTGCAAGAAACAGCCGATGATGTCTTGTTTTTGCGCAAGTTGGTTCCTGGCGGTAGTGCGCATAGCTTTGGAATTCATGTGGCAAAAATGGCGGGGATGCCCAAGTGGATTTTGGAGCGCTCCAAACAGATGTTACAGCAATTGGAAGCCTCTCGTCATGCTGCTGAAACGGGTGAAGAACCCTTGCAGCTAAGCATGTTTCAGTTAGATGATCCGTTGCTTGAAGATGTACGCAAACAAATATTGGCTTTAAACATTGATGAACTGACGCCAGTTGAGGCATTAATGCAGCTCAACGACCTTAAACGAAAACTAGGCAAATAGTTTTGCGTAGAAAACATAGATTTTCTTACATTTGCGTTCCAATTGCGAAAGTAGCTCAGGGGTAGAGCATCACCTTGCCAAGGTGAGGGTCGCGGGTTCAAATCCCGTCTTTCGCT
>Ga0209653_1001399_pt1 | contig 19394 bp, 29 predicted proteins | sample SaaInl6LU_22_DNA_FD_184644 | JGI IMG/M metagenome (GOLD analysis project Ga0209653, IMG submission 184644) | Marine microbial communities from expanding oxygen minimum zones in the Saanich Inlet - ESP_116LU_22_DNA (SPAdes) (version 2) | ecosystem: Environmental > Aquatic > Marine > Intertidal...
CTGAGCTAGTAGGGGAGGCTAGTATTGTATTATGTATATAGGGTTCTTTATGTAGTATAGTACTATGTTGTTCTTATGTACTATCTGTATCTTATATACTATGTGAGCTATTCTGATTATTATCTCATGTACCGAAGTTCTTTTGAGTTAATCCATTTCTTTTTCTAATATCTTATCGATTTTCGTTTGGATATCTATTTGGGAGGTTGGTTTCTTTCTTCTCGATGCGAGTTCGGTTAAGATTATCATTAAGAACATCTCGGGTACCAATAGTTCTAATTCTACTCCGTTTTTGTATAGAGTTACTCCTATGGTTATATACCCTACTATTCTAAATTGCTTTACTCTTGTTACTATCTTGTTTACCCATTTTTTCATAATCGAGGTTCTTTCTATTTTATTAAGATATAATCACATTCCATATTGGAACATGCGAAGTAGTGTCCATTTTGTGCGGATACGATTTCTTTCATTATTTCACCACATTTATTACATATTTCCATAGTATATTGTTCTCCTTTTAACATAAATATATATACTATCAATAAAAAATAGGGGAGAAAAAATCTTTTTTAACGACTCATGGAACCCCACGAACAAACGAACGTAGTTGAGATATCGAGATTAGTTGAGGATATAAGGTAAAGTAATGAGTAGAGAGAGAATTCCTATAAGGGTTATAAGGATTACTTGTTTGATTCTATCGGGATTGTTCATAACGTTCTTGGGGATTCCATTTCGTGGATTATGGGGTTATTTGTCTAAGTAGTGAAATAGTCTATTCATAATAAGATAAAAGAGTATGAGTGTCCCTATGAGTTTGATTGTGAGTATCATTGGGAATAAGTATTATAATCTATGGTATAAACGAGGTTTTTTCATCCATCTCATCCATATAGGGATTGTTTTGATTATAATGTAAGTCAATAGGGTTTGTTTCACTTTAAGTGTGATATGTTTTTAATATATTATAAGCAACATACTCTGCACTTAGTAGATTACGTAATCTAAAATCACCATCATTTAATAATATATCATATACCAAATCCGGACCCAATATACTATTTGAATGCTTGTTTATAGGGATATTCATTTCTATCGATTTTAAATAATTTCCTAACTCATCCGGCGTTTCATCTATATCTATAAATTTTAGTTTATTCGTATCAATATTGATTGAATTCAATAAATATAATAATGGAATACAATGGGATGATGCATGTGAGGATTCTGGATCACTCCGTTTTAATAAATTATTTAAATGAATTTTATATAAATGCTTCATCATTAAAGGTATAGAGCTCTTATCCGTGCTCATTGAGTATTTTTTCACAAATTCATAATCACTTGGGTGTGCAGATTGTCTCCATTGACATAACATATCAACATCACCATCTGTAAATCCATGTGCGTTAAGTGTTGGGTATAATAACGTTCTTGATTCGTGGTTACCCATCATACCAAGCGTATCTTGAACAACAGCGGATACAAATCGTTTTAAAGGATCTCTATATAAGATTACAATATCTTTTTTATTCCTATTATTTACTATGTTATCCCAATCGGTTCTTATTTCATCTACATATTTTGAATCTTTAATTAAATCCGAATTTTCATACCAATGGAGTTTTGTATCTGGTAAATTTAGCCAAAATCGAGTTGTGTTTTCACCAACCACCTCACATATATAACGAGATGCAACTTTTGGATTGTTTATAAAAAATACCTTAGACGTTTGTGATAAATTAAATCTATATTTATTTTTTATTTTATCATTATATACTTCATTATGTATTGATAAATTTTTCATATTTTACCTTTATATTATTGTTCTATTTTTTAAATTTTCCAATACAGAATACTCAAGTATCTCATCTTTAATTAGATAATCTATAATTTATTTTACTAATTGTTCTCTTATTTCTTTTTCTAAATGTCTACCAAAAAGGAATGCTTCCTTTTCCCACGGTCTATCACCATATTCTATCTCATTGGGGTTTAGGATAGTATCACCTTCCCATATAAGATAATTACTTCTCTTTTGTAGTTTTCTTCGTTCACTCTGAAATAAATGAATGAGTTCATGAGAAAGAACTTCAAGTGCTTTATCTCTACTCATAGGATTGACAAAGATAATGTATTGTTTATCACTACCAATGATATAAGCCTCTACCTCATAATCACCTATTTTTCTATCTTTATCCATATCTCGAACCAATACCGAAACTCCTTTGAGTTCCAAGGCATCCAATCCTACTTGAACAATGGTATCTAAATATTCGTTTTGAGTGGTGTTTCTTACCCCATTTTCATTCGAAAAATTGATAATCTTGAATGTCTGTTCTTTGTTGAAGATTAAGATTAGGAGTAGGGATATCGCTAATATGATTAGGATTATCCAAAGTGGTTTTTTGTTTTTCATTAGGTTCGTTCCATTGTTCGTTAAAATATATGTGTTCCATTAATCTTCAATTAAAGTTGTAGTTGTACTTACTTTGGGAAGTTCATCTAACCAATCCCATTCTCTATCGTTATTTACCATAATTATTTAATATCTTTATTTATCCAATACCATTTTTTTGGTATTTCGTTAGGATTAGGAAAAGTAGGATATGTAAGTTGTATTTTTTTAATTAAACGTTTTGATATTCTTCTATACTCAAATTGATTTGGATGATTATCTCCTGTAATATCTTTATAGGATTCCATCTCATCCGTATTTATGTTTTCAAATGGTATTACGTATTTCTTAGATTCTGGAAATTGTTTTATAAATTTATCACATTCATTATCCTTAAAAAACCATACATAAAAATTCCAGCCCCTAATTTTACAAAATTCATACATTATATTCATATACAGTTTTAGTTCAATCATTTCGCTGGTTTGTATTTCATTTAAATTATTACCAAGTTTAGATGATAATTCTAAATAGTATGAATTTACCCAATTATCCGTACCCCAATGAGCATCATCAAATGAATTATTTTTGAACATAGATTTACGGTCATAATAAGTTATTTGCCATAAAATAGTATTATCATCACCTTCTGGCAAATTATTGAAAAATTTAAGTACTTGAGTTTGATTTGATGAACCACCATGAGCGTAATTATAATATTCTTCAAACCCAAACTCATCTTGAATATGTTTACCTATTGAATTTTCTAAACATAATTTTTTTGCTTTATTATGATATTCAACTGGAAATAAGTATATATTATTTAAATTATATGATTTATATAATTCAATATCATAACATCCACTACCTTGGGAAAAGGAACACCCTAATGTAATTAATTTACTCATAATATACTATTTACCATATAATTCATTAAATATTAATTCCTTTTCCATATCATATTCTCTAAATTTATCTTGAGCTATTTTAAATGTTAATTTTGTATTTATATTTCTACAATTAGGTCGTATTATTTGTGTTTGTAAGGTTGGTATCTGATTAAATTTAAAGATACCATCATTTTGTGCGGTTTTTAATCTAAGATGATCATATGCATTATTTCGTTCAAGGTAAAAAATAAAATCTCTCATTAATTTGGATTTACCCATAAAAAAAGTATCATGTATTATAGTATCACTAGAAAGTGCATCATATGGTGTATAAATAATATCATCGTTGTAATCATACATTAAATCAATATCAGATATCAATAAATCAGGTCTTGTTAATATTATATAATCCCAGTGATATTCACCTTGACTGGATATGTCTGTTAATTTTCTTAAATGTACCGATACTGCATCGTTAGAATATTCGAGGGATTTGGAATGAGATATATTATGATTTGGCATATTTTTTTCCAAATTCATAACATTAACATAAACTTCTTTATCAAAATATTTTTTAATAGATTCTTCTTTAATATCTTCTTTATAATGAATATCCAATAAATCATTTCCTTGATAACTGAAATCCCATGTTGAAAAATATAGATGGAAGTTGGGAAGAGTTTTAAATTGATTCCAAGAATGATTAATAGCCACATCAAATGTTCTATATTCACCACAAATTAAAACCAATACATTAGAATTACTATTTATCATTTATTTCCCGCGGCCTGCCTTCTTCACTACTTGTTTAACAGTATTCTTACCTTTACCAGTTTTTAGTTTAGTTTGTGTGTTCGTTGTGTTTGGTGTTAACTTATTTCCAAAAAATTTACTACTCATATTATTCTCCTTTTTTTAATACTACCCAAAGGGCTAAATAAACAATTCCTCCTAAAAAGAAAAACATTAAAGTTCTCCATAATATCGGATCTATTCCTGTATGTTCACCTAAACCATGACAAACTCCACCAATGTATCCTTTTTGGGGATATCTAACTAATTTCTTCATATTTTTTTGTTTCTAAATTAAATTTAATTGATGAAAATTCTGTAAATTTTATGTATTTTATTTTATATTGTTTTAGTAAATTGTGGTTATGGATTAAAGTATCTTCCATATCCAACATTACTTCATTACATTTATCATCACTCCAACTATATATATCTAATATTATACGATAAACCATATCTCTACGTTTTATATAATCTTCTTCTAAATCATATGATTCATCCCACCATTTATCAAATGTCTTGAATCCAAGTTCTTTTAATTTATTTAAATAGAGTGGGCCTGCAATTAAAAGAAATGGTTGGCCAATTAACAGTGGCTTACCTATTTTTTCAGTAATATGAATTAATTTAGTACCATCTTTAAATAATTCATTATATAGTTCAAAATTCCTATTAAAATTATCCTGATGATCACTCTCTGTAACGATATCACAAAATACTTTACTGTTAAAATCACTTAACACTTCCCAATCATTTGGTTTACCAATCGAAACATCATTAAAATCAATTATGTTTCGCAACTCATCACCAGCACCATTACCTAAATATGAATAATAAAATTTATCTATTAAATTGTTTGTTTTTATAAATTTAACTAAATCATATCTATGAGGTTTGGTACGCCTATTTAGTGATAAAAATCGTTTTTCAATAATTCTATCTTTAACTGGGATGTATTTATGATTCAACTTATTCCAAGTTAACATACCAAGTATTGGCTCATAATATGAATTATTAGATGTGGGATTTGCACCAACATTATTATCAAATATTTTTAATTTGTTCAATGAGTTACGTTCATTGAAGAAATTAATTAAAAATTTATAAAATGTAATAAATTTATACCAGTCAATCGATTCGGTTGGTAGTGTGAAGTAATAGAAATTACAAGGTATATTTTGCATTACAGAATCGTATATTTTAGTTAATTGTTTATAATCATCTGTATTTAAATCGTAATAATCATATTTTAGTAAATATCCATTAAAATGAATATGTGCTATATCTACGAAGTCATAGATACCATCATCTGATTTATTTTTACTTACATGAATATGCATAATTATTTAGATTTAATCCAGTTTTTAACTTTATCAAGTCTTTTAGTTAATGATTCAATAATCTCCGAATTACCCCCATTCACTTTGTTAGATTCATCCAATAAAGTTTTGGTTAATAATTCAATAATTTCTTTTTGCCGTTTCTTACTCATAACTTATTTTAATCGTTTTCCGTTAGTAATTATATTATAATCTCGATTCATGGGAATTGCCTTAAATCTTACATTTTTATTTTTAGAAATTAATTCTGCGGATACATTACGTATCCAATTAAAATACTCATTAGCTTGATTTTTGTACCCATCGGATGTTGGGTGGCCGCAATGAGCAGTTTCGTAACCCTCAAATGCGGAATGTAATGGTGAGTGATGTTTTTTATTTTTTAAATCATAAATCTTTATATATTTATTCAAATAATCTTCGTTTAAATATTCAGATATAGTATCATCTAAAATATCATCATTAACTGTAGAAAATAAAAAATTATAACCATTTGATTTACAAATTTCTATTAAACATCTTAAATGGAATAGGGATTCCAACGATGTATTTTGAAACAACCCATCTCCCATGCTATGAATAAAGCTCTTAACTAAGTTATTGGGATTTCCAAGTATATCTTCATCTTGTAATTTATCAAACTTATTAGTATTATTAAATCCATATGAAAGGGGTTTACCATTTCCATAAAAACTAAATCTATGGGAATATGTCATTTGCCACATAACCAATACTTCATATTCCGATAAATCCGGCCAATCCACCATAGTATCCATGAAATTTTTTAATTGGTGAGAATTTGCAGAACCACCAATACCACAATTGATATGTAAATCATAGTTTAATAGTTTGGCAAGGTGAGTTCCCCATGAACCTTCTAAAAAATTATCTAATTGACTTCCATAATATTCAGCAAACTCATCATCGGTTAAATCAGTAACACTCTTTCCAATAGGTAATTGTGTATAATCATAACACCCAACACCTTCGGTAAATGAACATCCAATTGTTATTAGTGCTTTCTTTTTCATATATAAATTATATCTAATAATTCCTTTATAGTGATACAATCTTCGTATCTCTCCAAATCTTCCATTTGAGTTAGTAAATTTTCCAAGGAACCTTTGGGTATTAATTGTTTGATGGTTCTTTTTCGAATGGTACCACGATTATAGCAATCTAAAACCCATCCTAGAGAATTTAATCTAACTTCTGTTAAATCTAAATTCTTTACTTTATCTTTCCAATAGAATTCTTCTGGTGTCATTATAAAAATACTTGTTGTTCATATTCAGACATATCATTAAAAACTACACCACATTTAAATTCATATGGTAATGTATCACTATTTAAATGATTAAAGTTATGAATTAATATAGGTATCATCTCATTATACATATCAGTAAGTTCAGATATTGATTTTTTATTTAATTCAGATATCAAATTAAATATTTTTTGAATACGTAAATCATCATCTTCTTCTAAATCATAGGACTCATCCCACCATTTATCAAAAGTTTTGAATCCTGCTGTTTTTAATTTAGAAAGCATATTTGAATGGGTTACTAAAATAAAAGGTTGGCATGAGTTTATAGGTCTAAATGTTTTTTCGGAAAACATTCGTGTTTCAAAGTTCTTCCAATATAAAGTTTCACTTACAATATGTATAATACTTTTTAATTGAAATGTAAACCCACCATCCTTAGAAAATTTCATTTTATCAATAGGTTCATTTAAATATCGTTCTATATGTAACTTTTCAAAATCAGAATGGTTACCACCTGAATTATACGAATAATATGTATTATTTTTAATTTCTACATTATCTTGTAAAAAATTATATATTTTCTGGCGTATTTGTGTTGGGTTATTCATTAATAAGAAAAACTTTTTATCAAATAAACGATTATTTAAAATATTAATATCAATTGCCTTATTTGGATAATTTTTAAACTTAGCCATTGATTTTATTATACCATGGTATTTTACTGGAGTATTTGTATCAATTCCAAAATCAGCTGTCCATATTTGTATTGAATCATCTGATAAATTATTCTTAAAAACATATTCTAAGATACAATCTAAAATATTAGTTTCTTTCAAATTTATGAAAACATAATCTGGTTCTATTGCACCATCCAATATTAACTTAGAGCCTGATTTTAAATAAATTAAGAATTTATCAAAAAAACCTATTAATTGTGTATTGGTTTTATGTGTTGTTTTTAAATAATAACTTACCCAAAAACCACAATTTATTCTAAATGTATTTTTTTTAAAATTATAGTATATTGAACCCTCATCTCCCAAATAATTCGGCTCTATGGTATCATCATATTTATTATTTTTTAAATCCATTATATAGACATTTTGTAAACGATATTCTCCTCACCAGTTATATGTTCAAATATACCAGCGATATTACTACCATATTTTGAATTATCAGCTAAATTCAATGAAAGATTAAAGTTATGAATTAATATAGGTATCATCTCATTATACATATCAGTAAGTTCAGATATTGATTTTTTATTTAGTTTATCAATCAACTTATACAACATTTGTAATCTTAAATTATCATCTTCTTCTAAATCATAGGATTCATCCCACCATTTGTCAAAAGTTTTGAAACCCATTTCTTTCAATTTGGATAATGATTTATATGTGGAAAATAAAATAAAAGGTTGGCATGAGTTTATTGCTCTAAATATCTTTTCAGTAAATACCATTTTACCTCTACTATGATATGAATAAAAAAATGTTTCAATAACGATATGAATGGGTGATTTCTTAAAATAAGCTTCACCTGAACGTGGGAAATCATAGTTAATATTTTCTATTTCAGTAATTGGTTCCATATAAACTTTTGGATATTCACTAAGCGTATCTATTGTATTGAAAGAATAATATGCGGTATCCAATATACCAATTTTCTGTAATGTATTATACATATCAATTCTATATTCTTTATCAAGAAGTCTACCAAACATTATTGAAAACTTTCTATCAAATTCTCTATTACTCAAAAAAGTAAAATCACTACTTCTATGTGGGTAGTGATTAAATCTAACTTTACCAAATAAAATATTTTTATAAATATCATCGCTCAACTCTCGAATGTTTAAAGCACCAGTCCAAACTTGAATAGTATCTTTTTTTAAATCATTCTTTTCAATATATTCAACTATCCAATCTAAAAAGTTTAAATTTGTTTCATCTCTATATACATTAAATATTTCATGTGGTATGGGACTTTCATGTGATAAATCAAATATAAATTTAGCTCCATACTTTAGTTCTAAAAGTATATTATCAAACCAATTATAAAATTCTGTTTTATTAGAAAATTTAGTATAAATTAGAAAAAACGAATCACTCATCTCTAATGTTCTAAAAATATTATGTCTCGAATTAAATACTATCGTTAACATCGTTTAATTATTATATAATTTGATTAAAATATTCATTTAAATCAGCTTTTAAATAATCCTTTGGGATGATTTTTTCTATTATCAAATCAAAAGTTTCTTTTTTTATTTTAGATTTTACATCAGCTTTACTATGATAGAATCCATGAAATCTTGAATAAAAATCTTCCATTTCTATTGGATTGTATATTTTTAAAAAATACTTATTATCTTTCGAAAAATTGCTGAAACGATTTATATCTATGAACTCATCAACTGGTGATGTGATATCGTTTAAAAATATCTTCAAATCATTAATGTATGGTTTGATATGAACATTTTGAAGTATGTGATTACTTTCATTCCAATCTGTTGGAGTTTGTAATTCTTTTAAAAAAGTATTTATAATTAAATCATTAAATTCATTATCGGTATATGATAAAATATCCTCTTCCATAATTCCGATAAATTCAAAATATTTTATTATAAGATAATTAATTCCAGAAATACATCTATCCATGGGTTCTCTAATAATTACATATTTTATTTTATTAAAAAAATCTTTAGTAATTATTGTTTCATATGGAGTACCACTATGGGATGTTTGAATTATTTGCCAATTATGATTTTTACCAGATATTTCTAATCTAGGAAATATAGTATCAATTTCATTATAATGACTTAAATTATCAAACATATCACCATTAGAAAATTCTATACTAAAAATATCATCACATAGTTGTTTAAAAAATGAAGTGCCTACTTTGTTTAATGAGATAATATAATTATCTTTAAATCTAAATGCAACAAACTTATTTCTAATTTCTGTTTCCATATTACCAACTTATTTCCCAATCTTTAAATTCATCAGCGATACAATCTATTTTATAATCTTTCCTACCACCTTCAACTTCTTGTATTTTGTTTTTTGCGGTATTTCTAATTCCATTTAGACCATGTGTTAACATTAATTGATTTCCTTGGTTATCACCCACCCGTGCATTATCCTCATTTACCCAAATGTGTAAGTTCATTTGTGAAAGGACTACTACTGCTCTGATGAATTCTCCATTCACTTCAAAATCACCCTCTTTAATGATTTCGTTGATATCATGTACGATATCTCGAATTTCTTGGGAATATTCTTCTTTATGATTAGGAATCTTTAATTCTTTTATCTGAATTATTGATAATCTATCAATAAGTTCTCCTAATGTGGGTAAGTATTTTCTCATATTATGAATTTAGGTATATATCCCAATCCAATTGGGTTCCCCAATCTATAAAATTACTGGCTCTGTTTATTTTAAAAATATTATCACTTAAAATCATATTAAAAATAACATGAGATATATAAATTTCTCCATATTGTGTGTCTTCTAATTCTTCATAAGATTTAATAAATTTATTAACATCTAAGAATGAGTATAATCCACAACAAAAATCAGCTGATATTACATTTTTTTCAACAATAGTAGTAACAATATCTTGGTCTGATATTTTAACATATGATTTATTAGATGCATGGATTCTACCACAATCATTTAATGATACGACTGATATTTCATTTGGATTCAATACATCTATTTCAAAATAATCATCACAATCTTTTATATAAATTTCTCCTGATATTTTTTCTTCCAATATACACCGATATACGGTTTCACTTGATGATTTAGTTGGGGTTTTTAATTTTATGATTTTAATAGAGATTCCCAGTTTATAAAAATCGCGTGTTAATTTATCAATTACATTAAATAAATTACAATGAGATTCCAATACCACTATATATACATTATCAAATTGAGTATATGGCAATCCCTTTATAGAACTACACACCATAGATAAATTAGAATCTTTAGAGTTTTCTAATAAGAATTTAGGAATATCAGTTTCAAATCTAGAACTATTACCGGCACAAGGTAATATTAAATTTTTCGGGTTTCCCATAACATTTTAATTTTTGATTGTATAAAGTTTTTCAATGATGTATCGTGTGTATATGGTAATATACGAATTAAATTTATTATTTGTAAAATATGATACTCATGTATATTATAAGTATCAATAATCCAAGTATCTATATATTTCAATGATATTTTAGATTTCATTAAATCAGCCTTCCTAGTATCAATCATATTAAAAGACCAATGTAGGTGAGTATCTTGTCTTAACTTAATTAAATCCATTGTTGGTGATTCTATATATGAATCAAGAAAATCAATTAAATATACATCATATTCTTTAAATATCATATTAGATAAAGTCATATCACCATGGCATTGGCCTGTATAAATATTTACATATTTGATACCTTCAAATATATAGTGATATTCGTTATAGTAATCTATACTATTTAATTTATTAACAAATATATTAGTAGGTACTCTAATAGTATCAAGTATAGTTTCATTAAAATATCCTTCCAACTTTGTAATGAATTTATCTAAATCATTTTTTGAAGATAAGTTAAGAAATTCAAAAAAAGAATAACCATTTATAAAATCCATCGTATATGCAATATTCGGATTTAATTCAGGATATATATCATGTATTTTTGGGGATTTAAACCAGTTACTATTAAATTGTTGATGTTTTTTAATAGATTTTAGTAATCTAATATTAGCTGATTCCTTGACAACTATATTAGTATTTTCATTACACCTTATACTGATATTTGAATCACTATGTCCTTTTACTTTAAAATCCATTGGTAATCCTTTATATTATCAGTAATTTGTAATCGTATCCAATTATCACCACAATGGGGTATCACACAATTTTTTCTAAATTCAATATTTTTTGGCAGTTGTGGTAAATTCGATTCTCTAATATGAAACCAATTAGATTCTGATGGAATGAATTTAATTCCCTTCTCATATAATGAAATTAATAACCTACCTCTAACATCTTTTACATCTTGTATGTACTTATCACTCAATTCTTTGTTTGTACATAATAACTTTACCCATTTTAAAGTTGGTCCAGATATTTCATACATATCTCGATATTGATTCATTTTTTTAATATTCTCTGGTTGAGAAAAAATAGTACCGAATCTTACTCCAGCTGAACCATATGCTTTGGATAAAGTACGAGTAACATATAAGTTAGAATAAGTACTTATTAAATCAAGACAACTTGTTTGGTTAGAAAATTCAATATAGGCCTCATCTATTAGAGTAGGAACCCCCTTCTCTAAAATTCGTATAATATCATCTCGTTGAATAATATCACCAATAGGTGAAGATGGATTCGATATAACCACAATTGAGTTAGAATTTATAGTTTTAATAAACTTATCGATTGGAAATTTAATGATATTATAATCAACTGTTTTTATCTTAGTACCAAACATCTGACCATATATTCCATACATAGGAAAAGTTGGATTTGAAATTACTAAATTGCGTTTACCTCTAAACCAATGCGGGTTGGTATTTACTTCAAAGAAATATTTAATACATCTATCTGAACCAAATCCCATTAAAAAATTATCATTCTCATAGAAATTAGATACAAATGGGTTAAGTTCATCTGTGTTTGGATAAAACTTTATATCTTCTTCAGTTAAAGATTTTTTATATTCCGTGAAAAGTTTACCCCATGTGGTATTTCGTTCTGAAGAATGTAGTCTTAGATTATCATGTGGAACCGATTTGTTAAACTTTCTTTCTATCATGAATTCTGTATTTCTTCCAAAATTGGTACTAATTCTTTATAAGAACAATTTTTACAATGAGACGTTGGGTTATTACTACCACACCCCATTTTAACATTTTGGAATTCTTCAGAAGAACGAATATCTTCTAAATTGCTTTTAAATAAATTACCAAAGGGAGTAGCAGCAGTGTTCATACAACACATTTTTACATTACCTTCCACGGTAGTATAAAGACCCTCTTGTACCCAAAAACAATCTTCAAAATCCCATTCAGATTTTCCCTTTACATTACTACCCCATGATTTTAAATATTGTAATTGTTCTTGTGTATATCCACCTGGTAGTGATTTATCTTCACTCCAATCTTGAGCTATGTTTAATCTAAGTTCACCTAAATTATTATCAATACGTAACTTATCAATTTCTTCAATATCGGATACGTTCTGTGGGTTTACTACATAGTTTACCACCACATCACAATTATATCGTGGTACTTCTTTAAATTCCTCTAAAAAGGTAAGTAGTTTATTCCACTTAGCAGGTGGTCTATCTCTCTCATAGTTTTCACGAGCACCATCAATACTGAAATATAGAACATCAATATATTTTAACGATTCTTTAAACCAATCAGTAATAGTATATTGGCAATTAGTAGCAACTATTAGTTTAGCAGTTGGAAATATTTCTTTAAATGATTTACAAATTTCATCAAATTGAGGATGTAACATAGGTTCACCCATTCCCATTAACTTAGCTTCTTTTATTGGGTGGTGTTTTATGTTATCCAATAATATCTTAAATTTAGATACCGGCATATGTTGAAGTTTACCAATAACCTCATTTCTGTTACAAAAGGAACACTCCAAATTACAATAATTTGTAGTTTCTAAATAAGCATATGTTATTGGTTTATTCATTTAGTAATTTATATAAATTGGTAAGGGTATATTCAATACTCCTACATTCAAATAATAAGTTTCTATTATGTTCAAAGCTGTCTCTATTATCGGATATTAGTTGTATTAAAGTATCCTTTGGAGTATTATATATTCTATCAATTGCATTAATAGAATAAGCCAATCTTTCAATATCATCATCAATGGAATCCAAATCACCACCATTTGTAAAAAAATCATATGTTTTATATCCCCAACGTTTTAGTTCAGATTTGGTATTAGGATTACCATGAAATATTAGAGGATGATAATATAACATGGGATTGAAAGTGGAAGAATTTATAAACACTTGGGTACTCCTATCTGGTATAGAAGTTGAAACCCATGAACATAGTGAATTATAATATATATCATGTGGTATAGTTTCATTTGAATATATAATATTTTCATCTAATAAATTTAATTTTTCATATTCACTAGCTATATATGGTAATTTTGATTTTAAATTTAATATATCAGTATTAGTATATTCAAAATATCGTTCTGTATTAAATCCAAGTTTGTTAGATATTGATTTAATCTTATCTAACATTTTAAAAAATTTTATATCATCATAAAATTTATTTTGTTCAATTATAGTATCAAATTCATTATGTGATTTATATAGATAATACAACATTATATCCCTACTGTAATGTTGAGTCCTACTAACTCTAAGTACTTTACTTTTTGAATTACGAACATTATCCAAGTGTTCATCAAAGGTATAATCAAAATTAACATCACCCTTTGTGTGTACAAATGTATTTCGTTCATACATGTTGGCAAAAATTGTACCTAATTTATTATTTCTGTTTTTATAATGAATTTCTTCCTGATAATCACCTAATGAATTACTTGATAGTAATATAATACTATTTTTTGGTAAAGAGTACTCATAAAATATAGTATCAAACATTTGGTAATAATTTTTATGAACACCAATTGGTTCAAACTCATTTGTTGAAAAGCTATCAGCTTCAAATCCAAAATATAATACTAATCTTACCTTACCATTACGTAATCCATGTAATACCCGTTTATCTAAGAATAATTCTCTAAAATAGTGTTTTATTATTGCATCAAAATTATGCTCTCCTGGATGTAATTCCATTTGAAGGATGGTTGGTTTATCTTGTAATATAGCATTATCTAAATCCATGTAAGTACAATTATGCACTTTTTTAAGTAGTTGTATAAATTCAGAATTATGATAAGTCCTTGATGTATTGGGTATTGTATAAGATTCATATTTTAATAAATCAGATACATAAAAATTATCCTTTGCAATTAGAAAATCCGTACCATCCGTTGCAGTATATCTGAATTCTTTTTTATATGTTGAAAATATAAAATTATCTAATAAATATTTTACATTATCTAAATACATTATATTGTAGTAACCCCTCGTTTTTGTACCACCAAAGTTGCGTTGTTATTAGCAGTATCAATTGCTTTATCAATTATACCACTTTTGATATATTCATATGCAAACGATGCCATCCACGTATCTCCTGCTCCACTTAAATCTCTAACCTCAACTGAATTATCTACCGAGTAAGATTTTCCATTATACATACACCCACGTTCTGACATGGTAACGATAAGATTATCTTTCCAATCTTCATATTCAGCCCCATATCGTTGACACCTTTCCCACTCTACCTCATTCATCTTAACAAAAGTATATCCTTTGAAATTATTCAAATCAATTACTTTTTTGGTATCTATAAAAGAAAGTTTAGAACGTAATCCAATTTCATTGATATCGTTATTGGTAAGGAATCCTTTATCGTAATCAGCAACTACTACTGCATCATATGAATCAAAATCTACTTTTTTAATATCAAATGAATTGGTAACTGAATCATTAGAATCCACACGAAGTAACATCTGATTGGATTTATATTCTACGTATCGTGTCTTGGTAATTTGTTCGTGGTTGGTAACTAACTCTACCTTTTCCACTCCAAGTTTTCGAAGATTGGCTACCACATTTCCAGCCATACCATCGTTGGTAACAGTTTTTGATGGTTCAAAAACAGGTATAGGTGCTTCTGGGTTTAATCTCTCACATCTACCATAGATAAATACATCTGTACAACTATCCCCTATAACTAAAATCTTCATTATATAACCTTTCTTGTACTTTTTTTATTTCACTACACATTTCGTATTCTTCTTCATCAATAGCCCAACCCATTATTTTAGAAAGAGTATCTTCGATACCATCTTTCTTTACCACGAAATCGTATGCCTTTGGTTTACCTCTAAGGATGAACTCTATACGAGCTGCAGTCATTTCATCTTCATCCGAATCTAATAATTCTTGCACAACCTTAAAAAGAATGGGCATAAGGATTTGTTTACCAACTCCCTGTGTCCATTCTTGTACATCAGTTTCTCCTATATGTGCCGTGAATACTGTTTTATTCATTTATAATTCTACCTCAACTATTACCGAAGCTAAATTTTCCTGTCCACTTGCTTCTGATTGGATTGATTTTATTTTAAAATCGGTTCCCATAAATTTAAGGGTGCCCCCTAAGTTTAAACAAGGACCTCCTTCAAAATCATACATAAGTTGATTACCATTTTCATCTTCAGAACCTCTTGATATAAGAGATTCACCCATTATTCGGATATGAGTAGCATCGATTTTAGTGTACACCCTATCGTTACCATATCTATTTGGTAGTATTTCCATAACTTATCCTTTTATTTCCTTTACTTTTCGTTTAAAGTAAAGTTCTACAATTACTTTGTTTCTATTCCCATAGTGTTTAAAGTATAAATCCATGTAACGTTTCGTTGCATCTATATGTAATATAGATGTCATGGATTCTATTACTTTAATTAGTTTTTTCACGAGATGTACCTCCGTTATTGTCATATCTATATATATTTAAAATTAGAAAAATAAGTTTATATTTTTTAATGTATAGTCAGTAGGACGATGTATAGATAACTTATTACCAGATACCATTCCCCTATCGATTAATTCATTATAAACACACCCTCCTATAAAGTTATTCATAATAATTCCATTATGCCCATCAAAGAAAGCCCCCTCTGTTTCTGCAGCAATACTTGTATCCAAATTCATAGATATGGGGTTTCCCTCATGACCTGTATATTGATAAAAATCAATTTGGTTTTTATCAAAATTAACTAAATCACCATGTATTCTATTATCATCCCATGGTTCAGATGATGTTAAAAAATTAACACCTGCTGTTTTTAAAAATGATAAAAATGATATCTGATTCATTCTCATCAAATCCAATTGATTATCAAAGTTTATTGTTTTTTCTATAATTTCTTTAAAAAAATCTGTGTTTTTGTAAATATTTGGATTTTCATCAAAAAAATACTCGTTTGCTACTCCATGTAATTCAGGTATACCACCGGGACCTCCATCTGGAAATGCATAGTTAACGATTACATAATCATCGATATCTCTCAAATAGAACTCCTTTCTACCCAAGTAAGAAAATTCATATATAAATAATATCGAATCCAATTCATGTAGGTGTTTACGAATCAAATCATACGTTAATCGATACATACGTTCATTACCATAACCAGATTTAGCTAAATTAGTAACTTTAGTATCACCTTCTCCAATATTAAGTACTTTTTGTAACTGACCTGGCCATGAAAAATTATATTGAGTAAGTTCTTGGCCAATATCCTTATAAAGTAATTTTAAAGCCTCACCCCTTTTTTTAATCTTACCATCCGGTGATTTGTATTTAGGAGCTACTACAACGGATTCGAATTCAAACCCACCACCAGCAGTTTGTGATGTTCCAAATGTATATATTTTTTTTATTTTACTCATATTATATTATTCCTCTGATTTGCATTTCTGATTTTGATAATTGTATTTTACATTGGTCTTTGTACCACCAATACATATCTTCGGTAGTACCTTTACCACGTTGTTTTTCTAAACATTTTTCCCATAAATCAACACCGAATTCTAATTCAAGCTGTTTTCTAAGTTCACCCAATCGAGTTAATTCTTCTTCCAATCCCTTCTCCATTAACTTTTGAGATGCAATTCTTCTTAACTTTGCATGTTGATGTGCTTCTACTTTTCTATCCATTATATCATCAATCATAGATGTACTCATGAATTGATTGTATTTTATTTGATAGTTTTCTTCTTCATCTATTGCTTCTCTCAAAAATGGAGAATACTCAAAATCACCATTTTGGATTCTGAGTAGTAGAGGTGCTGACGATTTTAGTGGTTTGGTTCTATATGAACCTTGGGTGAACCATCTGAAGGGATTATAAGCCATAGTTTTTAAGTTTTAATGTTTATACAAATATACGAAAAATAAATGGATTATCCAAATTTATTAAATCTTTTAAGACTTTTATACTTCTCGTTTACCACATCCTCTAATTGATTATCTATGAACACTCTATCTAACACCCGATTTTCTAATTTATTTAGTTCTTTCTCGATTTCATCAGGAATCCCATCCGCATCATAATAACCCTCCGCTTTTAATTTTTCCCATTCGGTATAATCGGAATAGTGCTTTTTTATCTGTTTATTTTTTTTATTATGAGTTAATACAATACAGTTTTGCTTTTGGGAATTTACAAAACATTCTTCCTCTCTAAAGGATGTGTCATATTCATCGTATAACTCAGGTGGAACCATGTTATTTTCTAAAATAACAATATTATCACAATGTATTAAACCCAATCTATAATCAGATGAAACATATATCTTTGTATTGGAGTCATATTGACTCAATTTATTAATTAATCCACCAACAGTTACTACATGGCCATGCCCCACGTTAGAATCTTTTATTCGTTGTATATCATTATCCGTTCGAGTATATCCAAGAGTTCCTTCTCCACCATCTGTTAGATTTGTTAATTTATACCCACGTTCTTTATATTCTTTAATATATTTTTGTTCCAATTCCTTAGCTCGTTCCCATGAAACGTTATCATCAAGAATTTCATATTGGATACCATGTTTATTTTTTACTCCGTTCCAGTATGGATTTCTCCCTTTTTCGGTTCTTAACCTACCATACTCGCCATCATTGTTTGCACTTATTCCAATATAAAATGGTTTATTAGTATCATCCGTCTTGTGTACATAAACGTAAGCCATATCTTGTATTTTAATCTTCTTTAAATTGCATATCTTCACCAAAGAAAAATTGTAAAAAGATTTCTCTAAAATTATCAAATCCTATCTTTGCATTTTCTTCCCATGTACCAGGAGTTCCATCATCACTTACCCATTTGAATGAATAAAATGGAATATCTCGTTGTTTACATACTTGAGCTAGTGCATAACACTCCATATCTACGATATTACACTCTTTAATCGATTCTAAGTATGAATCTGTATATCGTTCGTGGGTACTATCGTAAATCGTATCTGTGGTGAAACACTTGATACCATTATTACCCAATTTTATACTTTTATTTTCACTCAGTCCTTGTGTATCGAAATCATTAAATACTTCACCAACTTGAAGTATTCCCCCAACTTTGTGTCCTTTAAGATTTCCACAACTACCAAAGTTTACCACAATATCTGGTTCCTCATTCCAAAGAATTTCGGTTAGATTCGATGCAGCATTAATTTTTCCAATTCCCACTTGGAAGATTGGAACTCCATTTATATCTTTCAACCCACCATGTTCTTTTGATGAAGCTGATACTAAGATTATTTTACCCATTTAATATTCTATCAGACACTTTACATCGTGTCCTTTTTTAATTCCTATATCTACTAAACAAAGTTTACCAATTACTTCATATCCACTCATCTTACAAAGTTCTTCGGCTGCTTCCATAGTTCCACCCGTAGCATAGACATCATCCACTAAAACAACTTTACCTTTACCTGGTTTCATTTCAATGGTTGCTGAACCATATTCTAAATCGTATTCAACTGCATGGAGTACATGATTCCTAT
>Ga0209653_1001400_pt1 | contig 19387 bp, 19 predicted proteins | sample SaaInl6LU_22_DNA_FD_184644 | JGI IMG/M metagenome (GOLD analysis project Ga0209653, IMG submission 184644) | Marine microbial communities from expanding oxygen minimum zones in the Saanich Inlet - ESP_116LU_22_DNA (SPAdes) (version 2) | ecosystem: Environmental > Aquatic > Marine > Intertidal...
GGATTTTGAATATTATTATTGACATCGCGATATGTGTCGGGGTTATATCTTATGTAAAACCACTTTCCTGAAAATACCATCATCATATCATTATATCGCGCTTCTTCATCTTTGGGGTCATATCTTTTATGTTGAAATTCATCTACTTCTATCGCAAGCATTGTATTACCTATGATTTTTCTAAAATCAATTCTACGCCTATTAGTACAGTCGCATCCATCACCTATTATAATCGGTTTATCGTGAATAAAATCATCATAGTATTCATTAATGAAATCTCTAATTTTAAGTTCTTTTGATTTCTTACTAATATTTTTAGTTAATACATCATTAGGGAATAGGTGTGAATAACAGAAAGTACAATATCCTTTGTATTTTTTATTGCCAGCTTGTTGGCACAATCCTTCTATATTTTTACACATAGGGTCTCTAATATTTCTCATATCATCTTTTTTACAGAAAGTACAACAAGATGGTTTTTTATCACCAACATATCCATAAAGAGCTATTAAATTTACTTTACATTTACATCTTGAACTATAGTTATTTATATCTACCATATCAGGAGTTTTACATTTTCTACAATGTGACGCTTTTTTATTACCTACTATTCCATAAAGCATAATAATATTACTTCCACATTTACATTTTTTATTAACATTTTTAATATCATTCATTCCTTCTTCAATGTGCTCTTTACATCTTGCAGCTTCAGTAATACCGAACGTAGCTCTTTTTCCACAATGACAGTATCCTTTTTTAGGTTTATTTTTTATATGGCATAAATAACAACTAAATTGTTCGTCTGTTTCATTTATTTTATATTTTTTTTCATTAAATTTTGTTCCACAGACGCAAATATATGTTTCTTTTTGTTGTAAATTTTTCTTCTTATAATTTATCATAGTTATTTCTTTATGGTCTATACAATAAAACAAATTAGTACCCTGATGAGTGTAGTAACCTATTTTACTACAATTATTACAAGTTTTTTCATAAACATTAATTAAATTTGGGTCATTTGGGTCTTTACATACAGCACAAAATTTAGGTCTTTGTCCTTTATATCCATAAAAAGGGTTTTTTCCACAAATACATTTTGTTGTCCTATTTTTTGATTTAATATCAATCATTCCATCTTCTTTATGAAGTGTGCATCTTAAATATTTATTATCTACATCGTAACCATATGAAGAATACTTATTACAACCTTCAATTTTGCATTTAGACATTTTTAATGTACTTATTACGAGTCATAAATAAGTACATTAAAATATTTTTGTCATTTTTTATTTGTATAACTTTACACCTTTGAAGATTTAAAAATATTATTATATGTTAATAATATTTAATAGAAAAATAAAATGTACTCGTGGGGATAGTCGAAATCCCTCGATAGTTTCATAAGAACTATATGCTAACCGTTACATCACACGAGCCTTACCATTACGGTAAGAAGTGATTCTAAACAATCACCGAGGCTAATCCTCTATTCCATGGTTAGTACCATGGCTTAACTATATATAGTATCATATCCTTATATCATTTTAGAGGATATAAAGAAAAAAACCATAAAATAAATCTACACATATTTTTAATAATCATAATCATCACTAAAGTATTCTTCGTTTTCATCATAATATTCATCGTTATAGTCTTCATAATCATCATATTCGTCATAATAGTCATCAATAGTAGATACAATACTAATAGTATCGCCATCATCAAACGCATAATTAAGATCATCTTCAATATTATTTTTATCAATCATGCTTTTATTACCATAATATTCACATTTTTTATTAATAAAATTATAGTGATCATTTACATCGTCATTTACATTATTTATTAAATCATTACAATAATATTCATATGAAAGAGGGGGTTTAAATGTCATATTATAATTATCTTTAATATTATCTAAATAATATTTATTAAGGACTTCTTTATTATCTACTTTGTATGTTGAAATATAATAATCAATAATAATATTTTTTCTATATTCTTTAATATTGTCAAGATCTTTCTTCTTAATTAAAAGGAATGAACTAAAGTTATTACAATAATCTCTAATAGCGTCTAGATATTCTCCTTCAGTAATTAGTTTTTCTTTAAAGTCTATATTATTACAAATATAATTACAGTATGAATCAAAATGTATAGTATTTAACATATATACATATATATGTTTATTTTGTTATATAATTTTCATTTTTTGATGAAAAAAAGTACATAATTTAAGTTTTATATTTTTTTTAAGATTATATTATATTTTTCAAAATTTTTAAAATTATGTACTTTTTTATTTTTAAGAAATTTTAAATATCAAACCAATTTACACATCTTCTAATTTCTTCTTTAGTATTCAAATCTATAATACATTCTTCTGATATGCGTTGTTTTTTATTATTTTTATAATTATTAAGAGAACCAAAATTTCTCTTATAAATATTCTCAATAACGACACTATCTTTAACAGATTTTAACATTTATTATAATACAATTTAGAAATATATCTATCATATTTTTAAAAATATTAGCAACTATAAGAACAAATGTAATATATAAAAATGTTAAAAGATTAATATAGGTTGAAAGACCATGGAGAGTACATAATTTATTTATTTTGCAAAATATATTAACTTTTTTTAAAAATTTAAAAAAATAAAATTATGTACTCTTGTTAAAATTATAAATTATATTATAAGTAAAAACATTAATAACTTCTTCTGCATGGTATCTATCAACCTATAAAGAATTAACTAGTCTATTAATCGTTTCATTAATTCTATCAATTTCTACATTTGGAGAATGTTTATATTCAATATAAATAATAGGAGCTCCATCGTCATATTTAAGATTAAAAGATATACGATTAGTTAATTTATATTCATATATATCAACTTCTGAAATATAATCAATATTATCGGTACACGGAAATAGATGTGATGGGTATTTTTCATGTTTATAAACATTTATAAACAAATCCGTTTCTTTTTTTCTGCGAATAATATGAGCTTTTTTAAGTAAAATACGACTATTAACAGATTGATAGTCATTGTTTAAATCATACATATAATATTTATCATTAATATAATAAGATTTATATTTCATTAATTTAATATTTTTATATTTTTCTTTAAATTTCTTAACAATATCATCAGATAATTTAACATTGATATTAATAGAATTTTCATGATTATATTTATAAAGGCAAAAATAAATCTCAACTAAATTAGTATCATCACTAATATAAGAAGAAATATCAATTTTATTCATATTATAATTACTATATTAATATTTATATATATCAATTTTTATATTATATAAAAAAATGATAGTTTAAAATATTAAATACATTATATATGACATCTTCTACAAATCCACCATATGTATTATACAATCTAGAAGAAGAAATAAAAAAATATACTGAACTTAATAGTAATATAAATAGAAATAAAAAAGAAAATAATACCCATAATGCATATAATAAAAATCAAATTAGAGAGGATATTAAAGAATTATTTTCTAAAAAATTTAAATTAAGCAAAATAGAAATTGCTGATTTAGAAATAGGTATTTTTAATGCAACGATAGATTATGCAAATTCTCTTAAAATTCAACTATCATGGAAATGCCCTCTTCTTATTGATACATATCTTAATATAGCTAGATCTCTTTATTCAAATTTAGATACTGGATGTTATGTTAAAAATAATTATCTATTAAATAAAATAAAAAATAAAGAATTTATTCCTCATAATATTGCATATATGAGAAATGATGAATTATATCCAGAAAGATGGAAAAATATTATTGAAAAAAATAAACTTAAATTTAAATCAGCCTATGAAATTAAACAAGTAGCTATGACAGATGCTATTAAATGTGGTCATTGTAAAAATAATAAAATCAGTTATTATGAACTTCAGACACGTTCTGGTGATGAACCAATGACTCAATATTTTAATTGTATTGTATGTGGTCATAAATGGAAAAATTAAATTATATTTATAATAATAAATGGAAAAAATATTTATATTATTTATAACATTATTTATAGCATTTTTATGGGGTATACAACCTATATGTCATAGATATTTAGAGAAAGATATAGATTTTATGTCTCTTTTTATAATAACTTGGATATTTTCAACTATTATAATAATTATAATATATATTTGGCATTATGATAAAGTTTATTCAACATTTATAAATATAAAAAATAAAGACATATATATTATAATTATAATAGCATTCACTATTATTATATCTAAATATTTATATTTCAATATAATATATAATTATAATATTACAATATTCTCATCTATTTGTTATTCATCGCCCTTATTTACTTTAATTTTAGCATATTTTTTACTTAATGAAAATATAAATTTACAACAAATAATAGGAATAATTTTAATATTATTTGGTTCATTGTTATTAACTTTAAATTTAAAAATGTAAAATATTGTTCTTAATGAAAAAAAAAACTGATAAAAGTATATAAAGTATAAAGCACTATATATAGTAATTATGAGCGTAGTTCTACCTAAAGACATTGACATTTCCAAGATCAAGTATTCTGAAATCAAGGTACTTCCATCAGGTGGTAAATCAGTATATATCAATTATAATGGTGGAAAGATGCTTGTACAAACTCCTATCCTTACTGTTCCATATGGAGCAAATGATGGATCTAAATATAGTGATGTAGGTGATAAAAAATATGATATCACGGTATCATTCCGTGGATATGACGAAAATGCTAAAATTAAAATGTTTCACGACAAACTTAAAGAAATTGAGAACAAAGTAATTGACGATGCTTTTACAAATCGCCAACCTTGGTTCAAAGACGATTTTGATAACAATAGGGCGTTTGTAGCACGTATGTTTACACCTATCGTAAAGATTGATAAAGATAAAGATACTGGTAAACCAGCAAACAAATACCCTCCTACATTCAAGGCTAAGATGCCGTATAATAATCGCGATGATAAATATGAATTTGATTCATATAATATGGATGGCGACGAGATTGATATGGCTACAATTATTAAGAATCTTAAAGGTGCTAAAACTCAGCTTGTAGTTCAACTTACAGGTATTTGGATTATTGGTTCCAAATTTGGTTGTAGCTGGAAGGTAGTTATTGGAAAATTTCAGCTTTCATCAGCAAGTAAAGTAGCATTTATTGAAGATAGTGATACTGAAAAAGTCAAAGACGAATCAGATGAAGAAGATGACGATATTTCAGTTGATAATGAAGTAGTTAAAAATCTTAAAACAGACGATGTTCCAGAAGAAGAAGAAGACGACGAAAAGGAAGACGACGAAAAGGAAGACGACGAAGAGGAGGAGGAAGAAGAAATTGAAGAAGAGGAAGAACCTTCTCCGCCTCCTTCTCCTCCAAAAAAAGTAACGCCTATTAAAAAGGCAGTAAAAAAAGCTAAATAAATAATTATAATCTTTACAATTCTTAATCTAAAAAAAACAAAAAAAATATTTTTTATTTTTACAATATAAAAGTAATTAATGATACAATTATACCCATTATTAAAATGCCCAATGGCATTGGTTCACCATACTCATTAGTAATTTCTATATTATTTGTAAAAACCTTTATAATCATATCCAAAATTTTATAAGCAACTTGATGAGAAAATAATACAAATAATATAAAAACATAAACAGATGTTTTGAATTTACCAGTATAAGTATCTATAGCATTATCATAAATAGCTTTATTATATATATTGGGTTTTTGTTGATAAGGATAAAAATTATTTGCATTATCAACAGTATTTATATTGAATCCATTAAATCCTTTATTATTCATTTATACACTAATATAATAAAATAGTAAAAAATTATTAATATCAAAAATACTATTATTAGATGTTTCAATATCTATTATCCATTCAGGTAAATTAATATAAAAATCATTTGAAATTATTGATAATGCTTTAATAAAACTACAACATAACTTATAATTATCGTTATAATTATTAAATAATCTTATAGATTCTTTACAGAAATAAAATACTAGCGAATCATTGCCTTTGTTTTTAAATGTAAAATAATTTTTATTATTTATATTCTTTGTAAGAAAAGAGTATAATTTAATAATACATATTAATTCTTTATTTTTTAATTTTAAAAACCATTCAGGGCTATTATAAAAACCAGCTTTTTCTATTATATATGATAAATCAGTATATGCATGTAAATCAGATAACCATCTACACTCATCAATATCTTTCTTAATTAAATTATTTTTCTTTATAAATAAATTTAAATTATCTTCTAAATTTTTATCTAAAAGTTTTCTTGTATAAGGATTATAAGATTCTACACCTTCTTTATTATTTTTTTCAATAAAATATAATAATTCTATGGCATCAAAACCATATATATTATTATTTTCTTTATAACTAAAAATATTATTATAAGATAATTCATCTAATAAAATATATGTAAAAGGGTCTTCTTTATTTGTAAAATTTGAAATTTGTTTTATTCTAAATTTTTTTTGAATAAATATAACATTACTAATATTGTTATTCTCTATATTCAAAGTATTTTTAAAAAGTTCTATAATATTTTTAATTAATATTTTTTTTCTTTTAATTTTATTAAATTCATATTTATCAAATATTTTAATAATATTATTTTTAGATAATTTTAATAATATATTATTAAAATCATTTTCTTTAATTTTTTTAAATATTATATAATAATCGTGTAAATCTAAAGTTTTTTTATATTTTACAACATCATATAAGTTATCATATAATATTTTAATATCATCTTCTATATCAGAATGTTTAATACAAAAATTATCAATTATATTTTTTTTACAATTACAAATTTTTAAAGTACTTTTATTTCTATATTTACAATATTGTAAAGATGTCATTATGTTATATTTATAATATAGCTATATATTTATACTCTTATAGATATATAGAATAAAACATGAATAAAAATAATATGTCTTTATTAATAAAAAAAAAACCAATTAAACATATTAAATCTCTTTATAAAAAAGTTAAAAGGTTAAAAATAAAAAATATACCTAGAATAATTCAGAGAACAACAATACCGTTTATAAAAAAATCATCGGCTCATATTAAAAGTCGGTATGACTTATATAAATATTTTAATAAATATTTAAAAAAAGAACCAAAAAAACAATGTCTAAAAATATTAGATAATAATAAATTTTCTATATGTAATAATAAAATTATTTTAGAAAAACGCATTGGTTCTAAAAGCAAATATGGTGCTGTTTATTTATCAAAAACAAATGATATAAAATCTGTAAAAACTGCTATTAAAGTAATGGTTATTAGTAAAGATAATGAAAATGAATTAAATATACTTAAAAAATGTACTAAAATCTTTTCTAATAAAGAAACATCCCATTTTCCTATAATATATAATAGTTTTTATTGTAATATACCTAATAATAATATACTTATACCGCAAAATATTAATAATAAAAACTATTTTATATATTTAAATGAATTAGCCAGTGGCGATTTAAGAAAGTTCACAATGGAAAATAAAAATTATAAAAATGATAAATTATTTATAAATACAATGATACAAGTTTTTTTAGCAATATTAACATTTCATAAAAAAATAAAATATTGTCATAATGACTGTCATGATGGTAATTTTCTTTATCATAAAATAAAACCAGGTGGTTATATTAAATATAAAATTAAAAATGAATATTATTACCTAGAAAATATGGGATATTTATGGGTAATATGGGATTTCGGTTTAGCAGACAATAAATATTTTAATCATTTTAATTATAATGATTATAGTAAAATAATGTATGCTTTTTTAAATCGTTCCGATGGAGGATGGATAGAAAATAATTATAAGACAACTAATAACTTTAAACAACTAGCTAGAATAATGAAGATTAATATTGATTATTTTAATTTTAATACTATAAATCAAGACGAGAAAATACTTAAATTATTAATGACAAATACAAAGGGTTTATTAAAATTAAAAGATTTACCATCAGATTTTACAGTTTATAACAAAAAAGCGTATATTTTACTATAATTTAGTTATTTAATTTTTTTAATAAATTATTAACTTCTTCTATAAATATTGTTATGTATTTTTTATCTAATTTTTTAATATCTTTTTTAAATAATATTTCTACTTCTAGTTCATATGTTATATTACCATTATTAATATTTTTAATATTTTTTGATGTTTTTACAAGAGTTAATTCTGTACTAATCTTAATAATATTATCTTCAAATAATAATAATGATTGTCTATCTTTTAATCTAAATGAAATTTTATTAGTATTTAATTTTTGTAATTCTTCTAATTTTTTATCGTCTACTTGATTTTCTTCTGATAATCTAAATCTTATATCATTATCAGTATCATCGATAACCTTTTTTCTTATTTTATCTATTATTGATATATTATCCTGTTTAATATAACTTAATAATGTAGAAAAAACATTATTATTTTTAATATTAGAAATATTAGAAAGTATTTTATTAATAGTATCTGATCCATTTATTGTTATACGATATGACGCATTTTTTTTATAACCATAAGCTATATCTAATAATAATTCATCACTTATTTTATTTTTTCTTTTCTTTAAAAATTCAGATATATTATTAAATATTTCTAAAGATGGTATTTTAATTGATATTTCTGCTTCATTTGTTATTTTTAGATTTTTTAATATTTTTTTAATTTTATTTGAAAAAATTCTTAAATCATCTTCTTTTATGAAAGAATCTATCTTAGGAATATTAATAACTTTTTTAATAGATTTATTTTTACTAACAGGTAATAATACACCTGTGTTAATATAACTAAAATAATCATATAATTTATTATCAATTACAGCATATTTTTTTCCATCTTTGCTTACTACAATTCCTTTGTTTGATCGCAATTTTTGTAATTTCTGATGTTTTTGTATTTTATCATCTTGTTTAATATCTGCTGTATAAGATAGTGCATTATTATTTACATTAATTGGCCAATTATAACATTTGTAACCATTTTCAAGTGGTTTATTCTGTATAGCATTTATTATACAATCCATTGATGCTGATTTTAATAAATTCATAAAAATATTAATAAGAGATTCTTTATTATTTGCTAATTCTAGTATGTGTTCATCTGTTGTTAATTCATTATCTTTTTTTCTTAATGTTGGATTATTATCTAATTGTTTCTTATTTAATTTCATAATATATATAAATATACCTACATTTTGATCTTCTTTGGGAAGTTTCTGATGAGAACAAGTACGCACAGCGCGACCAATAACTTGATTTATTCTAACAGCATTCCAAAAATATTCCATTATTAAAACTCTGCGAACATTTTTCAAAGATATTCCTTCTGCACCTGATTGTGTAATCATCATTAATTTTACTAATTTTCCATATAACTGATCTTTATCTTTAGGAAGCTGTTCTTGTATTATATCTGGTAATAATGAAAAATCTCCATTAAATATATTCATTAATATATTTGTTTTAACTCTATCAGAATTAAAAACAACATATCTTTTATTATCATATTTTTTATCAAATACTTCTAAATCTTCTATTACATATCCAACACCTTCTTCTTTTGTAATTACAATTTCAGCATACCCTGCTTTTTTTAATACTTCTGAAAATATACCAAGACCTTCTATAACTCTAAACTGAGAATATATAAGAGCGCTTCCTGGACATGTTTCTATATCTTCAAGCATTTGAGCATATTTAGGACTATATAACTTCTTAAGATTATCGCGATCTAAATAATTTCCATCAACTAATTCTTCTAATAGTTCATTTAAATGATTTGTATAATCATTATGAGTCTTTTTATTTATTTTATCAGATAATTCTTTTTTATCAACTTCTTTATCTTCTAAAAGATCATCATTATTTACTCCTAATTCAATATTAATAACTTTGCGAATATCTGCAGGATATACTCTTTCTATATTTTCGGGAAAAGCAAAATTACAAACCATTCTACTAAAAGCTCTATATACAGAGCTTTTATCATCACCGCCTTTTGCTCCTCTGTTAAATTTCTTTTTAACTTCATCCATTCTCATTTCTTTATTACGAACTTGAATATATTTACTTAATTGATGATTTGTCATATCTAAATGTCTTACTACTCTGGGTAAAACATCTGGAAATAATTCTGTCCCGCTTGTTCTATAAAAACTTAATGTTCCTAAAATACGTCTTTTAAATAAATCAATATTTTTAGCTATTAATTTATCCTTATCAGTATCATCTATAAAATATTTATCAAATTCTTCTCTACTATTAGGTAAAGCATAATAAGATTTTGATGATTTTTTTATAGTATTTCCAATACCTTTTATTTTTTTTAAAGAAGCAGTTATTTTATCTATTAATACACTTTCTGTCATACCCCATTTATTTTTATGTATATGAACATCATTTGATTTTTTATTTTTCTTAAATCCATCGGGTAATAACATAAGAAATATTTTATTTTCTAAATAATATACTTCATCTACCATATCATATAAATCGCTATTTATTAAATTTTGTATTATTTCTGTATTACTTAAAATTACACCTTTTTTAACAGAAATACTAAAATCATATATTTTCATAGGACCTCTTATTAAATTAATTAAAGATGCTATTTCATAAGGATTATTAATAATAGGAGTTCCTGATAATAAAACCATTTTAATATTTTTAGAAGTCATTAAAAGATCATAAATAGCCCTTGCTAATTTTGAACCATTTACAACCCTACTTATAAAATTATGTACCTCATCAATAACTATAAATGAATCATTAAAACTATCTTTACCTAATTCATCGATTTTCTTTTGTGTTAAACCATTATAATTAATAAAAGAATATCTATTTCTTATGATATGACTAATAGTTTCATCTATTGATGTTTTATCTTCAGAAATCATAGAAGAATATTTTATATTATTTTTAACTGTTATAGAATCTTCTATATCATTTTTATATAATGGTATCCATACTAAACCAACACCTTTATTAAATTTAATAAATTTAGATTTTATACCATATTCATTTATTTTTTTTATAGCATTTGTATTAGTTTTACTAATACTTAAAAGAGTCCATGATTTTTTTAAATCAAGTCCAAGTTTAGAAACATTAATTAATTCATTCTCATAATTTTGAGATAATGATGCAGGAGTAATTATAAAAACCTTTTTCTTATTAATATATCCTTCTGCTGTTGCTATAGATGCTGCTGTTTTACCAGAACCAAGTTCGTGATATAAAAGAATACCTCTATAGGGACTATCAAACTGCATATAATCTCTTATAATTCTTTGTTGAGGAAACAGACTTATTGCTTTACTATCTATTTCACAGCTTTCACTAGTACATTTACATACTGCTGATTCTTGTTTAAATGGATATTTTGAAGGATTAAATGTTTCATATACCTCTTTATTGTATCCAATCCTATTTGGTAAAATCCAATTTTTTGGTTTAACTTCAAGATTCATCAATTCTAATTACTTGATAGATAATAATTATAATACTATTTTTAATTTTTCATAATCTTTTATAATTTGATATTTATTTATTATATTAGAATTATATATTATAACTGAAAATAATAAATCTTTTACAATATTATCATCATAGCATTTAATAATATCATAACAATAATTAAAAATTTCTTTTTCATTTAAATCTATTATATATAATAGATTTTTTGAATCTAATGAATCTAATTTTGATAATTCTTCTAAATTTTTTTTTAAAACATAATTTTTATTTTCAAATAACTCTTTACGGCATTCTATATACTTAATAATATCACTATCATATATTTTTGAATTATTTGAAACCAATACACCATTTTCATCTTCTGTCTCTTTTAAAATATCTTTGTATAATTTATCTGAATATTTTTTATTATATGTATATTTGTAATAAGTATTTTTAATATTTTTAATATCTAATAATATATTTATTCTTAATTCTTTATCGTTTTTATCACTTATTCCATAAGAACTATATTCTAAATCGGGTTTTATTGTATTAATTACTGGTTTTTTACTAAACATATTATAAACTTTATTAAATAAACTATAAAGCATTTTATAATATTATTATAAAATATTTAAGTATAATAATAAATGGGGTTATTTATTTTATATTTATTGATATTTATTATATATATGAATTATATTTTACATAAATATACAATTATTATATAATTTTATTAAGATACGACGTCTTCAAGTATAGGATAAAGTTTTTTAGAATTATAATTCTTGTCTCCTTCTAATAATGATAATATATATTATTATATATATGCAAAAAAAAATGATAATCTTATCGCATTTTTCAAATAATGGCTCTGAAATAATAGGAAATTTATATAAAGAATTATTAAATAAATTAATATAAATGAATACATTTGTTTTTGTAATAAAGCAAAAATATCATAATAGATATCAAACAAATATAGATAATTTTTGGGGTATAGGTGATATTATACGTAGCATATACGGTGTTTATAAATTATCTTTAAAATATAATTTTAAATTAATAGTTGATATATCACATCACCCTATTTCTAAATTCTTAATTCATAATGATCACGAGTATTCTTCAATTGTAAATGAAACAATTGATACAATTAAATTTTATGCTTTAAATGAAATAGATATAATAAAAGAGTTAAAAGATAAAAAAATTATATATATAGGATTACATTATGGTTTAGAAGCATATGAATCAAATGAATATGAAAAAGAGGCACAAGAATTTATAAAAAATATATTACAACCTACAAAAGAATTTATGATAGAATTTGATAAAATAAATAATAATATATCTTTTGAAAATTTAAATATTATTCATTTTAGATTAGGCGATGAAGAATTAGTAAGAAATATTGTAAATACAGATAATTATGATGTTTATTATTCTAAAATTTTACATTATAAATCTGATAATACTTTATTGTTTTCTGATTCTTCTAAATTTAAAAAATATATAAAAAATAAAGATGATATTAAGATGCTTGAAAATGAAATAGGTCATATTGGTTATGAAAAATCATATGATAAAATAAAAAATACATTAATAGAATATTTTTTATTAACTAAAGCATCAAAAATATATACATATACTATATATGGTTGGGCATCGGGGTTTATTAAAAGTATTAATAAAATTTATGATGTACCAATAATACTTATATAATTTTATTAAGATACGACGTCTTCAAGTATAGGATAAAGTTTTTTAGATTTACATATATTGTCATCTGAATTATCACAAAATTTTAAAAGATTTTCTTCTAATTCTATATCTCTTGATGATTTACTAAATATCATAAAATTACATTCATATAATGATATACATATTTCAATAATATAATTAAAATAATTCAATACATCTTTCATAATAAAATATAAAAACTGAAATATATATTATAATAATTACAATATTATATTTCATAATGTGTGATATTAAAAATCTACACGATATTCAAGATATTGAAGATATTAAAAGAGCTTATTATCCTGATAAATATTCAAAAGAACAATGGGAAATTATAATTAATGAATTTAATGATAATAAGCATCTTTTGACAGATAAGACAGAATTAAATAATTTTAAAAAACGCATTCAACATAAGTACAAAATAGTTATTACAAATAGTAATCTTATTAAAGTCTATAACTATCTTAAATTAGATGATAATATACTCAAAGGTGTTATTACAAAAAAGAAAGGTAAATCTAATTCAGGTGTTCTTGTAGTAACGGTTCTTACTTCAGCGCATCCTTGGTATTATGATGAAGAAGGTGAAAAAAAAATAGCTAAATTTTCTTGTAAACACGATTGTGCTTATTGTCCTAATGAACCAGCGCACGAAGGTAATAATATGGTTCCTCAACCACGTAGCTATTTATTTAGTGAACCAGCTGTTCTTAGAGCAAACGATAACGATTTTGACGCTATTAAACAAATGAATGCTCGTATTTCAACGCTAGTAGATATTGGACATATTGCAGATAAGTTGGAAATTATTGTTCTAGGAGGAACATGGAGTGAATATCCTAGACATTATCAAGATAGATTTATTACAGAGCTTTATTATAGCGCCAATGTATATTTTGATAAAGAAAAAAGAGATATGAAAACACTTGAAGAAGAGATCAATATTAATGAAACAGCTAAAATACATATTATTGGATTAACATTAGAAACGCGACCAGATACTATTACATTAGATGAAATTAAGAATTTTAGGAGATATAATTGTACTAGAATTCAACTTGGTGTTCAACATACTTCAAATTCTGTTCTAAAACGCATTAACAGAGGTCATGATATTGAATGTGTATATGAAGCTATTAAACTACTTAAAAATAATTGCTATAAGGTTGATATTCATATAATGCCTAATTTACCAGGTTCATCTTATGAAATTGATTGTAAAATGATGGATGAAGTATTATACGATGAACGCATTCAAGTAGATCAATATAAAATTTATCCAACTGCTATTGTTCCATGGACAAAAATTAAAAAATGGTTTGAAAGTGGTGAATATGTTCCTTATCCTGATACAGAGTTATACGCACTTATTAAAAATTTTAAAATAAAAGTACAGAAATATAAAAGACTTAATCGTATAATTAGAGATATTCCTAGCAATTATATTAGCGGTGGCTACTCTGATAAATGCGTTAATATGAGACAATTATTTCAAAATGATATTAAAAAGAATGGGTGGAAATGTAAATGTATTAGATGTAGAGAGGTTGGTAGCAATATGGTAATGCCAGAAAATATTGAGATGAATATTGAAAAATATAGATCATCTGATGGCGATGAATATCATATCAGTTTTGATAGTACTTGTGAAAAAAATTATTTAATCGGATTCTTAAGACTTAGAATTAATAAAAATCAAGAAAATATATTACCTATCCTTAAAGATGCTGCTCTTATTAGAGAACTTCATGTATATGCCAATCTTAATAATGTAGGTAATAATATTGAGAATTCAATGCAACATAAAGGATATGGAAAGAGATTAATTGAAAAAGCCGAGGAAATTAGTTTAAATGAAGGATTTAAAAAAATGGCAATTATTAGCGGAACAGGTGTTCGTAACTATTATAAGAAATTTGGCTATGAACTTAAAGATACTTATATGATTAAAAATATTGAAAAAAGTAGCTGTAATGTTATGTAAAATGGTATGATATGTAAGATGGTATGATTTTAATTTATATAAGAATTTATTTATATTATTATATAACTTTATTGTAAAAATTTAAAAATTACTTATCATAAAATAGAAAATTTTTTTTCATTATCTAAAAATCTTTATGTATCTAATGCCCCTATATGGACAAGAAGACCTTATATTTTATGGGGATATAGACCTTGTCAATCAGTAATAGAATGTTTAGCTAGTATTTTTCAAATACATAATGAATTCGGAAATATATGGACACATATATTTGGTATTATAGTATTTATATATTTATTTCTAAAAGATTTAATGTTTCCTATTAATATTCCTTATTATACATTGGTATCGTCTATATATATATTATCATGTATTTTCATGTTTAGTTCATCCGCATTCTTTCATCTTATTTCTTCAAATAGTCAGTTACTATATGAAAGAGCTTTGAGAGTAGATATATTGGGTGTTACATCTATTACTATATCAACATATATTGTAGGAATAAGATATTGCTTTTGGTGTAATAGTGATATAGCAAAAATTTATATTATAATTGTGGGTTTTTTAAGTTCTATCGCAATTGGTTGGTGTTTAATTCCTAGTCTTATAAAAAATTTTAAACTTTCAGCATGTTTTTTTGCCTTATTTACATCATTTAGTTTAATTTTAATTTATCATTGGTATATTATTATTGGAGGTTTAGAATCAGAACAGGCTTCTGTTTTTTTATGGAAATATTTTAATACATATTTAATTTATGGAATAGGGTTTATTTTCTTCTTTACTGGATATCCGGAACGTATGTTTCCAGGAAGACTAGATTATTTAGGTAATAGTCATCAAATATGGCATATTATGGTATTATTTGGAGCTATACAGTATTATATAGCAATGAGAGCATACGCTACATATTGGGTATTACATACGTGTAATGGTATAAAGAATTGTAACATTAAATAATATAATAATGGATTTAAAATCTCTAAATCTTTTTGTAACAGGCGGATGCGGTTTTATAGGATCTAATTTTTGTAATTATATTAGTAAATATGTTAATAAGTTAGTAATAATAGACAAATTGTCATATGTTTCAAATATTAAAAATATAGAAGAAATTATTGAAAATGATAATGTATTTTTTATAAATGAAAATATGTTAAAACATGATTTTCTAAATACATTTAATAAATATAATATAAATTATGTAATACATTTTGCTGCTCAAACACATGTAGATAATTCTTATAAATATTTTAATGATTTTATTGAAGATAATATTATCGCTACGCAATTATTATTAGATGCAATTTCAAAATATGAGAAAAAAATAATTTTATTACATTTTTCTACAGATGAGATTTATGGTCCTTCTGTAAATGATATTAAATTTGATGAAAATAGTGCTTTTAATCCAACAAACCCATATTCTGCATCTAAAGCATGTTCTGAAATGATTATAAATACTTATAAATATTCTTATAATTTACCTGTTATAATTTCAAGATGTAATAATGTTTATGGAAAATATCAATTTGTTGAAAAAGTTATTCCATGTTTTATTTTAAATGCTATAAATAATTCTAATTTACCTATACAAGGCGATGGTTCTAAAGTGAGAGATTTTATTCATATTAACGATGTAGTTCAAGCAGTTGTGACTATTATTGAAAAAGGGAATATTGGTGAAATTTACAATATAGGTAATGATAATCCAATTAAAATTTTAGATTTAGCTAATATAATTATAGATAAAATAGGTAAAGGTAAAATTACATTTATTAAAGATAGACCTTTTAATGATAATAGATATTATGTAAATTCTAATAAATTAGAATCATTAGGATGGACTACTACAATGGATTTTGACAAAGGTATTAATGAAGTTATTGAATGGATTAAGGAAACTCATGATTATTGGTTATCAAAATAAAATATTACTTAAGATTTATTTTTATATATTATACAATAATGAAAGTATATATCATAGGATATAATGGGTGGATTGGTAACAAGATGCAAGATGTTTTTTTAAATAATAATATTAAATATATAAATTCTCTTTACAGAGCCGAGGATAAAAATATATATGAGGATATATTAAAATATGATATAACACATGTATTTTGTTGCTCAGGACGAACTCACGGTAAATTAGATGATACTTATTATAATACTATTGATTATCTAGAAGACATCAGAACTACATCGCAAAATATAAATGATAATCTTTATGTTCCTGTGTCATTAGCTTTATTCTGTGAAAAAAATAAAATACATTTTACATATATTGGTACAGGTTGTATCTTTAATTATGATGATAAGCATACTATTGATAATAATGTAGGATTTACAGAAGATGATGAACCTAATTTCTTTGGGTCTCAATATAGTATTGTTAAAGGAGTTACAGATAAACTTATGAAAAATACTAGTGCTTTAACATTGCGCATAAGAATGCCTCTATCAAGTGATCTAAATGATAGAAATTTCATATCTAAAATTACTAAATATGATAAAATATGTAGTATTAAAAACTCTATGACATCATTAGATGATATGTTACCAATTTGTCTAGAAATGATGAAAAATAATGAAAGAGGTGTTTTTAATTTTACTAATCCAGGGTCTATATCACATAATGAAATATTAGATTTATATAAATATATTATTGATCCTAATTTTACTTGGGTTAATTTTGATATTAACGAACAAGATAAAGTATTAAAGTCTAAAAGAAGTAATAATTATTTGGATACTAGCAAACTAGAAAGCAAATATAAGGTTAAAAATATTAAAAACGCTACTATTGATATCCTTTATAAAATGAAAGAAAGCATTATTTAGCTCTTTTATTAGATCTTAAATTAGGGCTTCTTGATAAAGAACTTCTATTAGAACGTTTTCTTTTTTCTGCTTTTTTATAATTTATATTTAATCTATCTATCATTCTTAAAATATTTGATTTTTTTAAATTATTTGAAGTTCTATAATTACTATATAATGGAAGATCTGTTTTTTTAATTTCTGTAATATATTTAGGTTGTTTTGTAGCACGACTTTGATATTGTAATGGTATTATTTTTGGTAGAGAAGCTCTAGAAGGTGATATTCTTGATACTGATGCTCTAGGAGGTGATACTCTTGATACTGATGCTCTAGGTGGTGATACTCTTGACGATGATGCCTTTGGAGCTTTTACCCTTGACGATGATGCCTTTGGAGCTTTTACCCTTGACGATGATGCCTTTGGAGCTTTTACCCTTGAAGATGATGCTTTTGGTTCTGATTTTATATTATGCATAATTAACATATGCCTTTTTAATCCGCTTTCTGTTGCTACTTGTTTATGACATATTTTACATATATTATCTATATTCATATTCAATGGAATTGAATTTTGATAATCTTCTGAAATAACTTTTTCTAAATGAGGTTTTATATCTATATACCTTCCTTCAAAATATTCTAAACCAGTATCTCCTTTTTCTTTCTTTTCATTATTAGTTAAATTTTTTCTAAATATTAATTTTTTATCTGCTTTTAAAAATTTTATTAGATGATCTTCTAATGTTTTACTATCATATACTCTATTTTTCAAAATTACTCTATCAACGCGATTACCATGTTCTTTCATTCTTTCTTCAATTGTTCTATCTGTTCTACCAATTTTATATACAGCATAATCATCTGGTCTTTTATTTTTACTATCAAATCTTTTTTCAATATCAAATGTAGTTAAAAAACAGTATAACCAATTGTCAGTCTGTTTATTTACTTTAACACTCTTTGTTTTTGACATACGCTCTATTATAAAAAGTACATAATTTAAATAATTTGCAAAATATATTAAACTATTCTAAAAATCTGAAAAAATAAAATTATGTACTCAAAAATTTATAAGATAAATATTTAAATATGTTCTAAATGATATTTGGAATTATTATGCCTATATATATGATATGTTCTAAATGATACAAATGATTTACCGCATTCACATTTTATTACATTAGTTTTCTTTAGAATCTCATAGTTTTCTTTAGCTAATTCTTTATACTTTTCTTTTTCTATATTACATCTATCACGACATTGGTTACAATATGTATAATATATC
>Ga0209653_1001408_pt1 | contig 19313 bp, 14 predicted proteins | sample SaaInl6LU_22_DNA_FD_184644 | JGI IMG/M metagenome (GOLD analysis project Ga0209653, IMG submission 184644) | Marine microbial communities from expanding oxygen minimum zones in the Saanich Inlet - ESP_116LU_22_DNA (SPAdes) (version 2) | ecosystem: Environmental > Aquatic > Marine > Intertidal...
AAAAATTAGTCGATCAAGGGGTTGATGAGGTTTTAATTGTTCCCTTATATCCACAATATGCGATGGCTACGACCGAAACAATTTTGGTCCTTGCCAAAGAATTAAGAGATGCACAATTTCCGCAATTGACGCTTTCGGACTTACCTCCATTTTACAACAATCCGGAGTATATTAAAGTCTTGTCCAATACGATTAAAGAATCGCTAAAAGGAAAAACATACGAGCATTTATTATTTTCTTATCACGGAATTCCAGAACGTCACATCCGTAAGAGTGACATCACAAAGTCACATTGTAAAATAGACAAGTCGTGTTGTGTCACACCTTCAGAAGCACATGCCTATTGTTATAAACACCAGTGTCTTGAAGTCACTCGTTTGGTGGGCGAAGAATTGGGTCTTGAGGACGGTGTCTATTCAACTTCCTTTCAATCGCGTCTAGGATTTGACCCTTGGTTGCAGCCTTACACCGACCGAACAATTGAACGTTTAGGAAAAGAAGGCACAAAATCCATGGCGATTGCAACTCCCGCTTTTGTAAGTGATTGCCTTGAAACCCTAGAAGAAATTGCAATGGAAGGCGAAGAAATATTTCACGAAGTTGGTGGGAAAGATTTTACAACCATTCCCTGTTTGAATGACGATCCAGCTTGGGTATCGCTTCTTGCCAAATGGGTTACAGAATGGGCTTCGAAATAATTTAGACTGCATGCAAAAATCTACTTCACAAGACTTTGGCAGTGAAACCATTGGTAAGCTATTAATCAAACAAGCTGTTCCAGCATCTATCGGAATTTTAGTCATGTCGCTTAATATTTTAGTGGATACAATTTTTGTGGGGCATTGGATTGGTTCGCAAGCCATTGCTGCTATTAATGTGGTACTTCCGGTCTCATTTTTTATTGCCGCTTTGGGAATGTCTATTGGGATTGGAGGATCTTCTATTATTTCTAGAGCACTTGGAGCAAAAGAGGCGCCAAAAGCCTTTAAAACTTTTGGAAATCAAATTACAATGACTTTGTTGTTGACAGTTGTACTTGTATTTTTTGGGTTGTATTATATTGACGGGATTATACCAGCGTTTGGGGGCAAGGGTACTATTTTTGAACCTGCAAAAACATATTACAGAATTGTGCTCTATGGAGTTCCTTTTCTAGCGTTTTCGATGATGGGAAACACGGTAATTAGAGCCGAAGGCAAACCTAAATTCGCCATGTATGCGATGATGATTCCATCGGTTTCAAATTTAGTACTAGATGTCCTTTTAATAAATGTCATGGATCTAGGAATGAGGGGTGCCGCTTGGGCTACAACAGGATCTTATCTGCTTTGTTTTTCGTTTATTTTATGGTTTTTTCTTTCAAAGAATTCTGAAATGAAAATTTCATGGTCACATTTTAAACTCCAAAATACAATTGTGTCTGAGATTAGTAATTTAGGACTGGCGACTCTCTCCCGACAAGCCATTGTGAGTATTACGTATCTGTTAATGAACAATATTTTATTCGATTTTGGCGGAGAAACATCGGTGACATCTTATGCAATAGTCTCTCGAATGCTAATGTTTGCACTGTTTCCTATTTTTGGAATTACACAAGGGTTTGTTCCCATAGCAGGCTATAATTATGGCGCACATAATTATGAACGCGTCAAACAAACCATCCGAATTGCAATTATCTATTCCATGGCGATGGCGTCTTTAATTTTTGTATTATTGATTGGGTTTCCAGAACTAATTACACGCATGTTTACTACAGATCCTTTGGTTATCGAAAAAACTCCTAAAGTAATGCGTTGGGTTTTTGCAGCCACTCCCATTATCGCAATTCAACTGATTGGATCCGCCTATTTTCAGGCCGTAGGAAAAGCAGTTCCAGCTCTTTTACTGACCTTGTCTCGACAAGGGTTTTTCTTTATTCCTCTTATTTTTATATTACCTTTATGGCATGGCGAACTCGGAGTTTGGATAGCGTTTCCAGTTTCAGATGTGTTATCTACTCTACTCACTGCATTTATTTTATATAGAGAAGTCAAGACTAAATTAATTTCAATAACATAAGTATGGATTCTTATAACTATATTAAATCGCTTCATTTGATTTTTGTAATCACATGGTTTGCAGGGTTATTTTATATTCCCCGCATTTTTATATATCATATTGAATCGTCTCAAAAAGCATCTCCCGAAAAAGAAATCCTATCAAAACAGATGAAGCTAATGGCAAAACGCTTGTGGTATATTATTACATGGCCTTCTGCCATTCTGGCTATTTTGTTTGGAATATGGCTTTTAGTCTTAGCACCCTACTGGTTCGAGCAGTCTTGGATGCATGCAAAGTTAGGGTTTGTAGTATTGCTCATTATGTATCATATCAAAACCCACCTTATGTTTCAGGAACTTCAAAAAGACCAAATTAAATACTCCTCCAATTTTATGCGTATTTGGAATGAGGGTGCTACGCTCATTCTTTTTGCAGTTGTCTTTTTGGTATTATTAAAAAACACCCTCAATATGGCGTTTGGAATGTTGGGACTTATTGGGCTGGCAATTCTTCTTATGCTCGGGATTAAATTATACAAACGCACACGTTCTGAGTAATCATTAAGTGATATCCTCGTTTTTTTCTATATTTATCAAAAGTCTATTTTTATGACAAAACGTAAATTGTCTCTTAGCTCTCGTATTTTTATATATATGATTATGTTGGTCGTTGTCGCCTCCATACTTATTGCTGGGGTTACAATTTATCAATATAATGAACAGTCTCAAGACTACCACCGATTGCGTTTGGAACGGAAGGAGGCACAACTTATTTCGAGTATAAATTATGTTTTAAAAGAAACGACTTGGGAGATTAAAACAGAGAATCTACCTCTAATTTTTAAAGATAAAATATATGAGATTGCCAACATTCACAATGTGAATTTTAACCTCTATGATTTAGAGGGTAATCTGATTAAAATGTCGAAACCTAACTTCGAAAAGAAATCCATTGAGTCGCGTTTGTCTACCGAAGCTTTAGCTCAACTCAAACAAAGTGTATCCAAGCGTTATGTTGAAAAAATCAAACGATTTGGGGAAGATTATAGGTCTTCGTATATGATATTTACAGATAGTAATGCCAAACCACTAGGTGTATTAAATGTCCCTTATTTTGATGACGATTCTTTAAATTATGGCGAACTTAAAGCGTTTTTAATCCGTTTGAGCTATGCGTACGTCATCATGATTTTGCTAGCTATAGCCTTTGCGTATTTTGTGTCTAAATACATTACAAAATCACTTCAAGCGATTCAAGAAAAAATGAAGGAAACACGCTTGGAGAAACGCAATCAAAAAATTGAACTCAAAGGCGCAAGTTCAGAGATTTCTGCTTTGGTTGAATCCTACAATAATATGATTGATGAATTGGAGGACAGTGTTAAAAAGCTGGCATCAAGTCAGCGAGAACAAGCGTGGCGCGAAATGGCAAAACAAGTGGCTCATGAAATCAAAAACCCATTGACTCCTATGCGTTTGAGTGTACAAAGTTTTCAGCATAAATTTGACCCTCAAGATCCAAATATTCACAAAAAAGTAAATGAATACACCAAGACATTAATCCAACAAATAGATACCATGAGCTCTATTGCATCGGCTTTTTCAGATTTTGCAAAAATGCCTGCTCAAAAACTCGAAGTTTTAAATGTGGTTGAAGTTGTGGAGTTGGCACTAGAGATTTTTCCAGAAAGTGATCTAAAATTCATTTCAAAAGAACCTGAAATTATTGCTAATTTTGACCGTTCTCAATTAATTCGAATTATCACCAATTTAGTAAAAAATGCCGTCCAATCCATCCCTAAAGATCGCTCACCTCAGATTAGTATTCACCTATTTTCTGATGATACAGACGTTGTAATTGAAGTTAAGGATAACGGCAGTGGGATTACAAAGGCGATCGAAGACCGAATTTTTGAACCCAAGTTTACAACCAAAACAAGTGGTATGGGACTGGGCTTGCCAATGATAAAAAACATGATTGATACGTACAATGGTAGTATAAGCTTCTCTTCTATTATAGATGAGGGAAGCCAGTTTACCGTACGTTTCCCTAAATATTTTAAAGATGAAGTATAATATGATTTTAAGTGATTTTAGTGATGGAGTTACCACGATCACAATCAATAGACCCACAAAGTTAAATGCATTAAACAGTGCCACTATTTTTGAATTGCATACGGCTTTAAAGGCTGCTGAATCGGATTTAGACACCAAAGTAATCATCATTACCGGCAGTGGCGAAAAGGCTTTTGTGGCAGGAGCTGATATTAGTGAGTTTGCACATTTTGATCAAACTGAAGGGCGTGCATTGTCTAAAGAAGGTCAGGATTTATTGTTTGATTTTATTGAGAATTTATCCACTCCGGTTATTGCGGCTGTCAATGGATTTGCGCTTGGCGGTGGGTTGGAGTTGGCTATGGCGGCCCATTTCAGAGTGGCGAGTACGAATGCCCGTATGGGTTTGCCAGAAGTATCTCTGGGGTTGATTCCTGGCTATGGAGGAACGCAACGTTTGGCACAGCTTATAGGAAAGGGACGTGCCATGGAAATGATTATGACAGCAACTATGATCGATGGCGAAAAAGCGCTCGCTTATGGGCTTGTAAACCATGTTGTCCCTCAAGAGGAATTATTGCCAAAGTGTTTTGCCTTAGCAAATAAAATCAAATCAAACTCTTCTTTAGCAATCTCTGCTGTGATCAAAGCAGTTAATGCAAATTTTGCTGATGGGGTGAATGGCTATGAAGTCGAGATTTCTGAATTTGGAACCTGTTTTGATACTGAAGATTTTGAAGAAGGAACGACTGCTTTTTTAGAAAAACGTAAAGCTAAGTTTTTAGGGAAATAAAAAAAGCCCAAACAGTTGTTTGAGCTTTTAGTTTAGTATCATCAAAAGGTATTAGTCTGCTAATACAATAATTTTATTAGCATTCATTTCAATAGCGCCAGAATCAATGGCAAACCAATAGCCTTTTCCTTTTTTCTCAAAAAATTCTTTATTTGTGTCATCGAGAGTAATATCTCCCGCGATTTTTACAGATCCTTTTTTAAGGATTGATACAATTGCGGCGTGGTTATTTAGCATTTCAAAATCACCATTCACACCAGGAACAGAGACACTGTCTACCTCTCCTTTAAATATGGTTGCTTCTGGAGTTACAATTTCTAAATACATAGTCTATTTTTTAGGCTTCAGCTAACATTTTGTCACCAGCTTCAATTGCTTCTTCAATGGTTCCTTTGAGGTTGAAGGCGGCTTCTGGAAGGCGATCTAACTCACCATCCATAATCATATTAAATCCTTTGATTGTTTCTTTAATATCAACTAACACTCCTTTTAGGCCTGTAAATTGTTCTGCTACGTGGAAGGGTTGAGATAAGAAACGTTGTACACGACGTGCGCGTCCAACAGCCAATTTGTCTTCTTCAGATAATTCTTCCATTCCAAGAATCGCGATGATATCTTGTAATTCTTTATAACGTTGTAACAACTCTTTTACACGTTGTGCACAGTTATAATGCTCATCTCCTAAAATATCAGCTGTCAAAATTCTTGAAGTAGAATCTAAAGGATCTACTGCAGGGTAGATACCAAGTTCTGCAATTTTACGCGATAATACTGTAGTTGCATCTAGGTGAGCAAAGGTTGTTGCGGGTGCAGGATCTGTTAAATCATCTGCAGGTACGTAAACCGCTTGTACAGATGTAATGGATCCTTTTTTAGTTGAAGTAATACGTTCTTGCATCGCACCCATTTCGGTTGCTAATGTTGGTTGGTATCCTACGGCAGAAGGCATACGTCCTAGGAGTGCAGACACTTCGGAACCTGCTTGTGTAAATCGGAAAATATTATCCACAAAGAATAATACATCTTTTCCTTGACCGTCTCCAGCACCATCACGGAAGTATTCTGCAATTGTCAAACCAGATAAGGCAACACGTGCACGTGCTCCTGGTGGCTCATTCATTTGTCCAAATACAAAGGTTGCTTTGGATTCTTTCATGATTGACTTATCAACCTTTTGAAGATCCCATCCACCTTCTTCCATGGAGTGCATAAAGTCATCACCATATTTTATAATACCAGATTCGAGCATTTCACGAAGTAAATCATTTCCTTCACGAGTACGTTCTCCAACGCCGGCAAATACCGAAAGACCTCCATGGCCTTTGGCGATATTGTTAATTAATTCTTGTATCAATACTGTTTTCCCTACACCTGCACCACCAAATAATCCAATTTTACCTCCTTTTGCATAGGGTTCAATTAAATCGATGACTTTAATTCCTGTAAATAAAACTTCAGTAGACGTTGAAAGCTCTTCAAATTTTGGCGCTTGTCTGTGGATTGGTAGTCCCGCAGATCCCGCTTTAGGTAAATCTCCTAAGCCATCAATAGCATCTCCAATCACATTGAACAGACGACCATAAACATCGTCCCCTACAGGCACTTGAATTGGTGCGCCAGTGGCATTGACTTCGGTTCCACGACTGAGTCCATCTGAGGAGTCCATAGCGATGGTACGCACTGAATTTTCACCAATATGAGATTGAACTTCAAGTACCAAAATAGATCCATCAGTTCTGTTGATTTCTAAGGAATCGTAAATTTTTGGAAGGTCTGCTCCGGATGCGAATTCGACATCGATTACTGGACCTACAATTTGAGCAACTTTACCTGTAACTTTTGACATTACTTTTATGATTTTAATTTTTTAGCTAAAATGATGCGAAAAACAGTAATTTTCGCGCTGCAAAGATATAGAATAAAATTAAAAAACCCAGAGCAAATGTCTGGGTTTTTCATGATTTTTATATTCAGAAATAATTATTGCAATAATGGCGAATAATTTGTTGGATAATCTCCTGCTTTGGCAACATTTCCTGAAGCTACGAAATTAGATCCGTAGTGATTATCAATCGCTAATAAGAAAGAATTTGCCATGTAAGCATAGCCTCTTGCTGTTAGGTGAACACCATCTAAGCTTAGCAAACCTCCAGTCACTAAATTTGTGTTTAACAAATAGTCATCAAACATAATACCTATCGAAGTGGCTTGTGCAAGAATAGATTGCAAATCAACATAAGCAATTCCGAAACTATTTGCTGCAGCTTCAACACTAGCATTCATCGCATCGGTTGCAGCAATGATTTCTTCAACTTCTGTTTCAGTAACTACCCATTTGTCAGCCATTGGAAGCGTGACCCCTACTGCGGATAATTGTCCGGCCAAAGTTTGCGAAATTCCTTGAGATATTAAGAATTCAGCATTGTCGCCATCAACTTCTGAGATTTCCGATGCTGCAGGTAAAACAACAAGGTCATTTTCTGTAGCAGGCCTGGATTGACCATAGGTGTTTCCGAGTAATCCTGCAACTAATGGCGCAGCCGCTGCTGGTAAGCCAAATTGAGCAATGAATGCTGGGAAGTCCGGATTAGCCGCTAAAACTCCTGTAATTTGTGCCGATAAATCTGTTAATTCTTCATCTTTAATGACTAAAGGATTTGCCTGATCTGATTGAAAAACAATAGATCTATCAGACAAATCCAGTCCAGGTGTGGTGGACTCCAAGTATGTATACACCCCATTTATGGCTCCGTAAATTTGGTTTAAAAGAGGAATTTGATCTGCTAAATCCGGATTTGAAGGATCTAAAGGGTCGTGAGGTACCGTTGTAAAGTATGGCAAATCCGTTACATGTGGTGTTCCAGAAACAACACCCTCGGCACCATTAGCAGTTAGTGCAGTTAACGCACCGTTTAAAGCGGCCTCAAATGTTGGGAGAGGTGTGATGGCATCTGCCGCTTGATCTGCACCTCCAGTGGCATAGCCTAAAACATCATTTCCACCAAATAATGAAAGCGTAAAGAAGCTAGGATTTTGAGAGGCCGCAAGTTCAATAATTGATGCGTTTGGCGTGGAACCTGTTAAACGTGTAGCGTATGGATTAGCCAATCCAGCAGCCAAATTTCCAATGTTTCCATATCCTGGGGCAACAAAATGAAAACTTCTTGCTCCTGGTACACCTAGATTATTAAATGGTCCTGTTGGAGGATTTAATAAGTCTGTTTGAACAGTTACTGGTCCAACAATTGATTCTAATGGAACTGGTCCAGCACCACCAAATACAAGTCTAGGGCCAACAACTCGAGTTCCACCTTCAGTTAATGGAACACCATTGTCAGGTCCTAGAGATAAACCTCCATAATTATCATCCATTGTTGGTTGTCTAAATTCACCACCTCCAGCTTTTGCAAATTCTTTAGACATAATGTTAGGCCAAGAATTTTCTTGACTTGCTAAGAATACAGATCCATCTGAAACTCCTGCAGAAAATGAAGGCCCTACGGCAATATAGTTAGAAAAGTCTAATCCAGTCCCTTCAATAGAAAGTGCTGGGAGGTCTTCTGTTGTTGATACACCGTTATCCTCTAAAACATCTTCAACTTCATTACAGGAATATAATCCAATAAGAAGAAATGAGAAAAATATATATTTTAAGTTTTTCATTGTGTTAATTTTTTAGTTATTAATTGTCCATCCTAAGTAATACATAGAACCTATAAATCCAGTACCAAAGGCCGTAAAGTATTCATCACCTAAAAGATTTGTAGCTCCTGCCTTGAATGTAGATTTAAAGCTAGGTACTTTTAAGCTCACTTGAGCATCAAGCACATGGAACTCTGGCACGACACCATTTCCAAACGTTGCTTCCCAATAATAATCATCACTATAACGGTAAGCAATATTGAATCCAAAGTTTTCGAATACTTCTGTGTTTCCAAAAGAAGCTTTAAACTTATGCTCTGGTGTGTTGAAGTTTGTCGTAAAATCTGGATAGGTATCACGATCAAAGTCGAGCTTAGCATAGGTATAACTACCACCCAAATCATAATTTCCAAAAACTTTGGTCGAAACCCCTAAAGATGCACCATAAGATTTAACAGGCGCTTTGGAATTCGTGTAAGTGCTGTAGGCTTGGTAGTCGCCATTGGCAATAGCAGCGACAGACAGAGCATTATCTCCAACAGTTCCATATAATGGTGCTACAACAACTTCTTGAGAAATAAAGTCTTCATAGGTGTTGTGGTAGGCACTAAAATCTACAATTAACTTTCCAAACTTACCTCGATACCCCACTTCAAGTGAAGTCACTTGCTCTGGCTTTACAACATCAGGATTTGCAACATCAAGTACGCCAGGGTTTCCTGTTGCCGCTAAAGCATTAACAGATGATAAAGTATATGAGTTATTATACGCTGCTGCTCCAGTTTGAGTCACTGTACCAGGAACTCCAAGTGCTTGACCAGAAGCAGAAACTGTGTAATCTCTATTCCAGCGATCAAGATTTGATGGTGCAGAACCTACTAAAACAGCACGTCCAGCATCTAAACCAATAAATAAATCTTGAGTGGTTGGATTTCTAAATCCAGTTTGTATAGATGCTCTTATGTTATGGTCTTTATTAACTGTTAAACCTGCAGAAAAGCGTGGCGAAAAGAAGCCATCAAAAAATTCAGATTTATCATAGCGTACAGACCCGGTTAATTTTAATTCCATGCTTGAAGAAAGGTCTAATTCTTTTTGAACTTGTGTATACACCCCATATTCGGAATAGTCAATAGCACCATCATAATCAGTGTAAATTGTACCCGAAGAATTTAAGCTGTATTGTCTAGCTGATCCTCCCACTTGGATATCTGCAAAATCTATAAGATGACTAAAATTATAGTTAAAATCTCCGTGATAATATTTAGATTCATCTTGGAATTTAGATCCTGTGGATAAATCTGGATCATTAACACTTCTATTAAAAGCAGCTTCGTATTCTCGTGTTCCAGGTAAATAACGCCCTGTATCTGCAACTGATCTTGCAGCAGCATGCGCTTGGTCACTAGTTGCTCCGCCTAAGGTTTGTTGGACATATGTACCTGCATACTCTCCAAACCATGTTGTGTCAGATTTCCAAGCTCTATTGATGTTAATTCCAGTAAACACCATATCATAGGAGTCTCCAGCATTGTCGCTTACAACATAACCTCTAACAAAGAAATTATTATTTTTTAATTCTATTTTGTGTTGCTGTTGAAAGAAGTCTTTAATATTATAGCGGTTGGTGCCCTGAAAGATGGTATTACCAGTTCCAACTTTTCCTACGTATGAAATTTCAAAATCATTTTCAAATGGGCGGTAGTACAATCCCCAATCTGCTTTGATACTTTCCGCATTATAGTTAGTTAGGTCTCTTTCATTATACCCTGTTCTACTGACATTTGAATCAGGAAGAAGTGCACTAGCTCCAGCTGGAAGAATTCCCAGATTCTCAAGAGCAAAACCAACTTGTTTGATGTTTGTAGACACCTCATCTCCATAGACATTGATGCCGTTGTAATTTGGGTTTGTGACACGAGTACCACCAATCATATCGTTGTCTACTTGGCTAGTAGCAGCCCAGTCTGTTCCCTTCAACCATCCAAAGTTTGCTTTGGCAGCAAATTTTTCGCTGAATTTGTGAGCCACTCGAATTCCGAAATCGGTGTAAGTATTGTCACCAGCAGATTCTTGTGAAGTGATTCCTCTTTTTAAACTTGTACTGATTCCATCTTCGTCGAAAGGATTTTTACTGGTCATAAATAAGATTCCGTTAAAAGCGTTGGCACCATAAAGTGCAGACGATGCACCAGGAAGTAATTCTACACTTTGAACATCAGTTTCAATCATCCCCACTAAGTTTCCAATTGGGAAGTTAAGTGCCGGAGTTGAATTGTCCATTCCATCCACAAGCTGCATAAAACGGTTGTTTGCAAATGTTGCAAATCCACGTGTGTTTACGGATTTGAATGTCAAACTGTTGGTGTTAACATCCACACCTTTTAAGTTTTCTAAACCATCATAAAAATCGGCAGATGCAGAAGTTTTGATATCTTTAATTCCAAAACGCTCCACTGTTACAGGAGACTCAAAAATACGTTCTGGGGTACGAGATGCAGAAATAACAACCTCGTCAAGGAAACTTCCTTCATTTAAAACGATTACTAGTGTTTCGTTGTTTTTTATAATTTCTTGAGAAAGGGTTTGAAATCCTACACTACTCACTTGAATCGTGAATGGAGGGTTTTCGCTTACACTTAAAGTAAAGTTTCCGTCAAAATCAGTTACAACTCCATTAGAAGTTCCAACGACAATGATGTTGGCACCAGGTAATGGCATTCCGCTGGCATCGTTGACAGTTCCTTTCACGGTTGTTTGTGCAAAAGATGCAACACAGAAAAGTAAGACCAAAGTCTTTAAAAATGTTTTCATAAATTAAATTGTTTAATACTGTATGGTTATAGTTATATCAAATTTAAGCATTAAAAATTTAATAATTCTTAAATTTAGACACAAATATTATTAATTACCCGCTTAATGCCTTTTTAGAAAGGGATGTTTTTAAATATATTTAACTGAAAATCAATATTTTAAAAATAAACGTGAGAAATTACTCCACCGTAACCGATTTAGCAAGGTTTCGAGGTTGATCTACATTTTTGTCTAGCATGACAGCAATATGATATGATAACAATTGTAAAGGAATGGTGGTGAGAAGTGGCGAAAGCAGTTCTATGGTTTCAGGAACTTCAATCACGTGGTCTGCAATGTCCCTGACTTGGACATCCCCTTTGGTGACTACAGCAATGATTTTCCCTTTTCTAGATTTAATTTCTTGAATATTACTCACTACTTTTTCATAATGCCCAAACTTGGTAGCAATGACTGCGATGGGCATGTTTTCATCTATAAGCGCTATAGGGCCATGCTTCATTTCTGCTGCTGGATACCCTTCGGCATGAATGTAAGATATTTCTTTGAGTTTCAGAGCCCCTTCAAGTGCCACAGGAAAATTAAACCCGCGACCTAAGTATAGAAAGTTTTTAGCGTCTTTATAGATTTCCGCCACTTCTTTTGTGAGGGCATCTGATTTAAGAGTTGCCTCGACTTTTTCAGGGATGGTCTCCAACTCTACGAGATGTCTTCTAAAGTCAGAGCTTGACATGGTCCCTTTGGCTTTTGCCAATCGCAATGCAATAAGGGTTAGTACGGTAATTTGTGTGGTAAATGCTTTGGTAGAAGCCACACCAATTTCGGGTCCAGCATGGGTGTAAGCACCTGCATGTGTTTCTCTCGAAATCGAGGATCCTACGACATTACATACTCCAAATACAAATGCCCCTTTTTCTTTAGCGAGTTTGATTGCGGCCAGAGTGTCGGCTGTTTCTCCAGATTGAGAAATGGCGATCACGACATCATTTTTGGTAATCACAGGGTTTCTGTATCGAAATTCTGAAGCATATTCTACCTCTACAGGGATTCGAACGAGATCTTCAATAATATATTCTGCGACTAATCCTGCATGCCAAGATGTTCCACAGGCGATAATAATAATACGGTTGGCATTTAAAAACTTGCCCATATTATCTTCAACGCCAGCCATTTTTATAATGCCTTCATTGGTTAACAATCGTCCTCTATAGGTGTCTTTAATTGCATTTGGTTGCTCAAAAATTTCTTTTAGCATAAAATGATCATACCCCCCCTTTTCGATTTGCTCAAGATTTATTTTTAACTCTTGAACGTAGGGACTCACGATTCTATCGTCTTTGATATTTCGAACATTTAGTGGCTTGTGCAATCTAACAACGGCCATTTCTTCATCTTCCAAATACACCGCATTATTAGTGTATTCTATAAACGGTGAGGCGTCACTTGCTATGAAAAATTCATTTTCGCCAACGCCAATTGCGAGTGGACTTCCCAGTCGTGCCACAACAATTTCATTCGGTTTTTTTATATCAAATACGGCAATAGCATATGCACCTACTACTTGGTTGAGTGCAACTTGCACAGCTTTTCCAAGTTTTAAATCATTATTTTTTTGAATATCTTCAATCAGGTTTACTAGAACCTCTGTGTCGGTGTCTGACGAAAATTTATAGCCTCTTTTTATGAGTTCTTTTTTGAGCGCACCATAATTTTCGATAATTCCATTATGGATAATAACTAAATCACCAGAGTTAGAAAAATGAGGATGTGAATTGACATCATTTGGAACTCCGTGAGTTGCCCAACGCGTATGGCCAATTCCTAAATTTCCTATGGGATTGATTTCTTTAGAAACTTTGGCTTCTAGATCGGCAACTTTTCCTTTGGTTTTTGAGAGTTTAATCTCAGAACCATCATAAAGCGCAATTCCGGCACTGTCGTAACCTCTATATTCTAAACGTTGAAGTCCTTTTAGTATTACTGGATAGGCATCTCGATAGCCAATGTATCCTACAATTCCACACATGTGTTACTAATTATTAGGTTGGGTATAATAGATATTGAGTTTGATTCTTTTGCTAGTGTTTGGGGAGTTGTTTCCATGCAGAACAACACTTTTGGGAGACAATACAGTTCCCATTGGAACACCTTCTATAACAGTATCTTCTTCTAAATCAATACTATTTTGGAATCCTCTTGAGGTGATTGCCCCTACATTGGATGACACCACAAGTCCAAGCTTCACATTTGTGGAATCTCTTAAAATGATATTATTTAGATGTTCTGTTAATCTAATTTTATATTTCTTTTGTTCCGTTCCATCTGCAGTTGTTTCGGTCGCTAAAGGCACTAAATGTGTGAATTTAGAATCGGAAGAAACTGTATTTATTGTTTGATCTAAATAGAAGTCCCTTAGGGGAATGTTGTTTTCTAAATCATAGAGATAGACTCTATTGGGAAAATCTGTATTCGATTGTGTTTCATCAATATAAAACTCTAAATAAGCTTCATTGATCAAGCGCTTTACGGATACCAAGCCGTTGTTGTCCACTTCTCTAAATTCGTTTAGTTGATCCTCTTCAGAGTTTCCAGCTTCGTCTGCAAACAATTCAACAATAGCCATAGAGCCTTCGCCGCCTTTTAAATACAAATAGTCGTCGCCCACTGCATCTGTTGTGGTATCATCGATAATATTGGTTACGGAAGCATTAAAGTCGTTTTCAAAAATATTCACGCGATTCCCTGTGAAATTCATTTCATATTCTCCTTGAAGTGTAGGTGCGTCTCCTCCATCCTCAGGAACAGGTCCTTTATAAGTATAATAGATGGTTACACTTGCATCCGTCGAAGAAAAGTCGAGTTGTATTAGGCTTCCTTGCGTCGGAGCTGTAGGTTCTGCTTTAAAGTAGAGGCCTCTAAAATATTCATAAAAACTACTGACTGTGCTTAGGACTTCATCCTCTTCTTTTGAAAAAATTAAGTTATCCCAAAATGCTTCAGTAGTAGGGGCTATGACTCCAGGTTCTATATCTCCTCCAAATAGGTTGAGTCTTAAACTTGGTTGTAAGGTCGATGCGACTTCAAGATCGCCAGTGTCTTCATTAGTTTCCCATAATTCTATAGATTCGGCCTCATATAAAAAGTTGGGATCCTGATAAATTAATTCCCCTTCAAGCTCAGAGGCTCCCATTGTTTCGCCTTGCGCCAAAGTTCCGTTGGAGTAATAATTTTGAGAAGCATCTAAATCGGCGTTTGGATCAAAGTCTCTCAGAAAATAATTATTTTTAAAAACCGATAGTTTTATACGGTTGCTTCCATATAAAGAATCAAGTTCATAGGTTGTTGAGTCTTCAGAAGTGTTTGCAGTATTTGAATAGGGAATTGTTAAGATTACAGAGTCTAGCTCTGTATTGTCACCAAAATCAGGTGCTAGGGTTTTGGGGGTTAATTGCCCTACAAAATGAACCTTGGAGTCGCCAAACAAAGGGTCGTAATAGTAACCTAAAAGATTTTCAAAGAGCCTATTAGATTGAAATGGCGTAATTTTTTTGTTGTAAGCCTTTACAGGATATAAACCGTTTTCAATTTCAAAATCTGGAGTTCCTACAATTCCGGTTCCAATTTCAGAAAACTCATTGTCACAGGCCTGAACCACAAAAATCAGAGATAAACAACAAACGGATTTAAACAATAAGGTGTTAAGGTTTTTCATATTAAGGGACTAGTTTTAAAATTTGTGTATTGTAAAATTCAGCATAAGCCTCTGCAAAAGCTTCTGGATATTGGTAGTCTAATACAGGTTTTTCACAATTAGCTAAGTAGCCTTCTAAGTCTTCTGGAAGTTCTTGAGACCCTTTTATTAGTCCATCAGAAAAATCAACGGCTACCTTCATTAAATTTGAATAGCTAGGTGTTTTCAACTTGTTGATGTGAGTGTCCTCAATTTCATCAAACTTAATTTTGTCAACCATTCCCATATTAAGTGTCTTGTCAAAACTCTGATTGTAGATAGAGGTTACAATTTTACTTTCTTTGAAAAGCGGTTCATCTTTATAGTATTGCTTTAAGTATAAAGGCAATAAAGAGGCAAGCCACCCATGCACATGAATAATGTCTGGGGCCCAATTTAATTTCTTTACAGTTTCTATGACTCCTTTTGCAAAAAAGATAGCACGTTCATCATTGTCCTCAAATAACTCTCCTTTTTCATCGGTAAACGTTGCTTTTCGGCTGAAATACTCTTCGTTATCAATAAAGTAGACTTGAATGCGTTCCTTTGGAATTGAAGCGACTTTTATGATTAAAGGCATGTCTAAATCATTGATTACTAAGTTGATTCCCGAAAGGCGAATCACTTCATGCAATTGGTGTCTTCGTTCGTTAATGTTTCCATAACGCGGCATGAATATTCGTATCTGTCCACCTTGTTTATTCACCATTCTTGGCGCTTCAAAGGACATGGAGGAAATCTCTGTTTCGGGTAAATATGGAACAACCTCGGACGAAACGTATAATATTCTCTTATCTTTCATGTGTCTATATTTATTATTTTTAGAAGGTCACATGCTGTTCGCTATTTGTTATTTCCTTGGGGGATATAATTCTAGCATGCTCGTTTCGTAAACTATAAAGTTTTAGCGTTAATAACAAAAAACACGCAAAAGTACAAAATTTTATGCAGATTAGCAGTAATACCTTAAGTTTGCACACTGTTAATTATTTACTAAATGCGAGTTTTTACATCTAAAGCCGAGTTAAGTACTTTTCTCTCCAAGCAAAGCACTTCATCTTTTTCATTGGGATTTGTGCCAACGATGGGCGCTCTCCATGCAGGACATCTGTCTTTAGTGAACAAAGCTTTGGCTGAAAACACGCTAGTGGTTGTCAGTATTTTTGTAAATCCTACACAATTTGATAATTTAAATGATTTAAATACATATCCACAGATGTTGACTGAAGATGTTCAGTTATTGGAAACACTTTCCAAATCTACACTCTTGGTGTATGCCCCAACAGTCGAGGATGTGTATGGGTCTCAAATAATTGCCGAGCATTTTGATTTTGGAGGGTTGGAGTCTCAAATGGAAGGCAAGTTTAGAAAAGGTCATTTTGATGGTGTTGGAACGATCGTAAAATGCTTGTTTGAAATTGTGAAACCTAACAAAGCTTATTTTGGCGAAAAAGATTTTCAGCAATTACAAATTATCAAAAAGATGGTTGAGATTACTCAGCTACCAGTAACCATTGTAGGCTGTCCAATTGAGCGTGAGCCCAGCGGACTTGCTATGAGTTCACGCAACAGCCGTTTGTCTGTTGAAGAAAAAAAATCAGCAGCTCTAATTTATAAAACCTTACAATCTGTCAAAGAAAAATTTCAATCCGAAAACTATTCTGATATTTCTAATTGGGTAACCACCGAGTTTGGCAATCACCCTTTTTTAAAATTGGAATATTTTCAAATTTCAGACACTAAAAACTTAGTTCCCATTGAACAAATTCAACCAAAAAAGCAAACTAAATACCGTGCATTTATTGCCGTTTTTGTAGGAGATGTTCGATTAATTGACAATATCGCTTTAAATTAATTACCTTTGAAAACTATGCAAATACAAGTCGTAAAATCTAAAATTCATCGCGTAAAGGTCACTGGTGCGAATCTTGATTATATAGGCAGTATTACTATTGATGAAGACTTAATGGACGCCGCCAATATTATTCAAGGCGAAAAAATCCAAGTGGTCAACAATAATAATGGCGAACGCTTAGATACTTATGTCATTCCAGGCCCTAGAAATTCAGGAGAAATCACTCTCAACGGAGCTGCGGCGCACAAAGTCTCTATTGGCGATGTGTTAATCCTAATCACTTATGCTTTTATGGATATAGAAACCGCTAAAACATTCAAACCGTCATTAGTATTTCCGAATGAAGCTACTAATCTATTAAACTAATTTCTTGAACAAGAAACTCAAAACAGCTCTTAAAATCAGTCTTTCACTTTTGTTAGCTGGACTGTTGGTTTGGTATTCACTTTCCAAAACGTCCATCTCTCAATTGTTAGAATACTTCAAAAATGCGAATTATTTTTGGGTTGGTTTGGGTGTTTTTTTTGGGTTGCTTAGCCATTTATCGCGTGCCTACCGCTGGAGATTTCAGTTAGAACCTATGGGTTACAATATTAAGCTAGGAAATAGTATCATGGCTGTTTTTGCAACCTATATTATTAACTACACGATTCCAAGAGCTGGTGAAGTTGCAAGAGCATCTGTGCTTACAAATTACGAAGGGGTTCCTTTTGAAAAAAGCTTTGGTACCATTGTTTCAGAACGTCTTGCGGATATGCTAGTGATGCTTGTCATTATTTCCATGGCACTTTTTTTACAATTTGATGTTATTTTCATGCAAGTTTCTGAAAAAATCAAGGAAGTACATGTTTCCACAAACCAAATTTTAACCGTACTAATTATAAGTTTAATTGCAGTCGTTTTTTTGACACGAATGATTCATAGAGGGAAATCTAAAGTTGTGATAAAAATTAAATCTATTTTTAGTGGATTACTTGAAGGAATTGCGAGTATTTTAAAAATGAAGAAGAAATGGGCGTTTATTTTTCATACTCTTTTTATTTGGGGTATGTATGTTTTGATGTTTTACGTGACGTCTTTTTCTTTAGCAGAAACAAGTCAACTTCCGTTTTCTGCAATTTTAATAGGCTTTATTTTTGCCAGTTTTAGTATTGCAGTAACTAACGGGGGCATAGGATCCTATCCTGAGGCCATAGTTATTGCATTTACACTTTTTAATTTTCAAGAAGATCCAAGCAGAGCATTTGGATGGATTATGTGGACGTCTCAAACCCTAATGGTCATTGTCTTGGGTGGATTCTCATTATTCTGCCTACCGATTTATAACAAATTATATCCAAAACAAACTTCAGAATAGTATATTTCATTCTCGCTTATTTTCTTAACTTGGCAACACAAACCTTTTAACGAATAGATATGAAATTTTTTGTGCTTTCAGCCCTGCTGTGTTTTAATCTAACTCTCGCTCAGACGGTTTATGAATCAATGGAATCCGAGTTCTTAGGAACTACTCGTGAGTTGAAAATCCAACTTCCTCGTAACTATGAAGAAAATTCCGATAAATATTATCCTTTAATTGTTGTTTTCGATGGAGATTACCTTTTTGAGGTGGTCGCCGGAAATGTGGATTATTATTCCTACTGGGAGGACATGCCAGAAGCCATTGTAGTAGGGGTAAACCAAGATGGCTCAAGATCAGAAGATTGTAATATTTCAATGGAGGATTATTTGCCTTCTAAAACAGGGGCTCAGTTTTACGATTTTATAGAAAATGAACTCCTCAATTTCATGAGCGAAAATTATCGCAGCCTCAATTTTAGAGTCGCGATAGGGCACGGTAAAACAGCAAATTTCATCAATTATTTTTTGTTTAAGGATCGTCCTGTTTTTAATGCCTTGGTCGCTATGAGCCCAAGTTTGTCATCTGCTATGGAAGAAAATCTTACAAAAAGACTTAGCCTTGAAAGTAAGTCTAAAACGTTTTATTATCTCTCGACGGCTGCTTTAGACCTCAAGCGGAATCACAAACAAATTGTGGCGCTGAATAGTAGAATTTCTGCCATAGAAAACGCAAGCCTCCTTTATGGGTTTGATAATTTTGATGAGGCCAACCATTATTCACTTGTAGCACAATCCATTCCAAAAGCATTACAAACTATCTTTTTAGTTTTTCAACCGATTAGCAAGGAAGAATATAAGAATCATATCTTAACTTTAGAATCATCGCCAGTGGATTATCTTATTGAAAAATATGACATGATTGAAACCTTATTTGGAATCAAAAAGCAAATACTGGTTAATGATTTTAGAGCCATTGCAGCTGCAATTCAAAAAACGAAACAATTTGAATATTTTAAAGAATTAGGCAAAATTGCAAATAAACAA
>Ga0209653_1001409_pt1 | contig 19302 bp, 15 predicted proteins | sample SaaInl6LU_22_DNA_FD_184644 | JGI IMG/M metagenome (GOLD analysis project Ga0209653, IMG submission 184644) | Marine microbial communities from expanding oxygen minimum zones in the Saanich Inlet - ESP_116LU_22_DNA (SPAdes) (version 2) | ecosystem: Environmental > Aquatic > Marine > Intertidal...
GGAGTGGTTCCTGCAAATGGTTATGACTTAGGAAGAACTGTGACGCATGAGCTTGGTCATTTCTATAATTTAAATCACACATGGGGTTCAACTAATGGCTCATGCAACGAAGACGACGGCATTGCAGATACACCAAACATATCAGGACCAAATTATGGGTGTTCAACTCCAGGCTCAATCGCTGGTTGTGTCTCTGGAGAAAGCGCTTTAACGATGAGCTATATGGATTACGGAGACGACGTCTGTCTTTACATGTTTACTGAAGGACAAACTGATGTTGTAGATGCATATATAAATGTATTACAAAATCAATTCAAACCAAATACTATTTCATGTGGCTCAACAGATCCTGATTTCTTCTTGGTTTCCAATACCGAAGGTGCTATATATAGCTGCCCTACAGTTGGTGATGATGTTGTATTTGATTTTAGTTTTACGACTGTGAATGGTTTCAATACTAATGTTACTTTTTCTGCCACAGGACAACCTAGTGGATCTACTGTGAACTTTTCAGCAGCTTCTCTAAATTCTGATGCAGACTTTACGATGACTGTTGGGAATATTTCAAATACTGCTGAAGGGGATTATATCATCACCGTAAATGGTACTTACGGCCTGATTACTAAAAGTGTTACTGTTAATTTAAACAATAACTGTACTTCAATACAATGTGAAACTACCAGATCTGCGGAAAACTTAGGCTTAGCTATTCCCGATGGAACAGGCCCTAATGTTTACGGACCTGAAGTTACAAGTACATTAACAGTTGCTGATTTAGGAACGATTTCAAGTCTCAATGTTAATGTGGATATAACTCACAGCTACATAAGTGATTTAGTGGTTGCACTTTACCATCCCGACCAAACCACTTATGCAATATTGTGGGGTAGAGAATGTGACAGTGAGGACGGCTTTGATGTTACTTTTGATGATGAAGGAAGTTCTATCAGTTGTGCAAACCCAACAGTAGGGACATATGTACCTTATGAGGCTTTGAGTGTTTTTGATGGAATGACTACTGCTGGAGATTGGGAGCTTGTTATTATCGATGGCTATAACGGAGATCTTGGAAACCTTAACGATTGGTCTATTGAATTCTGTACTGAATCTTCTTTAAGCACTCCAGACACCTCAATGAGCTTCGAAAATGTAACCATCTATCCCAATCCAAATAACGGTAGTTTTACTCTAAAACTTCAATCCGCAACTGCGAATGAGATCAAAGTAAATATCTTTGATATTAGAGGGCGAAAGATTTATAATAACACTTTTGACAACAATACAAACTTCAAACAAACTATTGAACTAGGAAGCGTTCAAAGTGGCATGTATCTCATGACGGTATCGGACGGTTCTAAACAAACAACCAAGCGTCTTATCATAGAATAATAAATCAACTGTTTAAAATAACATAAAAAAGCTTGCGATTTTGAAATAGATATTAAAGAAGTCTAGACATAAAAACCTAATGAGTTAGGTTCCGTTAAATGTATTCATTGCATTTTGAATCCCAGCCATCACATAGCTTTTGACAAATTCGCTGCAATGCTCTAAACGTTCTTTGAGTTTTTCGGTCTCATCATCCGTCCAATTTCCAAGTACATAATCTACTTGTTTTCCTTTTGCAAATTCATCACTAATGCCAAAACGGAGTCTATTGTACTGCGATGTATTCAGCCTATCTTGTATATCTTTTAGGCCATTATGCCCACCTGCACTGCCTTTTGTTTTTAGGCGAAGGGTTCCAAATGGTAAATTTAAATCGTCTGTAATTATCAAAAGATTTTCGTGCGGAATGGATTCTTTTTCTAACCAGTACTTAACGGCTTTGCCGCTTAGATTCATATAGGTGTTTGGTTTTAAAAGTAAAAAGGTGCGGCCTTTAAATTTAAAACTTGCTAAGTCTCCTAGTTTTTTAGTTTCAAAAACAGCAGCATTAAGTTGCGCAAATTTCTCTACGACCTTAAACCCGATGTTATGACGGGTGTTGACATAGTCGGCACCATGATTTCCCAATCCAACAATCAAGTATTTTTTAGACATCTCTTGAGTAGTGTTTTTGTTGCTTTTATTTTTAAATAACCAATTACACATATTCCGTAAAAATAAAAAAAGCATTCTGAATAACAGAATGCTTTTGTAATAATGATTTTAAAAAATGGCTTAAGCATCTGCTGGAGCAGCACCCTCAGCTGGAGAAGCACCTTCAGTTGTAGCAGCACCTTCCGCTGGAGAAGCACCTTCCGCACCTTCAGCTCCTTCAGTTTCTTCTTCTTCTTCTTCTATTTCGGCGATAGAAACTCTAGAACGTTTCACTTGACACACAACCGTATTGTCTGGGTGTAAAAACTTATAAGCATCGTTTGCTAATTGGTCAACTGTAAATTTATTTCCAATTTTGAGTGGCGTAATATCCACTTCAATAAAATCGGGTAAGTTAACCGGTAAAGCTTTCACTCTAAGTTTACGTTTGTTTCTTCGTAAAGATCCTCCATTAGCAACTCCTAACGATTTTCCAATGAGATGAACTGGAATGTCCATAGCAATTTCTTTATCGTCAAATAGTTGATAAAAGTCGATGTGTAAAATGCGGTCTGTAACAGGGTGAAATTGAATGTCCTGTAGAACGGCATGAAACGACTCACTACCTAAAGCAATCACAACTGTATGTGCGTTTGGTGTGTATACTAGTTTAGAGAATGCCAATTCTTCTGCTGAGAAATGCACTGGCTTGTCTCCTCCGTATAATACGCAAGGCACGTGTCCAGCATTACGTAAGGCTTTTGTTGCTTTCTTGCCCACGCTTTCTCTTTTCGATCCGTTAATTGTAATTGATTTCATGTATTTATATTTATTGATTTTAATTGTTTTACATTATGAATTTTGAACTAATTGACTCATTTTGGTGCACTTTGGTCATCACATCGGCAAATAAATCCGCACAGCTTAAGACTCTAATTTTTGGACTTTCTTGCGAAACCGGAATAGAATCTGTTACTATGAGTTCTTCTAATTTTGAATTTTCGAGGCGTTCATACGCATTCCCAGATAAAATAGGGTGGGTACAAATGGCTCTTACACTTAAGGCTCCGCGATCCATCATTAGGTCGGCTGCTTTTGTTAAGGTGCCGGCAGTATCCACCATATCATCGACCAAAACCACATTTTTACCAGTTACATCACCAATCAATTCCATATGTGAAATGACATTGGCCTTGGCGCGTTGTTTGTAACAAATAACCACATCACTTTCCAATGCTTTTGAATAGGCATAGGCTCGTTTAGATCCTCCCATGTCGGGGGAAGCTATGGTAATATTGTCTAAGTTTAAACTTTTTAGATAAGGTAAAAAGATAGTGGATGCAAACATGTGATCTACTGGTTTTTCAAAAAAGCCTTGAATTTGATCGGCATGTAAGTCCATTGTTATGATACGAGTAGCGCCCGCTGTTTCCAGCATTTTAGCCACGAGTTTTGCGGCAATAGGAACTCTGGGTTTGTCTTTACGATCTTGTCGTGCCCATCCAAAGTACGGAATCACGGCTGTGATATGTCTAGCAGACGCACGTTTTGCGGCGTCTAGCATCAGCAATAACTCCATTAGATTTTCTGGGCCTGGGTTGGTAGAACCAATTAAAAATACGCGTGTTCCACGAATAGATTCTTCAAAAGACGGTTGAAATTCACCATCACTATAAGTCGATGTAATTACATTTCCTAGAGGGATTCCGTAAGAAGTCGCAATTTTTTTACCGAGTACCATAGAATTGGTACATGCGAATATTTTTGGCTCTGGAATTACGTTAGACATGATAGCGTTCTGTTTATGAGTACTTTAAATTGGTTTTTTTAATTGAGGTGCAAATTTAGAAATTTATTTGAACTCTTAAAGGATAATAGCGACTAATTTTAATATGATTAAAGAAATAATTTTATAGTTTTGCAATCTACTTAAGCTCAAGTGGCGGAATTGGTAGACGCGCTGGATTCAAAATCCAGTGACTTCGGTCGTGTGGGTTCGATTCCCACCTTGAGTACACAACGGGATAAATCTTCTTTTTTAGATTTATCCCTTTTTTTATTTTTTTGATTTACTCTGTTAAATTGGGCTATTTTGTCTAAAATGGGGTTAATATCAGCGGTTCGAACTTTTTTATTTTCAAATTGAAAATTTTCAGGAAATATCGAACCAATTAGCCTTCTTTTATTGTCTAAATCACTTTTAAAGTATTGATTTTCAATACTTTCAAGTCCTTTTAGACCGTTTTTGTACAACTGAAAAACTTCTTGTTTTTTCTCCAACTGTTTTTCTTTTTCTCTTAACTCATCTATAAGGTTTTGGCACCTCATTTTGGCTTTTTGATATTCTTCTTTTGAAAGATCACCATCAATGTATAAGTCTTGGATTTTAACTAGCTTTTCTTCCAAGTTATTGAGCTTCTCATAATGCTTCGGTCCGATTCCACTTTCCTTGTCAATTTTTACAAATTCCTCTTTGATAAGTTCAATGAGTAATTCATATGCATTTTGGTCAAGCGATATGGATTTTAAAAAATGATTAAACCACGAGTGAACATCACCTTTTCTAATGCGAACATCACATGGAGAAAAGCAGTGATAGTAGGAGTAGGGTTTGTTACGTCCTTTTGAGGTACTCGCCGAAAGCGGCTTATCACATTTTGGGCACATCACAAATCCACGAAGCGGGAAGTTAGGATTTACTTTTTTGTGATACTTCCCTTTTTGCTTTTTACGTCCATCTAAAATTTCTTGAACCCTATTAAAAGTAGCTTTTGTCACTAAGGGCTCATGAATTCCATCAATATATTGCTCTCTTTCGTCCTTGTGTGCTTTAATATATACCAAACCACAGTACAAAGGATTACGCATTGTTCTTGAAAATGCAGAGGAGCTGGATTTAAACCCTTTCTTTTTAAGTTTTCCAAATACTTCTTTTAGGTTATAAATCCCTGAGGACAAAAGTTCAAACGCTTCACGTATGTAATCTGCATCATCGTTAGGAACTAAAACAGGTTTTTTAGACGCATCTCTTCCCATAGAATACCCCTTTGGCGGAGAGCTTACATAACGACCCTCTTTCATTGCTCGTCTTGTTCCAGCAATTACATTTTGGGAGCGTCTTAGGTTTTCTACCTCGGGAGCTGATAAGTACACAGCCAATAAGATCCCTTGCTCAGGGATGGACATATCCAAAGGCTGAGTGATTGCATTTACATTGATTCCCAGTCCTTGGAAAAGATTAATTTTGTTGTAAGACTCTGCTGTGTTTCTTGAAAACCGATCCCATTTTACAAACAATAGCTCGTCAACGTCTTTGTGATTTTTTCTGCAATAGCTAATGAGCTTTTTCATCTCAGGTCTATTGAACGTTTTGGCAGAATAATCTTCTCTAAAAATCGAAACAATATTTAGCCTATTGTCATTACAGTATTTAAGTAATTTTTCTTCTTGGTCTCTGAGTGAAAACCCTTTGTCTGCTTGTTCGTCTGTGGAAACCCGAACATATAAAATGACATTTTTCATTTAGTTTTCGTTTAGCATGTTATGTAATATAATTTTAGAATAGTTTTCTAAAAACGCTTTTATTTCTTCTACTTCTTTCCTTGAAAATTTCTCTTTTCTATTTCGATTTAAAATCCGTGTTGCTTTTTCAATTTGCATCGCCTTGTGTGGCAAGTAGGTGGTGGGCCGCCCCTTACGCTGTGTTGATCAGGCTGACATGGCAGGAACTGATGTGGTGATACAAAATGCTTCATACTATTTGGTTAAGATGGTTAGTTTGTAATTGTCTTGCGCTCTTGGCTCAATAAGTAGCCTAGCTGTTTTGGGGAGCTTGTTGTTTAAAAAGAAATCCGCCAGCTGCTTGGCTTTTTTATGGTCTTCACGAATGATAAGCGGTTTGATGTTATCATTGTCTATAAGTAGCTCAATGTACTTTGGAGACTTAAACATAATAATCTCTCGAATTTGATTTTCTATTTGGCTGAGGTATACAATATCTTTATTCACCCTTTGAAACTCAACAGATACTATCTGCTCTATAAAGGGCATAAGAGGAATACACATATAAGCCTTATCGTTTATCATCTCTAAAAACTTTTCTGTAATGGCTTTATTACCATCTCTTATGTGATACTCTCCTGTCTTAGGAAAGTAATAAAACGACATCGGCTTTTTGTCAATTAAAATGCTATCAATAACAGCATCGGAAAATGGGTTTATCTCCATCCCATGAAAATGAAGTAAAAGCGGATCGTTCAAAATAGATTCATAAACCCCTAATGACGCATCAACAACCTTTTGCTTTTTCAAAAAAGTAATATGCCTTTCGAGCTTGGATTTAAAATACCCTTTTTTGCGCGGTTCATCCCAAACCATTTTAGCAAGCTCAGCAAGTTTTGTAGTGTTGATACCAAAAGTACTAAGCTCGTCAACTAAACATAGCCATAAGGCTTGAGGCACATTCATTTTGGCTTTTTTACCAGCATCAAAAAAAGGAAGCACTTCTTTCGTTTTCCAATAAGTCACCATACGAGGGCTAACACCAAAATACTTAGGCAGTGTAAAACGCTGGCCCAACAAGTCTTTTTTAAAATCTAAATCTCTGTTCATAAATAAACTTTACACAAATGTAAAAAAAATATACAAAAAACAAAAATAATGTACAATAATTTGTATATTTGAAAAATAAAATGCCTTGAAACAGGCATTAAAAATAAAGGCTACGAGGTCTACCTAACAGTATACCTCAGGGAGCTTTTATAGGTATACCTACTAATTTAAACCAAAATTTTAAAGTTATGGAAAATGAAAAGTACAGAAACATGACCATCAGCCTAAAAGTAGCGGCTGAGGAAAAGATTATGCTAAGACGTTTGGCTGAAAAGTACAAGGTGACTTTATCAGAATTTATGTACAATTTGGTGATGTGTTTTAAAAACCAATACGATTACATAGGCATGCTTTCTCCAAAAGAAGAAAAATTAGCTGAAAATCTACGACTTAAAAAAAAGAAAAATGCTAAATTAGCAGTCCAAATCGAAAATGCAGAATTTAGGGTAGAGATGGAAATGAATCATCGCATTCAAATCCAAAATGATAATCACGAACTTACATACCAGCTAAAAGAACAAAAAGCAATTAATGCCGACCAAGCAGAGGAGCTTAAAATGCAAAAAGAAATAAACCAGGCATTGGAAAAAGAAAATAAAAAATTAAGAAAACTGTCTTTAGACAATAAACTTAAAATTTTTGGAACAGGTATTTTTGGTGTGCTAACTGGTTTTGCGATTAAGAGATAATTTATTATTAATATTTGAACCAATTTAATTAAAATGAAAAAACTACTCCTACTCTCCGCTTTGCTTATTAGTAGTTTAGGGTTTTCACAAAACCTTACAGTTGCTAACGGCAGTAGTATAACTATAAATGCCAACAGTTCAGTAACAATAGACGGTCTTGAGTTAGAACCAAGTGCTACATACACTATTGCTGGTCCCAATGTATTTGATCGTACATCAACGCCTATTGTTTTAGGGGATAATAGCAGTATCAATAGAGTATATACAATGACAGAAGTACTGTCAGACTACTTAGGAGTTGTTACTTTTAGCTATGAAGACAGTGAGCTTAATGGTATCTCTGAATTGGACTTGGTTTTGGAAGTTGAGGATGGCAATGGGGTTTGGAATAATGTTCTGCCTACCATTGACCAAACAAATAACACTTTAACCTATGACTTTACAGAACTAATTAGTTTTACTGCTGTTACGGCCAGTTCAGTAAATGCCACACTAAGTGTAGACCCCATAGAGATTAATGACTTTGTCAAAGTCTATCCCAATCCAGCTACAGACTATTTGTTTATAAAATCCAACCTCAATTACCAATCAACGCTATACAATGTAGCCGGACAACGTGTTTTGGAATCTAGCTCAAAACAACTCAATGTGATAGACCTTCCAACGGGTGTTTACTTATTACAATTAAAATCAGAAAACAACAGTATCTCAACGTTTAAAATCATAAAAAAATAAGATGAAAAAAATTACGCTACTCACCATAGTCCTCTTTTCAGTATTAAGCTACGCACAAGTTGGCATCAATACCAATACACCAGATGCCTCATCGGCATTAGATATTGAATCCACTACAGGAGGAATTCTCATTCCAAGATTAACAGAAACACAACGGGATGCTATAAGCTCCCCAGCAACAGGATTAATGATCTATCAAACTGACCAAACCACAGGGTTTTATTTTTATAATGGAACACAATGGACAGGTGTTGGGATGTCTGGACCAATAGGCCCACAAGGACCTCAGGGTATTCAAGGTGTTGCTGGAGCTGATGGTACTAATGGTAGTGATGGCACAGATGGTTCAGATGGTTCTTCGGCTTATGAAATTTGGTTAGGTGCAGGTAACACAGGAACAGAAGCTGAGTTTTTAGCCTCATTGGTAGGGGCTCAAGGAGAGCCTGGTGCTCAAGGTCCACAGGGCATTCAAGGAGAGACAGGTGCTACGGGATCAACAGGACCTGCAGGCCCACAAGGACCTCAGGGTATTCAAGGAGTTGCTGGAGCTGATGGTACCAATGGTAGTGATGGTGCAGATGGAAAAGGCATCTCTTCTACAGTAGATAATGGTGATGGCACATTTACAATAACTTATACTGACAACACCACCTTTACCACTTCGGATTTTACAGGTCCAACTGGTGCTACAGGTCCACAGGGTCCAGCTGGAGCTGACGGAACAGCAGGCCCACAAGGAGAGCAAGGGGCTTCTGGGAACGATGGTGAGGATGGTCAAGGCGGTGTGACCACAGTTGGTGATGGTTTAACCTTAACAGGCAGCGGAACTGAAGCTGACCCTTACATGATATCACTGCCACCTGGAGGAACGGAAGGCCAAGTATTAAGTATTATCAATGGAGTTCCAGCTTGGGCAGATGCCTCAAACTCATCTGACGCAGATAATGATGGCTATACGGTAGTCCTTGACTGCGATGATAATAATGCTCAAATTAACCCGGGCGCCACAGAAATTGAGGATGGTATAGACAACGATTGCGATGGTGAAATAGATGAAGGATTTAATGAATCTGGTACAGTTACAGATATTGATGGCAACACATACGATTATTTAACCTATGGCACACAACAATGGACCGTGGAAAATGCTGCTATGGAAACCTATCGTGATGGGACACCCATTCCACAGGTTACAGATGCTACACAGTGGTCTAGTCTCACTACAGGGGCTTGGTGTTATTATGATAATGACCCTGCTAAAGGGAAACTTTACAATTGGTATGCAGTAGCTGGGATTCATGACAATGACCCAAATACACCAAATAAAGAATTTGCACCTGAGGGCTGGCACGTACCAACAGATGCTGAATGGACCACTTTAGAAGAATATCTCATAGCCAATGGTTATAACTATGATGGTACTACTACAGGAAACAAAATAGCCAAAGCGATGGCCTCCACAACAGGCTGGTATAGTTTAACAAATACAGGAGCAATAGGCGACGACCAAAGCTTAAACAACAGCAGCGGTTTTAACGCCTTCCCTGAGGGATACCGTAGCAGATTTGGTTCGTTCGGCAGTGAGGTTAACAATGCTTTCTTTTGGAGTTCCACTGAGTACAATTCGAATGGCGCATGGTACCGCACCCTGTCCGACTATCAGAGTAACCTGATCAGGAACAACGCCGATAACGAGGAGAACGGCTTTTCGATGCGTTTTGTTAGGGATTAAAATCTTGACTCTATACTCTTTAAGGGGCTGTTAAAAGCAGCCCCGTCTTTAAAACCAGCGCCGTCAGGCGCTTAAAAAATCAAACGCAATTTGGGTTTGATTTTTAGGAAATTTCTAAAAAGCTGTTTAAAAGTTTGAGCGATTGTTTCGAAAATAACTCAATAGGGTGTACAGTCGAACCCGTAACCTAGTTTGCGGGTTTTGTTTTTTCAATTAGATTCTAAAAGTTTGTTTAAAAAACAGAGGTTTTGCTTCGAAAATAGCGCAATGGGGTGTACAGTCGAACCCGCAACCTTTTGCGGGTTTTTGTTTTTAAAAAGATTCTAAAATCTTGTTTAACAAACAGAGGTTCTGCTTCGATAACAAGTCAATAGGGACTACAGTCGAACCTTCAACTCTTTTTGAGTTGGAGGTTTTTTGTTTTAAATCTTTAACTTTAGAGATTCTTTTAATTTTTTTTTATATTTGATAGAGACAAATTAATTATGCGGTACCCATTGTTTTTTATATTACTTCCACTTTTTGGGTATGGGCAGGTTGCTTCTAGCGGAAATGCAACAGACCAAAACGGTAATAGCTTTGAATGGATTAACTATGGCACACAAGACTGGGCAATAGAAAATGCTGAAATAGTGACTTATCGAGATGGAACACCTATTCCGGAAGTTACAGATGATGATGAGTGGTTTAGCCTCACCACAGGTGCTTGGTGTTACTATGATAATGACTCTTCAAATAGCAGACTTTACAACGCTTATGCTATAATTGGTAAACACGATGATGACCCCAACACTCCAAACAAAGAGTTTGCTCCTGAAGGATGGAGGGTTCCAACGAATGAAGATTGGGATCATTTGCTTTCGTCAATAGGAATGGAATATAGTTTATTTAGTTTACCAAATGGTCAAATCTCAGATGGAAACGAAGGGAGTAAGTTGTCAGGCAGCGAAAATCTTTGGTTTAGTAATCCGAACAATTGTAGTGGAGGACTAGAAGGGACTAATGGTTCTTTGGTTAGTAATTTAGAATTTAATTTAAGCGGTTTTAATTGGACTCCAGATGGTTACAGATCTGGGTCATGGAGTGGGCAAAATCCAAGCTTTTGCCTAATTAATGAGTGGGGACATTTATGGTCGATAACTTCGGACAACTCATATTATTATAGGCTTGCTGTAACTCACAACCAAACAGGGCTTTTGAAAACTGTAGGACTAAATACTTATGGTTTGAACGCTCGCTTTGTTAGAGACACCCCAATTTTATCAGATGAAAACTGTACTGGAAGTTCAGGGAATCAACTTGTCAACGGTTCTTTTGAAGAGCCCATACAGCCTAATATTGGAAATAATTTTCTTACATGGCCTATAGATGGATGGGACGGTTTTGGAGCAATTCCAAATATTGTAAAAACTAATGGTTTCATAAGTACTGGTGGTCCAATTAATGCACAATCAGGTGTTCAATATTTAGATATAGTTGGGTCTGAGGCGGATTTTTATCAAGAATTCGAGTTCTATTGTAATACACAAGTATTCTTTTCTGGATATTTTTCAGTTCGTGATAATATATCCTCAACAGGTAGAATAGACTTGTTACGTGTAAATAGCGATAACACTACAGCTCTTATTGCTAGTTCAAATCAGTTAAATATGCCATCTACTCCTAATATTTGGTATTTAGCATCTGGCAGTACGGTATTACAACCTGGGAGCTACAGATTTAACATTACCATGGGTCAAAACTCTAACTTTGACAATACTTGTTTTTCTTACGATAATATAAATATTGACACTGGATCTTATGGGCCATTATGTGAAGATAATAGTATACAACTAACAGGATTACCAACAGATAGTTTTGGAAGTTGGTCTGGTATTGGTATTACTGATAACGGTGATGGAACAGCAAGTTTAAATCCTTCAGGTTTAGGCGGCACCATTGTAACAGCTACATATGATTATTATGATGAATTCGGAGTAGGTTGTACTCAAACCACAGATATAATAATTAATTCTTCTCCAAATATTGAAGTATTACCCTCTTATGTTTTGTGTGATGATTCCAATGTTGGTGATTTAGAAGAGACATTTGATTTAAGCACTATTGACACTACAGTGATTGGCACTCAAACTGGGGTTGAATTGAGTTATCATGCCACTTTACAAGAGGCACAAAGCAATATAAGTCCATTACCAACGCTTTATTCAAGCTCATCTCAGACGATTTATGTAGCTTTAGAGAACACTACTACGGGCTGCCGTACTGTGGCACCACTAGATTTAGTAGTTTCACCTATTCCTGAAAATTTTCACACTCAAGAAATTAATATCTGTGATTACACAAATGTTAGTGATCTTTTTAATGATTATCCTGACATTAATGTTTACAATTCTCCTAATTCCATTCAGCCTTTAAACCCAAACACTCCTTTAAATATTGGTACTTATTATATTTCACAAATCAATCAATTTGAATGTGAAAGTATGAATGTAATTGATGTTTATATGAGTTGTTTTCCAAATATCCCAAACGGGTTTTCCCCAAATGGAGATGGCCTAAATGATAATTTTAATATTCAAAATTTGTATGATGTGTACTTAGAACACAAGCTAAAAATCTTCAATCGTTTTGGAACACTTGTTTTTGTAGGGGATAATTCAAAAAAGTGGGAAGGTTATTCAGATAGCTCTGGGAATATCGTCCCCGTAGGAACATATTTTTATTATTTGGAATTAAATAATTTAAGCAATGACACATTCACAGGCTGGGTTTATGTTAACTACTAACATGTAGTTGTTGTTTCGAATATTGCTTCTATTTTGGTTGATTTTTTAAGAGATTTCTAAAAAGCTGTTTAAAAGTTTGAGCGATTGTTTCGAAAATAGCGCAATAGGGTGTACAAAGCGAGAATTTGTAGGTTTCTGACCTCTTTTTCTCGCTTTTATTTTACCTCTACTCTCTGTTAACATTGACATTACTGAGTTCTCATTAGGAGTTCGATAACTCATTTTTTTGGGATTATATTCAATTTGATTTGAAAACAATATATTTTGAATATTTTTCTTAGTTTCTATATCTCCTTTTTCCCAAATTCCTCTGAAATCATTGACTAATTCAAGTGATTCGTCAATAACACAACTAACTAAGTGCTTGATATTCAATTGGTTACTTATCTTCAGGATATTTCTTATCCCATATGTTATCCCAAAAATTCAATAAATATGCTAGGGTCATTCACTTTACGGTTAAAAAATTTAACAATAATTTTACTTTTTTTAATAGTAACACTATTAATTTTGCATGTTAAATTATTAGTTGTAAAAAACGATTTAAAATTAAATTTAAAATGACAGATGATAATACCCCATGGAATCGTTTTCTAAATTTATTAGCATTAGAAAAAAAGGATATTGTACAAATATTTTACTATGCAATAATTTCTGGAATTATAGCGTTATCCCTACCGCTTGGAATTCAAGCGATTGTAAACCTCATTCAAGGTGCACAAATATCAACATCATGGGTCATTCTGGTTACTCTAGTGACTTTAGGGGTTATTTTAGTTGGTGTACTAAACCTTATGCAACTTCGCATTATTGAAACCATACAACAGCGCATTTTTGTAAACTCCTCATTTGAATTGAGTTACCGATTTCCAAAGATTAGAATGGAGGCCTTGAGAAATCAGTACCCTCCAGAGTTAGCCAATCGGTTTTTTGATACACTGATTATCCAAAAAGGATTGTCAAAGGTGTTAATTGACGTGCCTGCTGCGCTATTGCAAGTTATTTTTGCACTCATATTGCTGTCGTTTTATAACCCCTTATTTATTGTTTTTGGCATGATCTTATTAGTAGCCGTGTATTTGGTTTTTCTTTACACTGCCAAAAAGGGCTTATCTACTAGCCTTGAGGAATCTAAGTTTAAGTATAAAATTGCTCACTGGATTCAGGAAATTGCACGATCTATAGTTAGTTTTAAGTTGTCTGGAAAAACCAATCTAGCCATTCAAAAAAATGATATTCTGGTCGAGAAGTACTTAAATGCAAGAGAAAGTCATTTTAAAATCATCAAGTTGCAGTATATTAAACTTATCGTTTTTAAAGCGCTAGTCACATCGGGGTTATTGTTAATTGGCGGGATATTGGTGTTAAATCAAAAATTAAACATCGGACAATTTGTTGCTGCTGAAATTATTATTCTATTGGTTATTAATTCAATTGAAAAACTTATTCTAGGCCTAGAAACACTGTACGATATGTTGACCTCTATAGAAAAACTTGGAGCTGTTTTAGATATTTCTTTGGAATCTCAAGATGGTGAAACACCTAATTTTGATAATGGTATTTTTATTGAATTTGATGCTGTTAAATATGAAGTGGCTAATAAGAGCATACCTATATTGAATAATATTACTTTGAATATTAACCCTAAGAGTAGAATAATTATTCAGGGTGAGAGTGGATCGGGAAAATCTAGTTTACTTAGGGTTCTATCAGGAATCATAAAGCCAACTTCTGGAGGGATGATTATCAACGGTTTTTCTGCAAAGAGTATAAATATTAATTATTACAGAGGACACTTGGGTCTATCCCTATCAGATGAATTTCCTTTTGAGGGTACACTGAGAGAAAACCTAACTTTCGGAGACAAATCAATTTCAGATGAGGAGATTTTAAACGTTTTAAATAATATTGGTTTATCTAAATTCTTAAGAGATTTACCAAAAGGGTTAAACACTATATTATACCCTGAAGGAAAACAAATGTCTTTTACAATTAGCAAGAAAATTGTATTGGGTCGTGCGATCATAAAGAAGCCTAAAGTTTTGATTTTGGAGGATGCACTTGATCAGTTTAGTGAAGAAGATACACAACAAATTATAGACTACCTCAGCAAGTCCACTAACCCATGGGCGCTTATTGTTGTTAGCAATAACAACTATTGGAAAACCTATTGTAATGAGGTGATCAATTTACAGGATGGAGTCATAACATTTAAATAACAATCGATGTTTAATAGTATAAATCAGCAAAAACAAAATAAGCTTGACTTGTCTAATTTTAAATCTGGAAAATATGTCCTAAACAAAACCTATTACAAGGAATTTAATAGGATTTTAGTTGTTTTCTTAATTTTGTTTGTCATATTACTATTCTTGCCTTGGACACAAACTATTAAAGGTCAGGGCAACGTCACAACTTTAAAACCAAATCAGCGACCACAAAATATACAATCACCAATTTCGGGACGCATAGAGCAGTGGTTTATTACAGAGGGGGATTTTGTAAAAAAGGGCGACACCATATTAAGGTTATCCGAAATAAAAACAGACTATTTTGATGACAGATTAGCAGATCGAACCAACGACCAAATTGGTTTAAAAACGCAATCCATAGCAGCGTATCAAGCAAAAGTAGAGGCGCTATCCGCCCAAATCGAAGCATTAAAAGAAGAACAACAACTAAAATTAGAACAAGCAGAACTCAATATAGAAAGTAAGCGAATGGACCTTCAAGCAGCACAAATCAAAACAACCATCGCAGAGACACAGTATAATCGTATCAAAGTTTTACAAAACGAGGGGCTTAAGGCAACTAAAGACTTAGAGGAAAAGCGAATGACATTACAGTCGTCAGAAGCTCAATTAATTGCCAAACAAAATGCACTAACTAAAGCAGAAATTGAATTATCAAGACTTAATGCTAGTTATGCGAATAAAATCGCGAAAGCACAAAGTGACATGAATTCAGCAGAATCCTTAAAGCTTAATACTCAAGCAGAGGTATCAAAATTAGAAAACAGCTATTCAAACTATACCAAAAGGAACGCTTTAAAATTTATCACATCTCCACAGAGTGGGTATATCAATAAAGCGTTGAAAGGTGGTATAGGTGAAACATTTAAAGAAGGTGAAAGCTTAGTAACCATCATGCCCGAAGATTATGAGCTGGCTGTAGAAACTTATGTGCTCTCAATTGATTTGCCTCTAATTCACATTGGTGAAAATGTTCGGGTTCAATTTGACGGCTGGCCAGCAATTGTATTTAGTGGTTGGGAAAATGTCTCTTACGGGACTTATGGTGCCAAAGTAGTAGCAATTGAAAATTTTATCAGCAGTAATGGGAGGTATAGAGTTTTACTATCACCTGATCAAGAGGATCATCAATGGCCTAAAGGGATCAGGGTAGGGTCTGGGGCCAAAACAATAGCATTGTTAAATGACGTTCCTATCTGGTACGAAATATGGCGCCAAATTAATGGATTTCCACCAAATTTTTATCAACCAAGAACGTTATCAATTGAAAAGTAAATGAATTTAAATCAATTGTATATCCGTTGTTTTTTGATCCTTTTTATTCAAATTGGGTCATCACAAACTTTAGATACATTATCATTTTCTGAATACCTAGGATATGTAAAAAAATATCATCCTGTGGTCAAACAAGCTAATCTTATTATAAGTGAAAGTGAAGCCCAACTTATGAAAGCAAGAGGAGGTTTTGACCCAAAAATAGAAGTCAATCATGACACAAAAAAATTTAAGGGTACTGGTTATTATGATAAATTAAATACAACATTTAAGATTCCAACATGGTATGGCGTTGAGCTCAAAGGCAGTTTTGTACAAAATTCAGGAACATATTTAAGTCCAGAACTTCAAAATACAACTAATGGCGTTTACAGCGCAGGGATTGAGTTCTCCCCAGCAAGCGGATTACTTATCAATGAAAGGATGGCAACACTCAAACAAGCCAAATTATATCTAAAACAAGCTGAAGCAGATAATCAACTTTTAGTTAACGAAATTTTGTATCAAGCTTCAAAGGCCTACTTTATTTGGGTCAAAGCTTTCAAAGAACAAAAACTATATGAAGATGTTTTACAAAATGCTCAAGATCGTTTGGAGGGTGTACAGCGTGCCTTTGATTTAGGTGAAAATCCTGCAATTGACATAACAGAAGCACAAATAGCGGTAAACAATAGAGTATTAAGTTTAGAAAAAGCTCGATTAGATTTTATAAAAGCGACTTTAGAACTCTCTAATTTTTTATGGATAGAAATGGTTCCTGCTGAGGTTAAGTCAGAGGTTGCTCCAGAAATTAATCTCAATCAATCAATAGACCAAACGTTAAATTTAAATTATCTATCGATAGATCAAAGTTTCGATAATCACCCTAAACTACAAAGTTTAGATATCAAATATAAAAGTTTGGAAGTGGAACGACTTCTAAAGCGTAATAATCTGCTACCACAAATAAAATTGACTTATAATTTTTTAAACGATAACTCCGTAGTTTTAGGGGCTTTTAATACTGCTAATTACAAAGCAGGTATTCGACTAAGTTTCCCAATATTTTTAAGGCAAGAAAGAGCTGAACTTAATTTAACCAACCTCAAATTGCAGTCCGTAAATTTTGATCGAAAAGTAATTACTTTGGAGTTGCGAAACAAATTAAACTCTATAAGACAACAAATAAAATCTTATCAAAGGCAAATCAATATTTCAGAACGTATTGTAGATGATTTTATACAACTTTTTAAAGGCGAACAACGGAAATTTGATATTGGCGAAAGTTCACTTTTTTTGGTTATTTCTAGGGAATCACAACTTCTCTCTAGTCAATTAAAACTTATTGATTTAAATTATAAAATATTGGATGCAAAAGGGCGATTGTTTAACGTTTCTGCTTATGACTTGAATTAATTAAAAAATTGTACGATTATTGTACGATTGAGCAAAATATGATACAAATTTATACAAACTAAATCAAAACAGAAAATTTTATTATTTTCTGTAAAGTATTGTTTTTAAAGCGATAAAGTAATTTTTTTAGTGAGTAGAAGGAATTATGTTTTTGTGTTATGGTACTTCCACCTTGAGTACATATACATCAAAAGCAAGCGTTTTATTTACGCTTGCTTTTTTGTTTTTTTTGGTTTTGATTTTTAATGAAGGAGATCTCAAACAGAAAATAAGTAACAAAAAAAGACCTCCTTTATGGAGGCCTTTTAAAATTAAATTGGGTTGGTTAAACCTTAATTCACTAATAATTTCTTTGTAGAAACATTAGATCCTTGTGTCATTTTTACAAAATACATTCCAGGGTTTAAGCTCGAAATATTAAGTTGAGACTGTACAGCGTTTGCACGCAATACTTGTTTCCCTAACATATCAAACACTGCAACATCTAAAGCTACGTTTGAAGCTGAAGAAAAGTTTACAACGCCTTTCGCTGGATTAGGATACATTTTTACAGCGTTGAATATGTTATCATTTACACTTGCTGTTGAAGCGTTAGCAACAATTACAACACTTCCTAAGGTTGATTCATTGCTAGGATTAGCATTCAAGCCAGTAACTGTGAATCCAACTTGTAATATTAGACCTGATGCCAAATCCGTACCATCAGCACTGATAGAAAAAGCTCCAGTACCATTTATGGTTGCACTAGTGCCTTCAATTACATCCGAATAACCAGTAGCAGGATTTAGTGCTTTTATAAAATAGGTCACGGAATATTCAGAATCTAATGTGTTTGATACAACGTAACCTGAAAAAGTCAAATCCTGTCCATTGAAACTAGGATCTAAATCAATTTTTGTAGTTCCTTCAAAAATCTTTCCTCCACCACCTTGGCCATCCGTCCAGTAATCCAATTCAGCCTGTGTATTAACCGCTACAGCATTAGCATAAGTACTAAAGTTAGGCTGAAGAGTAATAGAATAATCTCCGTCAAAAGTAGTCTTGACATTAGCTAATCCCCAAGCAGTACCACCTGATTCGGTTCCGTCTGCATTAGACCATTCGGCATAACCTGTCCAAGCGTATAATGGATCTGCTTTAATTAAATTCTGAGCAGATGCTACAGAGATAGAAAACAATAATAATAATAAAGTAATTTTTTTCATGTTTAATTGTTTTAAAAGTTTAAAGTAAATCCAAATATAGTCTAAACTTATTGTAAAATATTTAAACGAAGCAATACAAAATACATACACTCGCAATTATACTAGCTATTCATAGCAGTATTGATAATTTTAACCTGAAAAAAATATTGGTTTGATAATCCTAAATTTTTGTTAAATAGATTTAAAAAAATAAAATGTATAGGAGTTGTATAGTTACTAATGTTTAATGTTGTGTTTCATTTTATAAACATTTAATAGCCAAAACACTGTAAACATACCAAATTGCCAAAATAAAAGGTAAATACGTATGACAATACAAAAGAATCACTGTAACGGTAAGACACTATGGAAACGAACAGATTCATAATGACGCATACCTATACAATGAGGATTCTTGATGACTCCTCATGTAAACCAAAAAAAAGAAGCTTCCATTGCTGAAAGCTTCTTTGAAATTAAAGTTGGCTGGTTAGCACCTTAATTCACAAGCAATTTTTTTGTGACTGATTTTGCACCTTGATTCATTTTTACAAAATACATTCCAGGGTTTAAACTCGAAATATTAAGTTGAGACTGTACAGCGTTTGCACGCAATACTTG
>Ga0209653_1001414_pt1 | contig 19262 bp, 22 predicted proteins | sample SaaInl6LU_22_DNA_FD_184644 | JGI IMG/M metagenome (GOLD analysis project Ga0209653, IMG submission 184644) | Marine microbial communities from expanding oxygen minimum zones in the Saanich Inlet - ESP_116LU_22_DNA (SPAdes) (version 2) | ecosystem: Environmental > Aquatic > Marine > Intertidal...
AGCACTTTAACCAATTGCTAAGAAATCATAAAATAGAAAGTAATTTAATGACTTTTGATTTTTCTAAAACCTTAATACAAACTCTAGATAAAGTAAGAGATAAAATTGGGTTAACATATAGTTGATTTACTAACAGTTTCGTAAAAACTTTAGTTGGAAGTTAAATTTGTTATTATTTTTCTTTAATTCACTAGTGTTAGCAATTCTCATTAGATTAAACTAAGTCAAATACGCCGTAATTGTGATGATATATTTTTGTATGTCGTGTTTTATTCAATTTCTCTTTTAGTTTTCAATTCTCCAAGGTGGATTAAGTCGGTTTTCTCCACCATAAAATAAAATTAATTGATTTCCGTCAATGTCTTTTAATCTGGCTTCTCGCCAAAACCACGTTTGATCTGTTGGTTCTTGGTCAAATTTAATTCCTTTACTTTTTATGCTGTCAACTTGCTCGTCAAGATTTTCACATTCAAAATAGATATAGATTCCATCTCCTTTGGGTAATTTATCTGTTTGATGAATTGAAAAAGTTGAGTTTCCATTTGGGCACTCAAATCGTGCATAATAGGGTAGTGCTTTTACAATTAATTTAAGTCCCAATTTTTCATAAAAGGGAATTGATTTTGTCAAATCTAATGAAGGAACTGTTATTTGGTTTAGATTCATATTATCTTGTTCAATTTACTTTATAAAACGTGTTTTTATATGGTAAGTTACAGGTTGGCTTGAGTTAAATTTCCGAAAGGAAATAAGACACAGCAAACTTCTTATGATACTTGATTAAGCGCAACAACAATAACAACAACAATTTTTTAGATACGTTTTTGTAGTCGGTTTTTTATTCTTTTTCTATCAAGAAATTTGCCCAATTCAGAGTGTTGAAATTTTCATTCCGATAGTTGGTTAATTCAGATTTATTAAACATCAATTCTACTTCATGTTCGGTTCGTTCAAAATTCACAATCCAAGGCGAACAAATTCTGTCTGTCAATTCAATCGATTCAGAAATCGAGTTATTTTGGTCAGCTATTTTTCCAATGATTTCAATTCGGTATGAGTTTTTCAGTTTCTCATATTTTGAGATTTCAAATCCGTTTTCACTTTGCAGAGTTTCGCATATCAAATTCGCAAACTTTTTCCCTTTTTCAAGAGATTTTTGATTTTCAGTAATTAAAGTTAATCGAAAGTTCTTCATTTTCTCAATTTGTCTACGACGGTTTTGTATATGGTTAGTTGTGTGTTTCAGCAACTAATTTAGTAAACAAAAACGAACGCGAGAAAAATCCTTTGGAATTTTCCAAGTAGGCACTAGCCAAAGCAATTAATTTTACAACGTGTTGTGCCCAGTTATTTTTTCATTTCTATTAAGGTTTGAACGATTTTGTTTGAAAGGAATTCCATATTCTTTAAATGTAGATTTACGTTATAATTTAGGGTAGCTTCATTTTCAAAAACAGCAGTAGCCAAAGGTAGATTAATCAATTTCATATAAGATACGTCATCACTATTCTTGATATAATGATCTTTAAATCCTATAAATATACCACCTGAACCTGCTAATTTTTTTAATTCCCAAATAGGGCCATTAAAATAAGATTCTCTACTATCGTTTTGTAGATTTTGAAAATTAGATAATTCTTCATGAAATGCATTAAAATCTTTGAATAGTTTTTTATTTTTAAGCAGAGTCAAATTCCCATTCGATTTGGCTTCATCATAGGATACTATAGACGGAAAGAAATAAACAGGTCTAAAGAATCCATCAGCCAAGACTTTGAGTGAATCAACTGAAATTGTCAGATTTGGCAAATAGGCATTATTTAGGAATGCTTTCATTTTGAACGATAAAGTGTCACTCTCCTTTATAGCAGGTTGTAACTGCTCGATGTTCCCTTCAAAATCATTTATAAGATTTATTATTAGTTCTTGCTTCTTACTTTCAAGCTTTCTGGATTCATTCCAATTATTAATTTGAAGCGCAATTAAAATTCCAATAACCACAAGAACAATTTCACCAATTGCATAAATCAAATACTTACTAAATTTATTTTCAGAGAGCAGTTTTTGTCTAATTTTTCTAAAAAATTTAATCATGGGTTAGTGTTGGTTATAATGAAACACAACAGTTTTGTACAAGGTTAGTTGCGTGGTTAAGTAGTAAATTTATTAAATAATTACATACAAATAAAATCCGCGAGGACTTTCGTAAGTAGGCTCCAACTAACAATGAATTATACACGGTGTTGCCATTTCGTTGTTTTTTTATGTATCTAATTATTCGACTAATTTCTTTTTCCACTTTTCAACGTTCCGATAGCTATCGGAAGAGTGAGTTCAGTCAGCGTTTTATTCCGTAAAATTTTTCAATTCCGATTGAGTGAGCAATTCCGAAACTTGCTAAATTCTTTATTTAGTTTATTTTAAATTTCCCTTTTTGTTTTCTCCAGTTTTAATTTCAATTCCTGAATTTCAGCGTTTTTATCTTTAACTTCCATTTGAAAATACTTTAAACTTGTAAACAAGTAAATAAGAACAAAAAACGTTCTAATATCGGAAGAATTATATTCAGTCAAGAAATCAAATTTGCTTGAAATCCATAAAATTCCAAATAATACAATTGATACTGTAGAAATTATTTTTAGTATTTTTTTCATTTCTTTTATTTTCAGTTTGAGTGCGTTCGCCAATGAATGGCAACGGTTTGGTATAAGATTAGTTGCGTGTTTTAAGCATTAAAATTAGCAAATAAATCACAGATAGAAAGTCCGCGAGGACTTTCGTAAGTATGCTAAAACCAGCAATTAATTTTATACGTTGTTGTAAAACGTTTTATTTCCATTCTACATTTAGTTTTTTTAATTCAGAATCTAAATCAGAAAGAGACTTCGATTCTATAATAGTAGTGTCAATTTTTAGATTCTTCTTTCTAGCTTTCAGAATATAATTTCCTGCATATTTTTCAATTACTTGTAATTCATTTAAACGAATCGTTTTTCCGAGAATATTATTAATTTTAATTGTTCCATTCTCAATAGTAAGGTATTTATTTTGCTTTTGATAAAAATATTTTAAGATAAAAGAGGTAGGTGTCAGAATTCCAATTATAATATGCCAATTTTCAGAACTGTATACGGAAAATAGGTAATAAGGTTATTATAAAAAGTAACGCATAAATAAGATTTGTATTCAAGTATTTCTTTTTGTATTCTATTTTCATTTCTAATGTTTTACAACGTGTTCGTGTTATGGCTAGTTGCGTTGGTTAGGAACTAAGTTAGCAAAAGAAAGCGAACCAGAGGAAAATCCGTAGGATTTTCCGAGTACTCACAAACCAAGCAATTAGTTATACACGTTGTTGGCTGCAGTTTTTTAAAATTTAATATCTATATCTAATCTAATTCTACTTCCATTTTCTAAAGAATTTCCCAAAGCAATAATTTGCTCAACAAAGTAGTATTTTACTTTTAAATTTACTTTTTTATCAATTTTATATCCAGCCGCTAATTCAATTCCACTAAAGTTAGTTAAACGTCCATCAGGAGATTCTGATGAAGAATAGTCCCATCTTGCCCAATCATTTTGAGCAAGAAAATCAACTGCTGAAAATTTTTCAAGTTTTGTATAAGTTGCAGTGAATAACCAATCTCTTATATTTAAAAAATCACCATATTTTAGGCCTATAACAAATCCAGATTTCTGGTTTTTTAGATTGTTAGGTATTGAATCATTTCCATTGTAATCTTGTGAATTTTTGTAATAATCAAATTCTGAGTACAAAGGAATATCTTTAATAATTTTGAATTTAGAGCCTATATGTAGAATAGAATAATTTATATAAAAGTTATCATTTCCATCAGGAATATCTGGGATATTTTTGAAATAGTAAAATGATGGGAATAATGATATTCTCTTATCAAAAAAAGAAGCAGAAATTTGAAATCCTTGGAAGTAAGAATCTTTATCAAATGATTTATTTGAAGTAGCAATGATATAGTGACCACCTTTTAAATTAATGTTATCAATTATATTGGAATTAGTATTAAAATTATTTTCTAATGTTACCCCTTCTGGGTATACATTGTCACTCCAAAATAATTCGTTGTTTTTTTCAAAAGGAAAATTGTTTTTGCCTAACCAAAAAATAAAAGTTTTCCATTCACCTTGAAAGTATGCTTTCTCTATTCCAATCGGTAATGTGTTAAACTCTTTATTGCCATCTCCAAGTGTTAATTGTGGGTCTTGTTGTTTAATAGGATTGCCAGTTCGAATTCTAAAACCTACTTCATACCATTTATATTTGTATGTGGCTCCTGCTCTTAATCTATAACGTAGTCTTGACCTATCTTCTCTGTAAGAACCATCAGATTTTTTAGAATCCCAATCTTGTTCAATGCGAAAACGAAAATCTGCATTAAAGGATAGTCTAGAAAAGAGAGAATCAATTTGAGCATTTATGCTTGCAGGAACTATAAAAAGAATAAATATGTATATTAGTTTTTTCAAATTGCTGCCAACGTTGTTGTATATGGTTTGTTGCGTGTTTCAAGCAACCAATTTAGTAAATAATTACTGACAAAGAAAGTCCGTGAGGACTTTCGTAAGTAGGCAAGAAACCAGCAATAAATTATATACAGTGTTACCTTTAGTTTTTTTTCGTTTTATAGTCGATATTTTATCGGATTCGCTGCACCTTTTTTCTTTGTATGAGCTAACGATTTATTTATATATTTTTCCCTTATTTCAGATTTTGCAATTTCTCCATTAAAACCCCAACGATTTTTTCTTTTATTATTTGGTGTTTCAATTTCGTACCATTCTTTAATTTCAAATACCTCGATTACAATTCCACAATATTCAGAAAGTGCATATTTTGTAGTTTTCCTTTTTTGTTCTCCAACAACCCAAGCTTGTTTTGTCGATTCGTAAATTTCGTTACTTGAATTTCCCCTTACATACTTTTTGTTAATATTTATTATAATTACTGGGTCAGTCAATTCAGTCAAAGGTTTTGCATTATGAATTCGTACAATTTCATCTGCTGTCATAAGTCCTTTTCCACTTGAGTGATGTCCTAAAACTAAATTAGAAAATTCAAAACCAAATTTATTTCCGAAATCAATTATTGAAGCCTCAATTTCAAAGGCTTCTTTTTCGGTTAATCCGTGTCTTATAATTATATGTTCAACTTCTAATCCACTTTCTATGATTTCTCGGATTGTGTCAAGTTTTAAATTAGAATTGTCATCTTTAATTGCACAATTTTGGTGATTAAAAACTCTATTTCCAATTCCTTTACCAATATAAAAAGGTTTTTTGTCATTCGGATTTATTAATGCGTAAACATAGAAATCTAATTTTTCAATTGTTAGTTGGTCAAACATTCAGCCGGTTTTTTTGGTAAATTAAAGGTAACGGTTAGTATAAGAATAGTTGCGGGTTTACGTGCGAGGATTTTCCGCAGGAAAATCAGACGTAGTAAACTTGCAACGACCTTTGGTTAAGCCCAAAATTGAGCAATTATTTTTATACATTGTTGTAAGTAGTTTTTATTCAAACCACCTTTCTAATCTTCTTTTTGTTCTGTCAAATGCAACTCTTTCCCAAACAACTTCAAAACCATTCCAGAGTGTTCTAACTTTTGCTCCGCCATCTCTATAAATTATAAATTGGATGTCTTCAAACTCTATATATACATTATTAACGTCGTTTTCAGAAGCCATATATTTCTTATTTTTTTCTTTAACATCGTCAATTCTATTCAATATTTTTTTCGCTTTTTCTAAAGGTATATACCTAAATCCATAAGCAGTTTGAACAACTCCATATTCATTTCTATTTTGACCAAAAAATGCTAAGAGCAATCCTTTCTCTTTTACCTCATCACAATTAAAAGCTACAGAAATTAAACCAGCACTATTATCGGAAGCTAGACTTTCAGTTTCAAATTTTATTTCTTTATCATTTGCAGGTCCAATAATATACTTTACTATATATTCTTTTGACCGGAATTGACTTATTTCTTTCGCAACTTCTTTCTTATCTGCATCAGCAGCAACAAAACTTAAAGCAGCTAATCCAGTGGGAATAAGAACATCAGCAACATCTTGTCCATAAGTTGAGTTTATTGTGTGAATTATAGCTATTAATATTATAAATTTTCTTTTCATATTGATTAGTTTGATGATTTTCGGTTAAATTACTTACAACGGTCTAGTATATGAAAAGTAGGCGATTTCGAAGCACTAAACTTTCGGTTGAGCATGAACTTTTATACGAGCCAAAAGCTCTGAATTTAATACTACTCCGCCTATTTTTTATATACAATGTTAGGCACAGTATTATTTCGCTATAGTTTTCAATTCTGCAATATCACTTTTGTTAAAAAAACTCTTTACACTTTTAATAAAGCTATTATTCAAGTTTAGTTTAAGCTCTTTTCTCTCACTAATCTCAATGTTATAATCTTTAGATAATTCATCTAAGTATTTGTGATAAGTCCTATTTAGCACAAGTGATTTGCTTTCATCTTCGTTTGATAATATTATATCTAAATGATTTTGATGAAATGTATACTCATTTAGGTTTATTTTTTCGTTGATATTTGGCAATAAAAAGCGTTTTTGTATTAGTTCAAATGAATTTTTATTTTCTTGTAATCTCACTATTACTCCTTTCTTAATTTTACCATACTTTTTATTTGTCAGAACTAAAATGGATAGATTTTCTCCATCGGTTAATTTTTTCTGTTTACTTCTCATTAAGTTTAATAAAGGATAAACTATTAGATATTTAGTTTTATTTATGAGCTTTACTGAACGTCTGTAAAAAAAAAGCGAAACAAAAAACATCAATGCTGCTATAATTACTGAGGTAACCGGACTTATAATACTAATTATAATAAAAACAGCAGCTATTACAATTTTTATAATCTCTAAAACTGCATCGATAAATGGTACTGGCGATAAAAAAATTAAAATATCAATGAAAAATTTAAATGCCATAACAATGATTAAAAAGTATAAAGAGACACCTAAAATCAAAAATGTTTTGAAACTAATTGAAAGAAATCCTGCTTGGTAAACTATTTCATTGTGCGTAGGTTCGTTAGAAATAAATGTTGGTGCCAAAATTACAATCCCATTTACTATTAATGCAGCTTTATTTGAAAGGTAGGTGTCAACCAAGCCGATTGTTGCAGTAGCTTTATTTGTTTTAAAAACTGTACCTACTAAAGCAGTAAAGGAAAAAAGTAAACCGAATAAAATTAATACAATCCAGCTACCAAAAAATGGATTTGTTGCAACGTAATCGTTATGAAAACCTACTTTGGAACAAATTGACGTTAAAAAAACAGTTAAGTAAGGATTTATTCCCATCGGTGCTAACTGAGCAAACTGTTCGACTAAAGCGGAATTTTGATTTATTGTTTCTGGAATTTCCAAATCCCCTGTTTGTGCTTGAAGCAAAAGTGGAAATAAAATTATAGTCAGTAGAATTTTTTTCATTATGAGTTGTTTTATTGTGCCTAACGTTTATGTTTATGGAAAGTTGCGATTTTGTGAACGAGGAATTTCCGAAGGAAATTCAGAAGTTTGCAAAAAAGCAACAAACTTTAATTAAGCTAAAAGTAGCAATTTTTTATAAACGGTGTTGTAAAATGCGTGTTTAATTTCTCCATTTTAGTTTCCTGCAATTTATGTTTTTTCGTTTTTAAATTTCTTTTTTTTGTGGTTCCACTTTATTCTTTTAGTTTTCCATTTTTTCTCAATTCCGCATTTAGCTCAATTCCGCAATTTGATTTTCCGAGTTTGAGTAAATTCCCATTTTTTTTATCTTCAGTAATTATTTTTTTATTGGATTTATTGAAAATTACCCTACTTATTATAATAATTTTCTATCATTTTTTTTCGCACTAAATTACCAAAGTAAAAAATTACAATACCAATGAAATAGAATGAAATGCAATCTAAAAAGCTATTTAAATTTACAACTTTAGTAAAATAAAAAATAATTGTTATTATTAAAGGTATAATAAATATAAAATAAATAGACGTTAATTTTTCCATTTTTTGTCGTTTGTTTTCAGAATAATAATTTCGTTTTGAACAAATGTTTTTATTTTACTTCTAAAAGTATTAAAAGTAAAATGCACTTTAAAAAGAATTTACGTTTTTCTGAAGTATATCAGCCAGTTTTTTACAACTGGTTATATGTTTACAAAATACGTCGTTTTTGGGGTTTATTTTCCGGATATCGACGTATTTTTATCGTTGTTATCAGAAATAAATGTAGTACTTTTTTGTGAATTTTTATAATAAGCTACAATTAAATCTAATGGGTTATTTATCTTTTTTATAGCATCACTCTGTACATGAGTATATACCATAGTTGTTTCTGGTTTACTATGCCCCAATAAGGCTTGTATGTATCTTATATCTGTACCACTCTCTAATAAATGTGTGGCATAACTATGTCGTAACGTATGTGGTGTAATCACCTTTTGTATACGAGCTCTTTCTACACTTCTTTTTAAAAAACTTCGAACAGATGTGGCAGCATAAGGTATATGTTTGCTATCGTTTTCTATTAAATACTGCTGAGGTGTATAGGTGTTTAAATAATTATGCAACATGGGTACTATACTCTTTGCTATGGGTACATACCTGTCTTTTCTACCTTTTCCCATGCTTACCCTTACCATTTGCCTTTCAAAATCTAAATCTTTAAGTTCTAATTTTAAAAGTTCTCCAATACGTAAACCAGATGAATACAATAAAGCAATACAAACGCGGTGCTTTAAATTTTTTGTGACCTGTATTAAACGAATCACTTCTTCTTTAGACAATACACTTGGTAATTTTTTATCCTTTCTTGGTGCAATACTTTTAAAATCTAATTCAAAATTTGCTTTAGTATATATTAAAAAATGTTTTAAAGCACTTATCAATTGCCTATGTGTGCTAATAGATGGATTCTTTTTTATAAAATCAGCTTCAATATATTGCTCAATTTCTCTAACATTTTCTATCGTTTCTTTTTGATGATAGAGTATAAAATCTCCCACTAAATAAGTATAGGTTTTTATAGTGCTAACACTGTAACGTTTTCCTTTTAAGTAGGTATAAAATCCATTTAATAAGCTTCTTTCTTTTTCTGTTAATTTAATTTTTAAAGTGGTAGTAGGGGTAAATTGTTCAAAATTAACATCGGTAATCTTAACTAACTCCTCTTTAACCAATAGGTAGTTTTCTTTTGTAAAGGGTAAATGCCAACAAGATAGCTGTTTACTCCACCTTACATTGGGTAATTTTTTTACAATGGTTATTAAAGGATCATGATATTCAAAATATAAACAAAGACGTTGTGTACCTCTATGTTTCTTAGAGAGTACTGTAATAGGAGGATATGTACTAATCTTTTTCAAAGCGAAATAAACTTACAAAAAATATTGCTATCATAAAAATAGAATTTTGTAAAAAATAGTGATTAACTAAGTAAATGTTGTTTAAAAGTAACTTAGATTTTATGGTAAAGTTGCTTTACTTTTTTAGTATTCGTAAAGAGAAAGTAAAAATTTAATGTAGTAATTTAGATAAAAAATACTAGAATATATATTTAAAAATACTAGAATAAAAATAAATAAATAGTAGTAAAAATATATATTTGTATATATTGAAGACTAAATAAGCTACTTACAATATACAAAAAAATACCTAAATATGTCATTACGTTATAGAATTACTAAAAGAAATAACTCCATAAAAAACAATACAGAACAATATATTTTGCAAGCTGTAAATACGGGTACCATAGATTTAGATAATATTAGTAGACTAATTAGTAATGAGTGTAGTTTACATGAAGTTGATGTAAAAGCAGTTTTAATTGCTTTGGGCTTAAAACTAGAATTTTTTCTTACAGATGGTAAAATAGTAGAGTTAGGTGATATTGGTCGTTTTAAAATGGGTTTTAGTGGTACTGCTAGTAACGACCCTACTACATTAACCCCTAAACTTAACATTAAAAAATACCATATAAACTATCAACCCTCTAAGAAATTAAAACAACGTTTAAAAGCAGGTGTAGATACTTATAAAGAGGGTAGAAGGGTTTAACCTAAACATAAAAACATAAAAAAAGGCGCTATTTTATAGCGCCTTTTTAATAGTATGGTTTAAAACCTATGCTAACATAGTAACAGGGTTTTCTATATACGTTTTTAAGGTTTGTAAAAATTGCGCACCTACAGCACCATCTACAGTTCTATGATCGCACGTTAAGGTTAACTTCATCGTATTACCTACAACAATTTGTCCGTTTTTAACTACTGGTTTTTCTACAATAGCACCAACCGATAAAATGGCTGAGTTAGGTTGGTTAATAATAGATGTAAAGTTATCTATACCAAACATACCTAAGTTAGATACTGTAAACGTACTGCCTTGCATTTCTGCAGGAGTAATTTTTTTGTTTCTTGCTTTACCAGCTAAATCACGCACAGCAGATCCAATTTGTGTTAAGCTTAAACTATTTGTGTGCTTAATTACAGGTACTAATAAACCTTCGTCTACAGCTACAGCCACACCAACATGTATGTGTTTGTGGTAAAGTGTAGCATTATCGTTCCAAGACGTGTTTACTTGTGGGTGTTTTTGTAATGCCATAGCACAAGCCTTAACCACCATATCATTAAAAGATACTTTTGTATCTGGTATGCTATTTATGGTTTTTCTAGAGGCAATTGCGTTATCCATATCTACTTCAATATTTAAACTAAAGTCTGGTGCAGAAAATTTAGAATTCCCTAAAGATTTTGCAATGGCTTTACGCATTTGAGAGTTTTTAACTTCTTCAGATTTTTCTTCGCCAGCAGCAACAAAACTCATAGCAGGAGCAGGTGTAGCACTAGCTGCTGCTTTTGGAGCAGTAGCAGTAGTAGAAGGTGTAAAGTTTTCTACATCTTTCTTTATAATTCTACCATTTTCTCCAGAACCAGAAATATCTGCTAAATTATAACCTTTATCTTCTGCAATCTTTTTAGCTAAAGGAGATGCAAAAATGCGACCTCCAGAAGTGTTTTGTGTATTTTGTGCTGGTTTAGCAGTAGTTTCTTCTTTTTGCTCAGCTTTTGTTGCTTTCTTATCTTCTTTTTTACTATCTGCCTTTTCAGAAGTATTTGCAGTAGCACCACCATTAGCCACAATTGCACTAACGTCTGTACCTTCTGGACCAATAATAGCTAATAAACTATCTACAGGTGCAGTTTCACCTTCGTTAACACCAATATGTAAAAGAGTACCTTCGTAAAAAGACTCAAACTCCATAGTAGCTTTATCAGTTTCTATTTCTGCTAAAATATCTCCTTCTTCTACAGCATCTCCTGTACTTTTTAACCAAGAAGCCACAGTACCATCTGTCATAGTATCACTTAAACGTGGCATAGTAATTACTTGCACACCATCTGGTATAGCAACAGTTTCTGAAGCCTCTGTATGACTATCGTTAGCAGTAGTTTCTTCTTTTGGTGTTTCTTTAGTTTCTTCTTCTTTAGTTTCAGAAGCGCCACTTAATAAGCCAGAAATATCTTCGCCTTCTTCACCAATAATAGCTAGTAGTTGATCTACAGGAGAAGTTTCACCTTCTTGAACACCTATATGCAACAACGTACCTTCATGAAAAGATTCGAATTCCATGGTTGCTTTATCAGTTTCAATTTCTGCTAAAATATCACCTTCTTCAATTTTATCTCCAACTTTTACTAACCATTTTGCCACAACACCTTCTTCCATGGTGTCACTTAAACGCGGCATATTTACAACTGTAGCCATATCTTAACTTATAAAAGGATAATCTTCTTGTTCGTAAACAACATCATATAATTGTTGAGGATCTGGGAATGGAGAGTCTTCTGCAAATTGCTCACATTCTTTCACCATTTTCTTCACCTCTTTATCCATTGCTTTAATGTCTTCTTCAGTGCCATACCCTTTTTCTAAGATAATATCTTTTACTTGGGTAATTGGGTCTATTTTTTTGTACTCTTCAACTTCGTCTTTAGTTCTATAGTGTTGTGCATCAGACATTGAGTGTCCTCTATATCTATAGGTTTTCATTTCTAAGAACGTTGGGCCATCTCCACGTCTTGCTCTTGCTAAAGCTTCATCTACAGCTTCTGCAACCTTAACAGGATTCATGGCATCTACAGGTCCACAAGGCATTTCGTAACCTAAACCTAATTTCCAAATATCTGTATGGTTTGCAGTACGTTCTACAGAAGTACCCATAGCATAACCGTTATTTTCACAAATAAAAATCACTGGTAATTTCCATAGCATGGCTAAGTTAAAAGCTTCGTGTAAAGAACCTTGTCTTGCAGCACCATCACCAAAACACGTTAACGTAACTCCATCACTCCCTTTATATTTGTCTGCAAAAGCAATACCAGCTCCTAAAGGAATTTGACCACCTACAATACCATGACCACCATAGAAACCAAATTCTTTAGAGAAAATGTGCATAGAACCACCCATACCTTTAGAGGTACCAGTAGCTTTACCATATAATTCTGCCATTACTTTTTTAGGATCTTCGCCCATACCAATTGGCTGTACGTGATTTCTATATGCAGTAATCATTTTATCTTTAGATAAATCCATGGCATGTAATGCACCTGCCAAAATAGCTTCTTGACCATTGTACAAGTGTAAAAATCCTCTAACTTTTTGCTGAATGTAAACAGAGGCTAATTTATCTTCGAACTTGCGCCAAAATAGCATGTCTTTGTACCAATCTAAATAGGTTTCTTTGGTAATTTTTTTCATTATAAATAATCGTTGTTTGTTTAGTTTATAATCAAATTGAAAATAACTGAGAATACAAAAATAACGGTTTTATAGACAATAAAAAAACGCGTTATTTTAAAATTTAGCGCAATCGTTTTCGCCAGGTTTTTATTTGTCTTTGGCTACTAGTAATGTGGCTTTTGCGCCAGTGGCTAAATTCCACTCATTAGAAGAAAGCAACATACCAGCATCATTATACACCTTAAAAGCAGCTGTATTAGGTCCAGAACTTCCTTGGTTTAATGCTACAAAAGAGATTTTATTAAGACCTACATCTAAAGGAATATTAAATTTTTGATAGCTAGTAGTTAATGTAATATTATACACAACTGGTATATCGTTTACATAAATGGTTACTCTATCTCCATCAGGGTATTGAAAATCTCTACAAATAATATTAACACTTGCAGAATTGGTTCTAACACTTCCTAAATCTTGGTCTATTTTAGGAATGATGTATTGCCCATTTATTTTTTTAAAAGATTTTAAAAAGCGCTGTTCGTTAATTTTGGCTAATGACAGTATGCCTTTGTTATTTGCACTATCTTCTTGTTGTTTCTTTTTTAGTTTTTCTTTTTCTTTTTCATATGCTTTTTCAAAACCACTAGCACCACTTAACTCAATTGAGTTTGGCTTTTTAGCTTCTTTGGCATTATTAAGAAGTATGGTTTTCTTTTTGCCTTTTTCTTTACCTCCTTTATTAGAATCTAATTGAGCAGATAGGGTTATACTACTTAGTAATAGTATTAGTAAAGAAAAAGTGGTTTTTTTAATTGTCATATTACGTAATTAATTCTAAAAGAATGTAGTGCAAATATAATGCCGATTTTAAATGAAGTACTTTAGATTTTGTTAAAAAACTTATTCTACAGAAAAGTTAAAATAAGTTTTAGGGTAAGGTTCATTATTTAATGTAAAATGCCACCACTCATTATCATAAGGTACAAACCCATTTAAAAGCATAATTTCTCTTAGGTACATTCTATTATCTTTTTGCTTTTTGGAAATGTCTTTATAAAAAGGATGTGAGGCTTCACCAAAAAAATCATAAGGGCTTCCCATATCTAACTCTTTATTAGTGGTTAAATCTACAATGGTTAAATCTACTGTACTACCTCTGGTATGTCCAGATTTAGAGGCAATGTAACCTCTTTTAAACAGTTCGCTTTTAGGAACTTTTGGGTAGTATTGTTTTTTCATAAGTGTATCATTCACCTCTTTTGCCCATCTTACAAAATGATCTACGGCTTGTTGAGGTCTGTAACCATCATAAATTTTTAAACTTAATCCTTTAATAGATAGTATTTTTTGCACCTCGTTTAAAGCTAAAGCAGTTTTTTTAGTAACAATTAAACAGTTGTTTTTATAGCCATCTATTTTTTGCCCAATAAAATTGTTAGTACCAAAGTAGCGTAACTCAACTTGTATGGTGTTATCTATATCATCTAAATACACAAAATCTTTAGGCATAGTGTTATTTTGCCCTTGATGCGTTATCGTAAAAAGAAAAAAAGAAATGACAACTAAATATTTCATAACTCAAAAATAAGAAAAGAATAATAGTTCTATTATTAGTAATTTTGTTTTATGGAAGAATTAACACTTACAACGCCTGCTTTATTGTTTTCGGCAATTTCTTTAATAATGCTAGCGTATACCAATCGTTTTTTAGCCTATGCAGCTGTAATTAGAAATTTACACGATAAGTATTTAAAAGAAAAAGACGATTCGCTTTTAAGACAAATTATAAATTTAAAAGCAAGATTGTATTTAACCAAATGGATGCAAATATTTGGTATTACTAGTTTGTTATTGTGTGTGTTAACAATGTTTTTAATTTATGTAGAATACAAAGTGATAGCTATTTGGATTTTTGGAATAGCTTTGGTTTTACTGTTAATTTCTTTAGGCTTACTTATTCGAGAAATACAAATTTCTACCCAGGCTTTACAACATCATATAGAAGATATAGAAGAACACTTAAAAGCTAAGAAGTAGTTGGTTTTATAAAAAAGTAATCGTCGTTTTTTGCAAAACGACGAGTTACCAAGTAAACTAATAAAACCAAGTATTAGTACTATTATTAGAGTTAGCTATTCTAATAAAAATTTTAAAAAATTAAATAAAGACATGGCTACAGCTACTACAGTTGTAATAAGTATAGAATCTCTAAAAGCTTGAATAAATGAATTCATGGTTGGTTAATTTTTTGGTTGATTGATTTTTTTTGGTTGATTGATTATTGTTTTGAATTCTTATTTCGCAGAAACACTGCCACCAGAAGAAGATTTTTTATTGATTTCTCTTGGGTTGCCTTTAAAATCGATATCTCCACCACTAGAAGCTTTTGCATTAATACTTTCTGATGCGTAAATATTGATATCTGCACCACTAGAAACATTTACAGTAGCATTTTTACTAATTAGCTTATAAGCCTCTATAGAAGCACCACTGTTAGCTCTAGATGTATGGTTATTAGCAGTTCCAGAAATTCTAATATCAGAACCACTAGTAGCACTTGTTTCTACAGTATCTGCATCTAAAGCAATTCTAATATCTGCACCACTAGTAGCACTTATTTTTATAGTTTCTACTTTTAATACATCTTCTGTATACACATCAGATCCGCTTGTGGCAGTTAAGCCTTCTAAGTTTTTTACGGTTACATACACTTTTCTAGCTTTTGCTTGCCAAATACTCTTTTCTGAATAAATTTTTAATACACCATCATTAACTTCTGTAATAATAATGTCGTGTAAATTTTCATCTGCTTCTAAGGTTACTTTGTTTTTAGTTCCTTGAGATAAATACAAGTCTAAACCAGTGCTCACCTTAATTTTTGTGAATTTTTGAGACGTACTTCTATCTGCAGTGACAACATTTCTGTTTCCATTTACTCTGTTAAACATATTAACGTTACAAGAGCTCATTAAAACTGAAACAAAAAGTAAAGCAAGAAGTTTTTTAGTTGTTGATTTCATTCGGATTTATTTTTTATGGTTCAAATGTCTTTAATAAGACGCCAATTTTAAAAGTTTGGTTACTGAATTGTCGATTTTTTATACTGAGTTGTTACTAAATATCAATTTCTGTTTTATCTTCTAAAATTGTAGTTGACTCATTTATAATAACCTCACTCACTTCTTTTTTCTCTTCAATCTTTTCTTCTTTACAATCTGTACATTCTAAAGTATCGTCTGTCATAATAAAATAATGGTTAGCCATGTCTTTATCATAAATGTCTTCTGAATTATCTATATTGTATAAGAAATTACGAATACTGTTATCAAAATAAACATAGACACCTTCTGTTACATAAAAAATGATATTTACTTCTTCATCTTTCCAGATGTTTTTAAATTCAGATAAATAATAGGCATCTAAAACAATAGTGTTATCTTCTATTTTAAAATTGTATTTAATGTTTTCGGCATTTTTATTTGCATTCGATTTGTTTTTACCTCTAGACTCTTTTTGAATAATAAAGTAGTTTTCATTCGCATTACTTTTTCTAACATCTACTTTAATGTAGCTTCCATAAGTCATTTTTTTACCTTCAACTTCAACTTCTTCTTTAGAAGTAGTTCTTCTTAAATTATGACGATAATATAAATTGTCATCGTTTATCATTTTAAGTTGTAAAGTATCATTAGCAACAACATTTATGGTATTTTTTTGAGAAGATTGGCCATACACAGTATGCGATGTGCCAAACTCTAATCCTGTAAAAATCAAACCTAACAAAGAAACTAACCAAATACCTAATAATGTTAAAGATGTAGGTTTGTTTATTTTTTGAACATTGCTAGATAATATTCTTAACCCTAGTATAAATAAGACTAAGAAAGGAATACCAACTAATAAAAATACAAATAGCGTTAATAACCATTTTGGTAAAACCGACTCATAAAAGAATGGTGGATACTGTAAAAACTCGCCATCTACATTTAACCATTCTAAACTACCTACAGAAAACCCTCCAATAATTAGAGATAAAATAACAGCAGCAGAAACAAATATGATAATGATTCCGATAAACTTACCAATGATCTTAAATATCGCTAAGATTATTTTTCCAATAGTGTCAAAAAAGTCACTTGCTCCGTTATTTTTTTTTGTCTTTCCCGAAAAAGTTTCTGTCATTTTTTCAGAAAACTCATTAGCACCTTCTTTAATTTTTTCAGATGCTTTATTAGCAACATCTCTTACGTTTTCAGAAACGTTAGAAAACTCTTCTCTAATTTTACGTTCTATATTGTCTATATTAACAGGCTCACCCTGCATTTGTAATTTTTCTGCAGTAGTTTTAGCTTCTGGTAAAAGAATCCAAAGAATAATGTAAAGTAATACTCCAAAGCCTCCAAAAATAAATAAAGCTAAAAGCCCTAAACGAATCCAAATGGTATCTATATCTAAATAGTGTGCAATACCTGATGCTACACCACCAAGAAATTTATCATCTCCATCTCTAAATAATTTTTTTCCTGAAGAGCTGTTTCTTTGATACGAATATGAAGATTGGTCATAAGACTCTTCTGCTTCAGCATAGTCTTCTGGCTGCCCCATAATTCTAATAATATCTTCTATATCACCTTCGTTTACCACTTGTCTTGCATCTGTGATTTTTTCAGATAAAAGTTCGCTAATTCTAGCTTCTATGTCAGCAATAATCTCATTTTTTCCTTGAGGATCATCACTCAAAGATCTAGAAATAGATTCTAAATATCTTTTTAGTTTTTGATAAGCAGTTTCGTCTATATGGAAGAAAAATCCGCCTAAATTTATGTTTATAGTCTTATTCATTTGTAGTTGATTTTTTACTAGTTACTTGGTCTACTGCATTTACTAAATTGCTCCATGTTTTACTTAATTCTTTTAAAAACATACCTCCGTTTTCTGTTAAAACGTAATATTTTCTTGGTGGTCCAGAAGTCGATTCTTCCCATCTATAGGTTAATAAACCTGCGTTTTTTAAACGAGTTAGTAATGGGTAAATGGTGCCTTCTACCACAATCATTTCAGCACCTTTTAATGTCGATAATATTTCAGAAGTGTATGCATCTCCATGTTTTAAGATAGATAAAATGCAGAATTCTAAAACACCTTTTCGCATTTGTGCTTTTGTGTTTTCAATCTTCATATATTGTCATTTATTTTATAAATTTTATTGTAAGTGGGTATTTGTAATTTTCTCCTTCTTTAGCTTTTAAGCTTGCAATTATTACTAGTGCAATACCAATAACATAAATAATACCTGCAACAGAACCCAAACCTATAAAGCCAAAAAGATTCGGAAAATCTAAATCGAAACTTAAATTAAAATTTCTACTATTTAAAAAATTATTGTGTCTGCTAAATATAGAACCCAAAGCAAAAGGCACAAATATGATAGATATTAAAAATACATACAGTGTATAACTAATATTAAAATTTACAGCTTCTTTACCTTGTTCATCTAAAAACAAACTTCTGTCTTTTAAGGTTTGCCATGCAATTAAAGGCGTAATGATGTTGCCAAAAGGAAACATAAAGCCTGCAAATGCAGAAATATGAATTAAAAAAGCGTTAGTGTTTTCTCTATTTTGTTTCATAATTATTGGTTGATATAATACTTTCTTATGCAAATATATATCTTTAAGAAGGTATTATGCAATACATAGTACCTTTATTTAACATTTTATTAACATATATCTTCTTGTAAAAGTTTGTTTAAAAAGTCTTAAATTGCCAATAAAATAAAGGACTAATGAAGATTACACCTAAGAAAATTAATGCTTTCATGTTTTTTAAATTACCATTAGCTTGGTTATCTGGTATGCGTGTAAAAAAGCTAAATGAGACTACTTGCGAAGTTTTTATTAAGCATAAATGGATAAATCAAAATCCTTTTAAAAGTATGTTTTGGGCTGCACAAGGTATGGCTGCAGAAATGAGTACAGGTGTTTTAGTAATGCAAGAAATAGAAAAATCGAAACGCAATGTATCTATGTTAGTTACTCACCAAGAAGGAGATTTTTTTAAAAAAGCTACAGGTAAGATTTTATTTACATGCAAAGGAGGTAGTCAAATTAGAGAAGCCATACAGCGTTCAATAGAAACAGGAGAAGGGCAAGTCATTACACTACTTTCAGAAGGTATAAACGCAGACAATATTAAAGTGTCTAGTTTTAAATTTCAATGGAGTTTAAAAGTAAAGTAAGTGTAAATATCACTCTTTCTTTTTTTTATAAAACTAGCTACCTTTTAAAAAATTAAACTCCATATTTGATTTACTTAATGGTATTAGTATAAGCTTTTTTTTTGCTTTATAATAGAATTGTGGTAGTTGTAATTTTACAATTAAAAAAACATTCTTATATTTGGAAGATAAATTGAAAAATTTATGTAATAAAAGTTGGGGGATGATTATTACGTAATACA
>Ga0209653_1001419_pt1 | contig 19216 bp, 22 predicted proteins | sample SaaInl6LU_22_DNA_FD_184644 | JGI IMG/M metagenome (GOLD analysis project Ga0209653, IMG submission 184644) | Marine microbial communities from expanding oxygen minimum zones in the Saanich Inlet - ESP_116LU_22_DNA (SPAdes) (version 2) | ecosystem: Environmental > Aquatic > Marine > Intertidal...
TTGCCGCCGTGATAGGCGTTGGTGCAAGTCTTTGTGCCATTATCTTGCTTACTATTCTAAAAATGGCGCTTAAAATTAAAGAAAAAATGAAGGGTTAACCTTGCGTTAAAGCAATCACTGCTACGCCAGCGCGTTCTAAAAACTCAATGCCCGAGACATCTTTATATGCTTTTGCATAAACCACTCTCTTGATGCCTGCTTGATGGATAAGCTTGCTGCATTCTTTGCAGGGCGATAAGGTAATATACAACGTAGCGCCAGCACAAGATTGGGTTGAAGAAGCAACTTTCATAATTGCATTTGCCTCGGCGTGTAACACATACCATTTGGTGTAGTGATCTTCATCTTCACAAGCATTTTCAAAACCAGTGGGTGTTCCATTATAGCCATCAGAAATTATCATACGGTCCTTGACAATAAGTGACCCTACTTGCTTGCGTTGACAATGCGATAGCTTGGCCCACTCCATCGCCATACGCATATAGGCTGTATCGTAGCGCAATTGTTTCTTTTCAGCTTTGCTCATAATGCTTTGGTTGCCGTAATTAAAATAGGCACTAAAATACCTATAATTATGCTACTGCCTACCAAAAGACGATCGCGTTTTGAAACCCTAAAGACATTGCTCAAAATACTGTTGACTAGAACAACCAAGGCCACAACAAGAAGCTGTGCCAATTCAATACCCAAGGTAAAATACAACAGTGGGAGGCCTATTGATTTATGCGGGAAAACCATGGAAAAATACCCAGAAAAACCAAGCCCGTGGATGATGCCAAAAAAGGCAGCAAGCACAAAAAATGGCAAAGAGGGTTTGCGTTCCAAGCTGTTGTTCCAATACAAGGTGTGTAGGGCGGTGAGTACTATCGTAATCGGAATCAAAAACTCAATCCAGTTGGAAGAAAAGCGAATAATTCCGGCCGATGCTGCCCAAAGGGATAAGGTGTGGCCTATGGTAAATGCCGTTACCAGCAAAAGCAATAACCGCAATTGCTTAAAGACAAACGGCAGCGACATGGCCACCAAAAACAGCAAATGGTCATAAGCATTGATGTCTAAAATATGCTCAAAGCCCAGTCGTAAATAAAATATAAAATCGTTCATGATGTGCTAAAATCCTCGTTCGTTTTTAATGTCTTCGTATGCTTTTTGAATACGTTGAAACTTTTCTTTTGCGGCCTCCTCTGCGGCTTGCCCTAAGTTACGCACTTTATCTGGATGATGCTTTTTAACCAAGTTTCTATACGCTTTTTTGATCTCGTTGTCCGTGGCCGTTTTGGGTACTTCCAGTATGGTGTATGCGCTGTCTGTATGGGCTACAAACATGGCCTTGATACTGTTGTAGTCAAGGGTGCTTATGCGCATATAGCCCGCAATCTCCAAGAGTTTTTCTAGCTCTGGAGGCGAAACACGACCGTCGGCTTTGGCAATGCGAAACAAAAAGTCGAGCATCTGTAAACGGGCGCCATATTGCGTTCTACTGGCAAGAAATTGTCCTATTTCTACAGCAGAAATTCCCGTTTGTTTGAACTCAGCATTATAAACGCGGAAAATTTGATTAGCGCGTTCCTTGCCAAAAAACTGCACAAACTGTGCCCGCACATAATCCAGTTCGGATTGCGTTGTTTTGCCATCGGCTCTAATCACCATGCTAGCCAATGCCAACAGACGCAACTCAAAATCTTGTTGGGAAACACGTGTGGTTTGGAAAGAGGTGGTGAACTTCGTGCGCGTATTTGTTTCCAAAAGACTGCCCAAGAAAAAGCCCAGCAAGGCTCCAGGAAACCGAAAGATCATATAGCCAATAAATGCAAATAGCCAACGCACGCTGCAAAAATACAAATGAAAATAAGGTATACCCTATTTTAATCATCTTATATTATATTACATTTACGCCATGCGATTTCCAGAATCCAAACGTTTTGAAAAAACACGCTCTTTTGTGCAAAAGCACTTAGAGGGCGGTACTAAAATTTTAGACTTGGGTACTCCCAATGACTTGTCTAAATTTATTGCCTCCACAGGGTATAGGGTGCAAAATACCAAGGGAGAGAATCTCGATACAAACTTCCATTCCTATTTAGATACGGGTGTAGATTGCGTTACTGCTTTTGAAATATTTGAACATATGTTGGCGCCATTTAATATTCTTAGTCAACTTAAAACCCAGAAGCTTATTGCTTCTGTCCCTCTTAAGCTGTGGTTTGCATCTGCTTATTGGAACACTAAAGACGATTGGGACAAACACTACCACGAGTTCGAGCAAAAACAGTTTGATTTTTTACTTGATAAAAGTGGGTGGGTTGTCAAAGACAGCCTCACTTGGGCTTCGCCAGACCCTAAAAAAATTGGGTTAAGACCATTATTGCGATATTTTACACCCCGCTACTATATGGTCTATTGCGAACGTGCCTAAAAATCCAACAGCTTCCTTATCTTTGTGCTCTAAATAATGTGCTATGTATCCTGCTGAAATTGTTAAACCCATGCGCGACGAACTTACCGCGGTAGGTTTTGACCAATGTACTACTCCAGAAAGTGTTGCTTCGGCAATAAATCAAAAAGGCACTACGCTCGTAGTAGTGAACTCTGTTTGTGGCTGTGCTGCTGCCAACGCTCGCCCAGGTGTGCGTATGTCGCTTGACAATGACAAAACACCCGCACAACTCGTTACGGTATTTGCCGGTGTAGACAAAGAAGCTACCGCAGAAGCAAGAGGTCTTATGGTGCCCTTTCCTCCTTCATCACCCAGTATTGCGCTGTTCAGTGACGGAGAATTGGTACATATGCTCGAAAGACATCACATTGAAGGAAGACCTGCTGATATTATCGCAGAAAACCTAAAAGAAGCATACAACGCCCACTGCTAAAACACACCAATGGCTAAGCTAATATCCTATCCGCTTAGCGTACTATACTACCTCTTATTTGGGTTTACCCTCATATTTTTTGATGGTGTTCAACGTATCTGCTATTTTATTCTTGGCTTTAAGGCGCACCGCGCGAGCATCATTGTGCTAAATTTTTTGTTGTTGCGCTGTCTCAATATTCTAGGAACCCGTTTTGTTTTTGAGTGTCCTTTTACATTAGAAAAAAACCAGTCGTATATTTTTGTTGCCAACCACCAAAGCACCTATGACATACCGCCACTTATTTGGTATTTGCGAAAGGCCTATCCAAAGTTTGTGGGTAAAAAAGAGTTGGGCAAAGGGATTCCGAGTATTTCGTTTAATCTGAGGAACGGCAGTGCTGTACTCATTGATCGAAAAAACCCCAAGCAAGCACTGCATGACATCAAAGCCTTTGGAGAGAAACTAGCGGAAACGAACAGCAGTATAGTAATTTTCCCCGAGGGCACGCGAAGCAATAGCGCCAAGCCAAGGACCTTCCGGTTGGGCGGGTTAAAACAATTGATTGATGCCATGCCTGAGGCAAAATTGGTAGGCATTACCATCAATAACTCTTGGAAGCTTTCGCGCTATGGCTATTTCCCTATGGGGGCTGGTGCTAAAATTAAGCTTAAGCTGCATACGCCTGTGGATTGCCCAAGGGATAACGTAATGGAGACCCTTCAGCAGTTAGAAAAAACCATTACCGCTGATATCAATTCCTAATCAAGGCTTGGGATGCGAAGCTCAAAACGCGTAAGTGCATCGGGTGTAGAATCAAAAACGACGGAACCATCATAGGTTTCAACAATAGATTTCACCATACTCAAGCCCAAGCCCATACCACTCGTTTTTGTGGTAAAGGTTGGTTCAAAAATCCGATCCTGTAGGTCTTTTGGAATTCCCTTGCCATTGTCCTCAACAGCCAATACAATTGCTTTTTTTTCTGTGGTAATCGTCACGCAAATCTGAGGCTGCTTAACTTCTTCACATGCCTGTATGGCGTTGTTTATGAGGTTATTGATGATACGCACCAGCTGGGTGGCATCAAAGTGGGCATATGCATCGGCAACTGCCTGAAAAGAAATGGGGGCATCTGCATAGAGCTCCAAAGCGCGTCCCACAACTTCCTTAACATTGATGCGTTCTGACTGGCCTGTTGGCATGGTAGCAAACTGTGAAAAGGTCGATGCAATGGCGCTCATGGTGTCAATTTGCTGAATAAGCGATTGGCTAAACTCGTGCACCTTTTCATTCCATTCAGAATCGCCTTTTGCTACTTGTTGTTCAAAATGCTGAATGCTTAGCCGCATGGGTGTCAAGGGGTTTTTGATTTCATGTGCCACCTGTTTGGCCATTTCGCGCCAAGCTACTTCCCGCTGGGATTTGGCGAGCTTGACTGCACTGGCTTCAAGCTCATCGACCATGTGATTGTAGGCCGATACAAGCGCAGAGATTTCGCGGCTGGCATTGGTCAATTCTATTTTGGTATTCGTTTTAGAAAGTTTGGTTTGATTGAGTTTAATGCTGATGGTTTCCAAATGACGTGTGATGTAGGAAGAAACAAAAAACGCCAATATGATGGCAATAATCAACATGATCACATATACTTGAACCAAACGAATCAGAAAGGCATTGAGCTCCATTGAACTAAGCGAATCGTCGTCAAAATAAGGCACGTTAACAATGGCCAATGGTTGTCCGTTTAAGTCATATATATAAGAAAATGAGGAGCGTGTTGTTACGCCATCAGTGGTACTCACATCTATTAGCCTTTCGCCTGTATTGGGTTGCAGTCGTTCTAAAATCGCAGCCGAAAGTGTTTGCGAGGGTGTCGATTCCATCAGTTGAGAAGAACAAAGTAAATTGCCAGACAGGCTGTAAAGCCTAAAATTAATGTTTAGAACATCTGCTGTTTCCTTTAGGTGTGGCTGAAAAACCGCCGCAATGTTTGCTGCCTCCACATCCAATGGCGTGCTTTCCAAAAGGTACTTGAGTCGTTTTTTAAGTTGGTTTTCTTTACGCTCCAAACGCTGTTCGTGATAGGTATTGGACTGCTCGCTATACTGCACTATGGTAACCCCGGCAATTAATAGCGAAGCCACCATTACCAAAAAAATAAGGGCTATAAAAATTCGAGCGCGAAGAGATGGCAAGCGCATATACTACTCGTTTTTATTGCGATGACGTTTGTATAGACGAATGCCGAGCATCAGTAAAAAAGCCAAGCCAAAAAGACCTAATAAGCCAAAAATCCAATGGATGCTGTCTTTGAGTATGGCCAAGAATATCACGGCAAATAAAATAAGTGTTGCGCCTTCATTCCAAATGCGAAAAAAACGGGCGCTGCGTTGACAATTTCCTTCTAAAAACGCCTTGTAAAAACGATGGGTTTTTATGTGGTATAAAACCAATAGTCCCACAAAAACAAGCTTGACCAACATCCACGATTTCCCCAATAAAAAAGGGTTTATCCACAACATCCAAAGTCCAAAAATAAGTCCTAAAATAGCAGAAGGAACAGTTATGATTTGCCACAACCGTCGCATCATCAATTGTAACTGTGGTATGATGATGTCAGACGCCGCTTGCGGGCGGTCAGCGGCTTCAACAAGGTATACCATAAGCCGTGGCATATAGAACAACCCAGCAAAGTAGGTGATCACAAAAATCAGGTGAAGTGCTTTTATGTATAGATAATAATCCACGCCTATGTATTGTTCTAAAGGTACGCCTTTTTCAAAACTAAGAAGCTGTTGCCCATTCATCAATCCAGCGGCTGAGTACATTTACCCAGTCGTCCCGGTCGTTGATGCAAGGAACCACATGCATTTCATCGCCCCCTTTTTCTTCAAAATCTTCTTTGGCTTCCATGCCTATTTCTTCTAGCGTTTCTAGGCAATCGGAAATAAACGCAGGGGTCACAACCGCCAACTTCTTGGTGCCCGTTTTGGCAAATTTCTCAACTGTTTTGTCTGTATAAGGCCGCAGCCACTTATCGCCCGCCAAACGAGACTGAAATGAAGTTGAAAAGCTTCCCGGTCGCAGCTCTAGATATTCCGCAACCTGCTTGGTGGTTTCATAACATTGATGGCGGTAGCAATAGGCATGTGCATCAGACGGAGTTTGACAACAACTGCCATCAATCTTACAATGCGATTTGGTAATATCCGATTTGCGAATGTGACGTTCTGGTATCCCATGATAGGAAAACAGCAAGTGTTCCCAAGGTTTGTCTTGAAGGTATTCTTGAATAGAATGTGACAACACCCGAATATAATCTGCGTGATGATAAAATGCCGGCAAATGTGTAAATGACATTTTTGGGTATTGCGCAGCCCTAATTTCTTCTGCCAAAACCAAAATGGTTTCTGTAGTGGCCATGGCGTGCTGAGGGTATAGCGGTACTATCAATACCTCATCAACCCCTTTTTGATGCAGTTCTTCCAATCCTGAAGCAATAGACGGCTGGCCATATCGCATGGCAAGGGAAATAGGCACAGCGGTTTTTTTTGCAACCTTTTCGTGTAAGCGTTCCGATAAAACTATCAGTGGAGAGCCTTCGTCCCACCAAATTTTTTGATAGGCCTTTGCCGATTTTTTAGGACGCGTTTTGAGAATAATCCCTTTGACCAAAAACGAACGAAACCACTTGGGCACATCAATCACACGCTCATCCATTAAAAACTCTTCCAAATAAGGTTTGACGTCCTTAGGTGTAGGACTTTTGGGTGAACCTAAATTCACCAATAGAACTCCTTTCATAGCAACATTTTTCGTTACGAAGATACAGACAAAAGGTATTTTTTTGGTGTTGTACCAAACTTCTTTTTAAAGGCTTCAATAAAATGACTTGAATTGCTGTAGCCTAGTTGACTGGCAACCTCGTTAACATTGAACGAGCCTGTACCCAATAGTTGACGGGCGTGATTCATCTTGTGATCCAAAACAAACTGATAGACCGTACTGCCGTAAAGCTGCTTAAATCCTTCTTTTAATTTTTTTAAGCTTAAGCCTATTTCATCCGCCAAGTCGGGTAAACTCGGTGGAGCCGCCATGCGAGCGAGCATGATTTTTTTAGCATTTCGAATTTTACGCACATTTTCCTCATCAACTAAAAATGGGCACTCGGCAATATCTGTGGCTTCAGAAGGGTTAAAGTATAAGCTTAGCAGCTCATAAACTTTCCCTTTAAGATACAGCCTGCTCATCAAAGCGTTGGGTTGGTGTTGCAAAATCTGACTTAAAACAACGGCCATGGAAGGGGTAAATACATGGTCTTTGTAATATTTTTTATCAACGTTTTCGTCCGAAAGAAAACTGATTTGTTCGGCTTCTTGCGAAAACAGACTGTGGAATTTTTTAATTGAAATAAGCACGGTAACCAGCTGGGTGTTTACGGCAACGTCTAGCTCCATTGGCAAGTCACGCTGGGGGTTGTATAGCAACAATACGTGCTCGTCCAAAATGGGCAGGCTGTAAGTGCGTTCGTTAAAATGAAAGGTTGCACTTCCCCGAAAACAAAAGTGAAACTGAATCAGGCTGGCATCAACGTGGCGAACGAGGTGTTGCTTTTTATCGGTCTCATTCTCATGGGTGAGGACGTCAAAACCAGTCTCAATGGTTTGGTCAATTTTAGGACGTAAAGCGTTATTTTCTGTAGTCATCTTTCCCTTTTGTTTTACTTGCGCACAACAAACATACAAAGAAAAAACAGCATTAACACCGTTAATACTCAAGCCCCAATAGCGTTAGAAAAAGTACTTTTAGCGGTATTTTTTGTCTTGGCTGTGTATTATTTTTGCTCTGCAACTAAAAACCAGATATGCCGGCAACGGATCCTTTTTATTGTATTGGCGTTAGTTATAAAAAAGCAGATGCGGCCCTGCGTGGTCGTTTTAGCATAACAACAAAGGCAATTCCCTTTTTGTTGGAAGACGCCAAAAACAAAGGCATCAGCTCTTTAGTCTTGAGTTCGACCTGTAACAGAACCGAGTTATATGCACAAACCCCTAATCACAAAATGCTGGTTGAATTGCTTTGTCAGCATTCCGAAGGTACAATTGAAGATTTCCAAAAGGCAGGAAATACCTATAAAGGAGCCGAAGCCATTTCGCATTTGTTTCGCGTAGGAACAGGCCTTGACAGTCAAATATTAGGGGACTTTGAAATCATATCACAACTTAAAAAGAGCTTTAAGGTTTCCAAAAAAATCAACTTGCTCAGCCCATACATGGAGCGCATGTTTAACGCTGTGCTTAACGCGAGCAAACGCATTAAAACAGAAACGGAATTGTCCTCTGGAGCAACTTCTGTCTCCTACGTCTCGGTGCGCTATATGCTGGATACCATTTCCGACTTAGACAACAAAAAGATCGTGTTGTTTGGTTTGGGAAAAATTGGTCGTAACACCTGTGAAAACCTTGTGAAGCATACCAAAAACACCAGTATCACGCTTATCAATCGAACACGTGAACGCGCAGAACAATTGGCTGGAAAATTTGATGTAGAAGTAAAAGATTATGCCGAGCTTCCCGTTGAAATACGCAAAGCCGATGTGCTTGTGGTAGCAACAGGTGCCGAAAAGCCCACCATTGCCAAATCGCTAATACATACCGATAAGCCGTTGCTAATCCTGGACTTATCCATGCCCAAAAACGTAAACCCCAATGTGCTTGAGCTTCCAAACGTTTCGCTGCTTCACTTGGACGAACTGTCTAAAATGTCAGACATAACGCTCTTGGAACGAAAAAAACACGTGCCACACGCTAAGGAAATCATTGCCCAATCATTGGAAGAATTTAATCAGTGGCTCGAAACCCGCAAGTTTACCCCAGCACTTGTCGCTGTAAAAAAACTAATGGAAGACATTCAACTGCAAGAGCTGGAAGCCCATCGCAAAAAGAACCCCTCTGTTGATGCTGACAGTGCGTTGGCTGTTTCAGATCGTCTTATCCAAAAACTAACCAACCGAATGGCAACACATTTACGCACGAGCGAAAACGCTGGCGAAAGTGTCAAGGCATTGAAAACACTATTCAACGTAACTGCTGATGAATAAACTTGTCAGGATAGGAACGCGTGGCAGTGCGCTTGCGCTCTGGCAAGCCCGACAAGTACAAAACATGCTCGGGATCGTTGGCCTTAAGAGCGAGCTAGTGCCCATTTCTTCTAGTGGCGACAAAGAGCTACAAAAGCCCCTTTATGAGATGGGGGTCCAAGGGATTTTTACCAAAGAATTAGATGTCGCTTTATTAGAAGGTCAAATTGATGTTGCTGTTCATAGCATGAAGGACGTACCAACACAACTTCCAAAAGGCATTACAACTGCCTTTAACCCAAAACGTGGCCCTGTAGCTGATGTTTTTATTTCCAAAAACGATGCGTGGGAAGACAACAAAAGTGTTGTGGCAACCAGTAGCCTGCGACGGGCTGCACAATGGATGCATAAATATCCGCATCACAGGATCATTGACATTAGAGGGAATGTGCCCACACGACTTAAAAAATTAGAGGCATTGGACTGCCAAGGCACCATTATGGCCATCGCTGGTCTAAAACGTCTCGAAATACTTCCTAAGCAACATACTGTTTTAGACTGGATGGTTCCAGCACCTGCCCAAGGCGCCTTGTTGGTTACCGCATTGGAGTCAAATACAGACTTACTGTCCCAGTTGTCACCACTAAACGACGATGAAACAGCCCTTTGTGTAGCACAAGAACGAATGTTCCTACGTGAGCTAGAGGGCGGTTGTACTGCGCCCATTGGAGCATTGGCAAAAATAGAAGGAGACCAAATTCATTTCGTTGGAAATATCACTCAAAAAGGAGGAAAAGAACAACTGGTGTTTGACCAGTATATGCCTCTTGAAGACGCCCAGGGTATTGGGTCCATCGCTGCTAAAAAGCTCTTATCCCAAGGCGCAAAAGCACTACTAAATGGATAAGCCCTTACTCTTATCGACCAAAAAATTGGATGTAGCCTCGCGTGAGCGTATCGTCCATAACGGTCTTGCCTATATGGAATACGATGCCATTCATGTCAATCCCGTTTCTTTTGAACTGCCTGCACCTGCAGATTACGTCATCTTCAGCAGTAAAAACGCTGTAAAGACCGTATTAAAAAGCGCATACGCACTGGCAAATATACAAGTGCTTTGTGTGGGAAAACAGTCCGAAGATCTGCTTTTTAAAAAAGGCATAAAAACGATAAAAACAGCCAAAAACATGGCAGAATTGGTCAGTTTTATAGAAAAAATAGCTAAAAATGCCGCTTTTTTACATTTTTGTGGAAATCGAAGATTGCCGCTTTTGGCAGAGAAAATGACGGCGTGGAAGGCCAATTTTAAAGAAATTGTAGTGTATAATACCACACCTAATGTCAAAAAAATTAATGCTGCGCCAGACGCCATTCTTTTTTACAGCCCAAGTGGAGTAGAAAGTCACACAAACATGAATACAATTGGCAACAGCAGTTGTTTTTGTATTGGCGAAACCACTGCCAAAGCACTCCCGGAGCAACCAAAAAAAATGGTTGTTTTGGAAAACCCCAGTATACAAACACTGGTGGCAAAGGCCATTCAACACCTTAAAAAACACCAACATGCTTAAGAACGATATTTTTTTAAGAGCACTAGAAGGCGAAGCACTAGAAAGACCACCCGTTTGGATGATGCGACAAGCAGGGCGCTATCTGCCCGATTTTATGAAGCTAAAGGCCAAATATGATTTTTTTACGCGTTGTCAAACGCCAGAACTGGCAGCAGAAATTACCGTAATGCCCATTGATCAAATTGGGACTGACGCAGCCATATTGTTCTCCGATATATTGGTCATTCCACAAGCGATGGGTATTGCTGTTGAAATGAAAGACGGAGTTGGACCTTGGCTGCCAAATCCAGTACGTACTGCAGAAGATCTAGCGAAAGTAGTCGTGCCTGATGTTGAAGACCGTTTGCACTACGTTATGGAAGCCATCAAGCAGACCAAAATATTATTGGACGACAGGGTTCCGCTGATTGGTTTTGCTGGATCGCCATGGACCATTTTGTGTTATGCCGTTCAAGGGCAAGGGTCTAAAAACTTCGATCTGGCTAAAGGATTTTGCTTTTCGCAACCTGCCTTGGCGCATGAGCTGCTTCAAAAAATTACCGATACTACCATTGCCTACCTAAAAGCAAAAGTGCGTGCAGGTGTAGATGCCGTACAACTTTTTGATTCTTGGGGCGGCATGTTGGGTGAAGAAGATTATCAAACCTTTTCGTGGCAATACATGCAACAGATTATTGATGCACTTAAAGACGAAACCAAAGTAATCGCTTTTGCCAAAGGCTGTTGGTATGCGCTTCCAACCATGGCGCGCTCAGGCGTGCATGCGCTTGGTGTGGATTGGACGTGTTCGGCGCGAAATGCACGTTATTTGTCGGGGGGGCAAATCCCCTTACAAGGAAATTTTGATCCCTCTCGATTGTTGTCTCCCATACCAGAGATTGAAAGGCTTGCCCATAAAATGGTAAGCGAATTTGGTACACAAAACTACATTGCCAACCTCGGTCACGGCATACTACCCAACGTTCCTGTTGACCACGCCAAGGCATTTGTAAACGCCATAAAATCCTACAATTCCTAAATCTATATATCATGAAATCCCAATTCACTACATACATAAAAACTCTACAAGACAACATTACCGCCGGTCTTGAACAAGAAGACGGCAAAGCTCATTTTCAAGAAGACGCTTGGCAACGCCCCGGTGGCGGAGGCGGAAGAACACGTGTCATTGAAAATGGTGCTGTTTTTGAAAAAGGAGGCGTAAATATTTCTGAGGTGTTTGGCAAACTGCCTGAGTCCATGCAAAAACAACTGGGTGTTACGCACAGCGATTTCTTTGCCTGTGGCATTAGTTTGGTCCTACATCCCAAAAACCCAATGGTGCCAACGGTACATGCTAACTTCCGTTACTTTGAGCTATATGATAAAGACAATAAGGTTGTCGATCAATGGTTTGGTGGAGGCTTAGACCTCACGCCCTATTATCTTTTTGAAGAAGACGCGACCCACTTTCACCAAGTTTGTAAAACAGTTTGTGACAAACACGATGCACACTTTTACACCAACTACAAGCAAAAATGCGATGCCTATTTTTGGAATCATCACCGTGATGAAGCAAGGGGCATAGGCGGCTTGTTTTTTGACTATTGCCGTCCTGACGACACGCACAGCCTAGATAAGTGGTATGCTTTTGTAACAGACATGGGCAATGCTTTTTTGAACGCTTATTTGCCTATTGTCCAAAAACGCAAAGCACTCCCCTTTTCCAAGGCACAGCGTCAGTGGCAAGAGTTAAGGCGTGGGCGGTATGTTGAATTTAATCTTGTGCACGACAAAGGCACCTTATTTGGGCTCAAAACCAAAGGCCGCATAGAAAGCATTTTAATGAGTTTACCCCCAACGGTTCAATGGGCATATGACCACCAGCCAGAAAAAGATTCGAAAGAAGCAAAATTATTAACTGTTCTAAAAAAACCCATAGACTGGGTCTAACCTATGATGTATCCTCTTTATAGAAATCGACGCCTACGCGCTAGCGCTGCCATGCGTGACTTGGTGCGTGAAACTAGCCTATCGGCAAGTGATTTTATCGTTCCCTTATTCATCGTGGAAGGTTCAAAAACCAAAACAGCAATTCCATCCATGCCAGACTATTTTAGGTTTAGTCTTGACCTTGCTACGGCAGAGGCAAAACGACTTTACGATTTGGGTGTAAAGGGAGTGCTTCTTTTTGTTAAAGTCGATGATGCCCAAAAAGACAATACGGGCGCAGCAGCTTTAAACCCTGACGGTTTGATGCAACGCAGCATTCGCGCGATTAAAAAAGCTGTTCCAGGATTGCTTGTTGCTACCGATGTTGCCCTCGATCCCTATTCGAGCTTTGGACACGACGGAATTGTAAAAGAGGATAAAATTCTGAACGATGCGACAGTAGCAATCTTATCAAAAATGGCGCTTAGTCATGCCGAATGTGGTGCTGACATGCTTGCGCCCAGCGACATGATGGACGGGCGCATTTTGAGCATACGCCAAGCGCTTGAAAAAGCGGGCTATGTAAACACAGCAATAATGAGCTACAGTGCCAAATACGCCTCTGCCTTTTATGGCCCCTTCCGAGACGCTTTGGATTCAGCACCGGGTTTTGGCGACAAAAAAACCTACCAAATGGATGTGGCAAATCGCAAAGAAGCCATCACTGAAACAATACGTGATATTGAAGAAGGCGCAGACATTGTAATGGTAAAACCCGGGATGGCCTACTTGGATATTGTCCGTGACTTGGCAAATGAAGTACAGGTTCCCATTGCGGTTTATCAAGTGAGTGGTGAATACGCCATGCTAAAGGCCGCAGCAGCGAAAGGCTTGCTTGACCACGACAGTGTTATGATGGAGCAACTTATCGCCTTTAAGCGTGCAGGAGCTTCCATTATTGTTTCCTATCACGCAGAGCACGCCATTTCCTTGTTGTAAATGGGGCATTGCAAATTTTTGTACTTTGCTAAAAAATATACATGAAAAAACTCGCCTCATTTTTAAAAGGGATCCTTGTTATTTTGGTAATCCTCGTCGCAGGTCTCTATATTTCGGGCTATGGCTACTTGATTGAACTCGCAGCCAAAGTAGTTGAGCTTGGAAAAACTTCCGCTGGCTTGGAAGACTACATTTATTTCGATTCTCGTGAGATTCCAAAAAGTGACAATCCGCAAGCATGGCCCTTGCACGCCGATTACAATTCAGTTCCTGCAACCACCAAACTTCAAAAACTCCACCAAGACTACAAAACAGTTGCGTTTCTCGTCATCAAAAATGACTCGATTTGGCACGAGCAGTATTTTGAAGGCTTTGGAAAAGACAGTAAAACCAATTCTTTTTCTATGGTTAAAACAATTGTCTCGGCCAGTCTGGCCAAGGCCATTGAAGAGGGTGATGTTAAAAGTTTTGACCAACCCGTAAAAGACTTTCTGCCTTGGTTGCAAGGAGAATATGCTGATGTTGTTACTGTGGGCAATTTGGCTACCATGTCGTCTGGTCTCAAGTGGAAAGAAGATTATGAAAATTTACTTACCATCACGCCACGCACCTACATCACGCGAGACATTGTTGGGGTAATGAAAACGCTTCCTATTGAAGCCCCTCCAGGAGAACGTTTTGTGTATCAAAGCGGAAGCACACAGTTGTTGTCTTTGGTACTGACAGCAGCTACAGGCGAAACCATTTCGGATTTGGTGAGACGTTATTTTTGGAATCCCCTTGGGGCACATGCCGATGCCAACTGGCGTCTTGACGCTGCCGAAAAAGGAATTGAAAAATCGTATTGCTGTTTTAATTCCAATGCACGTGACTTTGCGCGCTTTGCAGCACTGTTTAAAAACGGCGGTGTTTGGAACGGCAAGCAATTGATAAGTGCTGACTATGTTCAGAAATCCACAACCCCACAGTTTGAAAATGGCCAAGACTATGGCTATGGTTGGTGGTTGGGCGCACATATGGGAAAACGTTTTTACAGCATGCGTGGACACAACGGTCAGTATGCGATTGTATTCCCAGAGGATGATGTAATTGTGGTCCGTTTGGGTCGTGCGCAATTGCCCGACTTGCCGGGTGTCAGACACTCAGCAGATTATTTGGGTTATATGGAAGAAGCCTTTGCAATGTTAAACAATGAAACTACCACAAGCCCTTGAGAACATACTGTTTCTAGATATAGAAACCGTCCCTGAAGCAACCGATTTTGGTCAGCTCAATAAGGAAGCGCAAGATTTATTTGCGGCCAAAACCGCCTATAAACGAAAAGCAGACGGCTTAAGCGCTGAAGACTACTACGACCATGCGGGCATTTGGGCTGAGTTTGGAAAAATCGTTTGCATTTCGGTTGGCTATATGACCACCACAACTGACGGCCGTCAATTTAGAGTTCGTAGTTTTTCTGGGGATGAAAAAGAATTGCTTGTTGCATTTAAAGACTTGCTTGATAGCCATTTTTCAGCTGCCCAACATAAGCTTTGTGCCCACAATGGAAAAGAATTTGATTTTCCTTTTATGGCCAGGCGTATGCTGAAGCATCAATTGGAATTACCTTACACATTACAGTTGATGGGCAAAAAACCTTGGGAAGTGCCCCATCTTGACACCCTAGAATTGTGGAAATTTGGCGACTTTAAGCATTATACCTCTTTAAAATTATTGGCACACTTTTTTGGAATCCCTTCGCCAAAAAACGATATGGACGGGTCTGATGTGGCGCGCGTGTATTATGAAGAAAAGGATTTCGCGCGTATTGTCCGCTATTGCGAAAAGGACGTAATTACGCTAACGCAGGTCTATCTTAAACTGACGCTACAGCCGCCTTTAAGGGAAGATGAAATCGTTTCTGTTTCATAAATGTGTCAACCGCTTTGAATTCAGTATTTTTGTGCCAACACTAACATTATGGATATCATTATTTCGTTACACTCTAAGCTGGCCTATGTGGTCTTAATCTTCTTGGTCCTGGCTACTTTAAACGCTTTTTGGGGCTTGATTGGCAAACGCAGCTTTGGCAGCAAAGACTTGCGCCTTTCGCTTTTTGCGCTTATTTTTTCTCACATTCAACTGATAATAGGCATTGCTACTTATTTTGTGTCGCCTTATTTTTCCGCTTGGGAAAATGGTATGGGGGCCGTGATGAAAGACAGCACCTTACGCCTTTATTTGGTAGAACACCCCACCACAAACATCTTGGCCATTGTGCTAATAACCATGGGGTGGTCATTACACAAAAAGGCGGCTGGAAACAGAAAAAAATATTTTAGAATTGCCGTTTTCTACGGTATTGGATTGTTGCTGTTATTAAGTAGGATTCCTTGGCAAAACTGGCCATAAAAGAAGAAAGCACCCTGGAGAGGTGCTTTCTAATAACCAACCATATTAAACTATGAAAAACTAATTAAGCAATATTATCTTGCTTTACGTTTACACCTGCAAGATAAATCAAGTTATTCCTCGTAGTTGTGAATTATTTGTTAAAGTATTTTAGGAACATAAACGCTTAATTAATGCCAGATATTTCAAAAGTTGCTGTAATCGGAGGGGGTAGTTGGGCAACTGCACTTGTCAAAATTCTCTGTGAAAACAACACAACCGTTGGTTGGTATGTCCGCAACGAAGTCATATACGATCACTTACTGCAAGAAGGGCACAACCCAAATTATTTGAGCAGCGTAGCGTTCGATATGTCACTATTGGATTTACATACCGACATAAATAAAATCACACAACAATACGATGTGTTGATCATTGCAACACCTTCTTTTTATTTAGATAATGTGTTGGCGCCTTTGACCGTCTCGCTTAAAAACAAAGTGATTTTTTCGGCAGTTAAAGGAATTGTCCCTGAGAAAAAAGTTCTGGTTGGGGCGTATTTAGCGGAAAAGTTTAATGTTGATGAAGCGCTTTTTGGAGTGATTGCTGGGCCGTGTCATGCAGAGGAAGTAGCCTTGGAACGTCTATCTTATCTAACCGTAGCAAGCAGCAATATGGCTTTGGCCGAGCAAATGAAAGAAAAGCTGGCGTGCAACTATATTCAAGTTTCTTTATCTGATGATGTTATTGGGGCCGAATATGCCGCCACACTCAAAAACGTATATGCCATTGCCGTAGGCATAGCACACGGCCTTGGCTATGGCGATAACTTCATCAGTGTGTTAATCAGCAGCGCGATGCGCGAAATGAAGCGCTTTATAAAACAGGTAGATAAGAAAAAAAGAAACATCAACAATTCAGCTTACTTGGGCGATTTGCTCGTTACTGCCTATTCTGTTTTTAGTCGAAATCGCATGTTGGGAAACATGGTAGGTAAAGGCTATACCGTCAAGGCCGCACTTATGGAAATGACCATGATTGCAGAAGGCTATTACGGCGCCAAAACAACCTATGAGCTGAGCACCTCTTTTAATGGAGAATACCCAATTCTACAATTTGTTTATCAAGTCCTTTATGAAAAAGGGAGTGCCAAGAAAAAAATGAAAGCATTGAGCAGGGTGCTTGACTAACTCAAAGGGATGAATTGCTTTAGGAAGCGCACATCGTTGTCATAGAACATTCTGATGTCTTCAATTTGATATAACAGCATCGCCATACGCTCCAATCCCATTCCAAAGGCAAAGCCAGAATATTCCTCCGCATCAATGCCGCAATTGGTCAAAACGTTAGGGTCTACCATTCCACATCCCATAATTTCAAGCCATCCAGTCCCTTTGGTAATGCGATAATCCGCTTCGGTTTCTAAACCCCAGTAAATATCGACTTCTGCACTGGGCTCTGTAAAGGGAAAATAGGAAGGTCTCAGGCGTATTTCTGCTGTTCCAAAAATGGCTTTGGTGAAATACATCAATGTTTGTTTAAGATCCGCAAAGGAAACATTTTTGTCAATATAAAGTCCTTCTATCTGGTGAAACACGCAGTGTGAGCGTGCAGAAATGGCTTCATTTCTAAATACCCGCCCTGGAGATAAAATCCGTATTGGCGGTTGGTTGGACTCCATATGTCGTACTTGCACAGATGATGTGTGTGTGCGCAACATAACATCGGGGTCTGTTTGCACAAAAAAGGTGTCTTGCATGTCGCGAGCAGGGTGATGCTCTGGCAAGTTTAAAGCAGTAAAATTGTGCCAATCGTCTTCCACTTCTGGACCTGAAGAAAGACCGTAGCCAATTCGACTAAAAACGTCAATTACACGTTCTCTCACAATACTGATGGGGTGACGTGCCCCAAGCGGAATCGGCTGACCCGGGCGGCTGATGTCGTCCATGGTGCTTTTCGATTGCGAACCGCTTAGTTCGGTTTGCAAAGCATTAACTTTAGCTAAGGCTTCAGTCTTAAGTTGGTTTAGCAATTGCCCGTACTCCTTCTTTTCTTCATTTGGAACATTGCGGAAATCAGCAAATAGTTTGGTGATGTGTCCTTTTTTGCCCAAATAGCCAATACGAAATTGTTCAACCTCATCTGCAGTAGTAGCAGCGAAAGCAGCGACGTCTTTTAAATGCGCCTTGATGTTATCTATCATGTGCACAAAAATACACATTAAGCGCATAGTACCACCAAACCGAAGAAATCTATACGTACATTTGTGATATGCCACTTAACTACATAGACCTTGCTGTTGTTTGTTTGCTTGTGTATGGCCTTGCCCGAGGCGCCTACAGGGGCTTCTTTGTAGAAGTTTCCTCTCTGTTGGCACTTGTCTTAGGGGTGTTTGGTGCCTTGCACTTTTCTAACTTTACCGCATCATTATTGGCCAACTATATTGAGTGGGATTACCTGCCGCTATTGGCCTTTGCGCTGACTTTTATTGGCATCATGATTGGTGTGGCTTGGATAGGAAAGCTACTGACGAAGTTAGCAAAAGTGGTGCTGCTGGGGTTTTTAAACCGATTGCTGGGTGCGCTTTTTGGTGCTTGCAAATGGCTGGTCATTTGTGGGGTACTCGTTTGGATTTTAGGGCAAATAGATGTCTTTTTTAGCTTTTTACCCGAAACCCTAAAAGATAACTCTTTGGTCTTCCAGCCCTTGGAAGAATTGGGTGCTTATTTGTTTGAAAAAATCAATACAGAAGAAATCCCCATAGACAACATCCCACCTATTCTTCAGTAAAACTGATGGGCTGAACACTGCTTCTTGGAATCCAACCTATGGAACCGTTTTGAAGTTTGATTTTAATCCAATCCTCTACACCTTCCACAATAAAAACCTTAGCTCCTTCGTGAATGGTGAGCAATACCTCTGAGCGCATATTGGGTTCTGCGCGAAAAGACTCCGATTGCACAAAAACAATGGCAGGATTGGTGTTGCGCAGGGTATTTTTTTGCTGCAGTATAATCACCACCGTCAAAATGGAGAGTAGCAGGGAAATAACAAATCCTGTGAAAAACAGCCTTTTTCGGATGCTGCTGTTGGATATCTTAAACAAAAAGAATAAAAATGCTGCCAACCAAAAAACAGCGATAAGCACCATGCTCCAACCACGAACAGACGTAAGGAACACCAGGTCGGCAGTTGCCTTTTTTAACTGACTTTCTGGCAGCGACGTAAACCTGTCTAGCGTCATGTTTTGCGCATAGACCAAGTTGTTGATCAATTGCGCGTTGTCTGCGTCCAACAATAGGGCTTTTTCATAGTTCAATATGCTGGAAGCTATTGCGTTCTTTTTGTAGTAAGCATTACCGAGGTTAAAGTACAATTCTGGTGAATGAACACCCAAAGAACTGACAGAATCGTAATAGACAATGGCACGGTCATAA